>Ga0315268_10006617_pt1 | contig 12314 bp, 13 predicted proteins | sample C1_top_MG_FD_204535 | JGI IMG/M metagenome (GOLD analysis project Ga0315268, IMG submission 204535) | Sediment microbial communities from Yellowstone Lake, YNP, Wyoming, USA - C1_top | ecosystem: Environmental > Aquatic > Freshwater > Lake > Sediment | place: USA: Wyoming | collected 2017-08-01 | reverse complement strand
ACCGTGCCGAGGCGTGCGTGCTCTCGAAAGGGGGCCGATCGCGGCTGAAACGGGCCGCGATCTCTACGGCGAGGCCGACCGTGGCGTTGGCTATGACGGCCGAGGACTGCTAGATTTGCTTATGAGCCCGATCTTCGAGGACTACCATCGCACCGTCGTTGGCTATCACGGAACCAAGCGTGCGACGGCAGAGGCCATCGTCGCCCTGCGCGCGCCGTTCAAAGCGAGTAGCAACGACGACGACTGGCTAGGGCACGGCATCTACTTCTGGGAGTACGCGCCGCAACGGGCATGGGAGTGGGCTCGCCAGCGCCACGGCTCGAATGATATCGCCGTGCTGGGCAGCATGATTCGCCTTGGCAACTGCCTCGACCTCCTCGAGCCGTCAAACGGCATGAGGATGCACCAGCTGCACGACCAGATGGTCGCTGACCTGCGGGATGCAGGGAGGCCAGTGCCCAAAAACGTCCTGGCGAAGAAGCGCCTGGACTGCGCCGTGTTCGAGTACAGCGCGTCGGTGTTCGAGGAGCAGGGAGAGGATATCGACTCCGTCAGAGCCGTCTATGTGCCAACGTCGAGCAAGGCGCGCCTCTGGGCGAGTAGCTGGCTGTGCCATGAAACGCACGTCCAGTTGTGCATCCGCAACCCGCGCTGTATTCTAGGAACGTGGCTGTTGCAGCCAGTCAAGGAGTAGCTGTGAAAATAGACGGCACGAGCAAGACGCGGACGATGTCGACCCGCCTCAAGCAAGCCGTGCGTACGGCCAAGACGATGTCGCCAGAGCGACGCGTGGGTGTTCTCGTGCGCGCCGGGCTCATCCGTAAGGGCGACGCCCCGAAGGCCATCAAGAACATGAGGAAGCGACGCCGCTAGCGGAGACCTCTTCGTCAACGCAGCCGCTCACACCGGGCGCACGCACGTCATCAATGCCATCCGGGCTTGGCGTGGCCAGGCACTCTACGTCGGGCTGAGCGCCGCGCCGGCATGACGCGCCGAATTCGTCGGCGGACCTCCCACGACTTCCTTGCGCCGCCATAGGTAATAGATCGCCGGGTATACCCGCAGCTCCATCACGAACGAGGTCACGAGCCCGCCCACCATCGGCGCCGCGACGCGCTTCATGAGATCCGCGCCCGTGCCCGTGGACCACATGATGGGCAACAGGCCGATGAAGGCAGCAGCGACGGTCATGGCCTTCGGCCGCACGCGTTTGACCGCGCCGTGGATGATGGCTTCCACGAGATCGCCCGTGGTCGTGAGCTCACCGCGGGCTTTGGCCTCGTCGTGCGAGAGGTCCAAGAACAGCAGCATGAAGACGCCGGTTTCGGCGTCGAGGCCCATCAAGGCGATCATCCCGACCCAGACCGCGATCGAGATGTTGTAGCCGAGCGCATACAGGAGCCAGATGGCACCGACCGCCGAGAACGGCACGGCCAGCATGACGACCGCGGCCTTGAAGCTCGACTTCGTGTTCATGTAGAGCAGCGCAAAGATGAGTACGAGCCGGCCGACGAGGCCGAGCGGCCCGTGCCGAAGTTCGTACGGCGCGAGTTCGACGCGTTCTTGGAATGCGGCCTCATTGAAAAGGGCGCGGTCCGCGTGCGCTGCTCGGCGTGCGGCTTCGATCGTCTCGTAGCCTTCAGTTGCAAAAGCAGGTCAGGACTGTGCGCCAGTTGCGCGGCTCGTCGCATGCTCGACGTGGCGACGCACCTGTGCGAGCACGTCATCCCGGACGTGCCGGTGCGCCAGTCTGGTGATCACTGTGCCGCCTCCGGTGCGCTACATACTCGCGTACCACGCCGACTTGCTTGCCGCAGTGACCAGCATCTTCGTGCGTACGGTCTTCGCGCATCTTCATCGCGTGGCGCGTCAAGAGCTCGTGCTTGCCAACGGCGCACGCATCGAGGCGGGGGCTATCTGTGTGCCGCAGCGCTTCAACTCGGCCCTCGGGCTTTCGCCGCACCTGCACGCGATCGTGGCCGACGGCGTTTGGGTGCAGGGCAAGCCCGGCGCCGCACCGCTGTAGCGTCGTAGCCGACGGATGAGCGGGTCGGCTGGCGTTGTTGCTGCCGTACTGCCGTGGTCCCCTGCGACGGCGGGCCCACCGTTGCGTTGACCAGGACGGCCGAGGGTTGCTGGTTTTGCTTATGAGCCCACCCTCATCGCCCGCTATTGCGGCGCTATGATTCCACGCGGCGCAGGCCGGCCGCGCGGGACCGCAGCGCTGCGGCGAAGCCGCATGCGCGAGGACCGGAAGCAGGCCGGCCGTCGGTACTGCGAATAAGTTGGCGGGATAAGTCAGGGAGCAATCGTGGCCCACCCGCTTAGGGGGCTTTGCTTTTGGCGAAGGCACTGGCAAAGAAGAGCGAGAGAGGTACGATCCGTCCCCATGCATAGTCGATCTGCCGCGCGAATCCCGCTCTTGCTCCTACTCCTCGTCCCGCTCCTCGCGAGCGCGTGCGGCTCACCGCTCAAGCTCGCCTACGGCTTGCGCGGCTACGGCCCGAGCGGCCCGGACACGATCAAGCACGTGGCCCTCCTCGCGTGGGCGCCGACCGATACACCGAAGCTCGCGGAGCTCTTGGCGCGCGAGACCGCCGACGTGCTGCGCCTGCGCCGCAACTACCTCGTGCACGCGGTCGCGCCGATGCGCCAAAGCTGGGCCGAGGCCTGTCGGATCGAGGCGACCGCGAGCGGGCCGGCCCTCGAGCTGCAAGGCGTCATCGCCGTGCGCCTGCTCGACGCGGTGATGAGCGAAGGCAAGGTCGCGATGACGCTGAGCATGGAGCTGTACCGCTGCGCCGACGGGGCGCTCGTCTCCCGCAGCGAGGCCAAGGAGGCGAGCGACCCGGCCGAGGCCGACTTGCAGCTGCTCGTCAGCGGCTACGTCGCCGAGTTCGGCGCGCTCGCCGAGCAGCACGCCGCCGCGGCCTTCATCCTCATCAAGACGCTCGTCGATGCGTTACCGAACCCCGTGCTCACCGACGACGAGATCGAGCAGAAGATCGAGCTCGAGGCGTAAAGGGCAGAGAGGGATTGGGCCTGTCGCCTCCGAGCCACTGAGGGCCCCCCCCGAGCGCCTCAACGTGGCGCGATGGACTGCGTCAGCACCTCGACCTGCGAGGAAAAGAACTGCACGCCCCACGCCGCAAGGCCGCGCCGCTCGGGCTCGTCGAGGAAGCGCTCGACGTCACGTCGCACGGCGGCCCAGTCGAGGGCAACAATCTTGCGCAAAAGCTCGCGCTCGAGCCAGTCACCATCGACGCCGGGCGCAGCGCCTTGCCACGGCCCTTGCTGCGCGAGAGCGTGGTCGAGGACGAGCGTGTTGGGCAGGACGCGGCGCTGCACGTACCAGAGCAAATCGAACCAATCGCGCCCTTTGACGTACGGGCGACAAAGCAGAGCATGCAGCTTCATGGCGAAGCCCGAAGCCAGGTCCTGCGCAAGAAGCGAAAACGGCACGGGAAAGTTTACGTAGCGCGTCTCGAAGCCCGAGCCCGCTGGCGGCCGAGTGTCGATCTCGAGCTTGATGGTGAGTTTCTGTTCGGGCCGCAGGGGATAGCGCAGCCGCAACACCTTGCCGAGCGACTGGTCCTTGAGAAAGAGCGCCTTGACGGTCTTGACCTCGCTGCGGTCCTTGACCTCGAGCGTGACGCCAAACAACGACAGCTCGTCCTGCAACGCCTCGGCAAAACGCGACCACGCGAACGCGGCATTCGGACGCTTGAGGATGAAGTCGAGGTCCTCCGAGAAGCGACGCAGCCCGTGCAAGATGCGCAGGCTCGAGCCGCCATGAAACGCCGCCTGCTCGAAGAAGCCGCCGCGCGCCAGGCCCGACAGCGCGATCTCTTGCAGGATCTCGCGCAACAGGTAGTGCTCCTTGGCGGCCGTCGCCGGACGCTCGCGCGTCAGACGTTCTTGGATGATGTCCAGGCTCATGACCACAGCTCGCGACGCAGGCGCAACGCGAAGGTACGCGCGCGGCCCCGCGGCAGTTCCTCGAGGAGCGACGCAAGATCCTTCCGGTGCATGCGGGTGCGCAACTCCTGCTCATCGACGCGCAGGCTGTGCACCAGGAACTCGAGCCCCATGTCGAGCCCCAAGCGGTCGTGCGCCAGGTCAACGAGGGCGCGCAGCGGCGTCGCGAGGAGATAGGCCGTTTGCTCATCAACGGCCACCCGACTTACACCTACGAGAGTGCGACACGGCGTGTGGCGAAACTCGAATGAGCCAAGGGGCGTGACAAAGGTCCGCGAGCGCGCGAAACATCCGCTCGTCGTGACGGCCACCTGCTCAGGGATGAGGCCATGCAGCGCCAACGCCGATTCGAGACTGACGTAGGATGGACCATAGATGCGGCTGGCTAGGCTGAACACGTCCACAGGGTGACGCAGGAAGCGCGCGGCCGGCACATACAACCCTTTGCGCACGCGCACGAGCTCGCCGCTCGCCAGCGCGCGCTTGACGAGGCCGTAACGCCTGTCTGGACTCGCCGGGGCGAGGAGCTGCTCGAGATCACCGTCGGTGAAAACCGCGCGCAACTCGGATCCCAACAGGCGTTCGGTGAGCGCTTGCATGTTTGCATAATACTGTCATCTTATGACAGTTTCAAGCAAGGTAACGCGCGGCCACCAACGCCACGAGCGCAACGTAACTCTAGTGCGCCACAGCCTCGAGCAAGGCATCGGTCTCGCGCGCCGTGCTGCGCACCGCCTCGACGCCATCGATGAGCTCATCGAGCTGCCCGTCGAGCTCTTGCGGCGAGCGCATGGTCACGATCTGATCGGCGAGCAGTTGGAAGGTGTTCTCGATGAGATCCATCTGGCCGCGCGCCTTAGCGACGAAGCTCTTGAGCTCGGTGAGCTTCTCTTTGCGGCGCGTCAAGAGCGACAGGTTCTTCTGCGCGATCTCGCGCGGCTCGCCCTCATCGCGCTCGGTGGCGCTTTGGTGACGGCGGATGTCCGCTTCGAGCGCCCGCCAGTCGACCGTGGCGAGATAGGTGCTGTGGCGCGAGGCCGCGGTCGACAGATCGGCGAACGAGTGCACGAGGGCCTCGAGCTTGCCGAGCTCGCTCTTCATCAGATCGGCGCCGAGCGCCCGATTCTCACCGGCGAGCGCGATGACTTGAAAGCGCTTGGTCATCAGGCGCCGCACCCGCGTGGCGTCGGTGTCGGGCAGCTCGGCGATCTTGCTTTCGAGTGCCCGGTTGGCGACTTCTTCGAGTCGCGCGGCGTGCGCCTTGTCGAACCACAGGCGGCGCAGCAAACGAGAGTCCGGGGCGAACATCATCCACAGGGCTTCGACGCCGCCAGCGAGGATGAGCAGCCACCAGCTCTGCGTCAGGAGGGCCGCCGCCGCGAGACCGCCGAGCGTGGCGTAGTTGTAGACGTTGCCGAAGGCATACGAGGCGTAGGGTACGCGCTCGTCGCCGAAGCCGTCGCTCTCGTTGCGCCGCTCGCTCACGAGATCGTCACCTTGCCGGCCTGGCCGTGCAGCAAGTTGAGGATGTTCGCTTCGATCTCGCGAAAGCGCGGCGTCTGCTTGAGCGCCAGATCGCGCTCGGCGAAGCACGGCACCTCGACGCGGTGCAACACGCGCGCCGGCCGCGCCGACAGGACGAAGACCGTATCGGCGAGGTACACCGCTTCGCTCACGTCGTGCGTCACGAAGAGCATGGTGTTGTCCATGATGCGCGAGATGTCGAGCATGAGCGACTGCATGCCCCAGCGCGTCTGCGGATCGAGCGCCCCGAACGGCTCGTCGAGCAACACCAAGCGCGGCTTGTTGACGAGCGTGCGGGCGATGGCCACGCGCTGCTTCATGCCACCCGAGAGCTCCTTCGGCAGGCGCTCGGAGAACTCGGCTAGGCCGACTTGTTTTAGGGCCTCCATCGCCTGCTCGCGCCGCTCCTTGGCCGCAACCCCCGCGAGCTCGAGCCCGTACTCGACGTTCTGCCGTACGGTGCGCCAGGCGAACGAGGTGTAGGCTTGGAACACCATGCCACGGTCACGGCTCGTGCCGGACACCGCCTTGCCGTCGATCTGCACGGTCCCCGCCGTCGGCTCGAGCAGGCCGGCGATGCACTTCAAGATGGTCGACTTGCCGCAGCCCGACGGCCCGACGAAGACCACGACCTCGCCGCAGCCCGGCTTGTCGGAGATCGAGAACGACACGTCGTCGACGGCGTGCACCGGGTCGCCGCCCTTCGAGAGGTACTTGACGGTGAGGTGATCGACTTGCAGCTTCGGCACCTTGCCACCGAGGGCGAGCGTGGCCGAAGCCGCGGCGGAAGGCGACGCCGCGGCGGAAGCAGAGGCAGCCGCGACCGACGCAGCAGCAGCCGGAGTCACGGGCTCAGCCACGAGTCACCTCCCGCCAGCGAAACGCCACGGCCGAGATGCCGCGCAAGAGCGCATCGGTGCCGAGGCCGACGCCACCTATGACCACGAGGCCCGCGAAGCTCCACTGCGGCTTGGCGTGCGAGTAGGCGAGCTGGATGAGATAGCCGAGCGAGGTGCCGGGGTTTACGGCCTCGGCGAGGATCACGTACGTCCAGGCGATGGCGTTCATGACCCGAAACGAGTCGACGATCTCGGGGAGCGCCGCAGGCACGAGCACGGTGCGGATCACCTGCCAACGCGTGGCACCAAGCGTAAAGGCCGTGTCGACATATTCTTGCGGCACGGCGCGAATGGCGGTCACGACGACCGGCAGCAAGAAGACGAAGACACCGAGGAACAAGAAGGCGATCTTCTCGCCCTCGTCGATGCCGAACCAGACGATGAGCAGCGGGATGAAGGCCGAGATGGGCATAAAGCGCAACGGCGCCATCACCGGCTCGAAGAAGCGGTTGACGGGCTCGAAGGCCCCCATCGCGACGCCGAGCGGCAGGGCGACGGCGGCGGCGAGAGCGAAGGCGAAGGTGATGCGCTTGGTCGAAGTGAGGATGGCGCTGCCGAGATCTTTTTCGAAGATGAGCTGCAGCAGGCCGCGGATGACCTCGGAGGGCGAGGGCAGAAAGGTCTCGGCGACGAGGCCGCCGTAGCTCAAGACGCACCACAGCAAGAGCACCAAGGCCGGCGCCGCGAACATCATCACGGTTTGCAGCCGGCGAGGCAGCGTGGCGCGCAAGGCAAACAGAGCGTACTGACTCACGGCGGGCCCTCCCTCGCTCGGGCGGTTCTGGCGGTGCGTTCGTTGTACCTTGATCGGGCGCGGCAGCACAACGCTCGCCTCGCCGACGCGGCTCGTTCGAATCGAGGGCGCGGCGTGGTGCACTTTGGCGGTTGGCATCAGCCAGTGGATCGACATCGACGTTGTGCAATGACGCAAGAAGAGGTGACCGAAGTCACCCTTGCCCGCGCGCGATCGTCAAAACGAGGTCGGATTGCTCGTGCCCGTAAGGATGCCGCCAGCGCTCAAGTAGATGCGACCGACGCCGCCGTCTCCTCCCTTGGCGGTGTCAGGTGGCGGCGGCGGGGCCACATTATCACCGCGGCCCTGCGCACCGCTGCCCCCGAGCGCTGTCACCCGTTGCGTGCCGGCCGCCAGATTGGCGATCGACTGCAAGCGAATAGCCCCCCCGGCCCCGCCGGCTCCGCCGCCCACCCATTCGCTGCCGCTCGCTTCCTGACCGGCGCCGCCCGCGGCCGAGACGCTGCCCGTCACGTCGATGCTCTGCGCCTGCACGAGCACGACCCCGCCACCGGCCCCACCGCCGCCGCCGAGCGTATAGTTGACGCCCGAGTTGCTGGCCCCGCCGCCTCCCCCGCCACCGAGCAGCACGGTGGTCAGGTTCGCTGTTCCAAGGGCTGCGCCGCCGATGCCGCCGTGGTCACTCCACAACGAATTCTGCCCCGTCCCGCCCCCCCCCCGTAGCCGCCGCCGCCGCCGCCGCCACCCGCGCCGTGCGGAGCTGTCTCGCCGCCACCGCCGCCACTACCGTTGGCGGCGTAGCCGGTGCTCGTTCCGAGCCCCGAGATCCCCTCGCCCGCCACACCAAAGTTGCCGACGGTGCCATCATCGCGGCGGCCGGCCTCGCCACCGCGAAAGCCGCACGCATCGGCAGCGAGCACGCCGGCGACGCTCAGCGCGCCGTCCACCCGCAGCGCCACGATCCCCCCCGTGCGCCCATTCCAATTGTTGGCGACGATGGAGCCGCCAGCGAGGACGCTCAGCGCGCCGGTCACATGCGCGACGCGAACCACCTGCGCCGCCGCGGCGCCAGGAGTGTCGAACGCGGCCGATGTGTAGGCTTAGGTCAGGCCGGCGGCGAGGGTCAGCGTGCTGCCGGCGATCGACTGCACGATCGCCCATTCGAACGTTCCGGCCGCGACGCCGAGCGGATCTTGCATTTGTACGACGAGGACGTCGTCGTTGGCCGCGAAGCCCGTGGCATCCTCGAGCTGTACGAGCGTCGTGCCGGCGGGCAGCGAAGCGTCGACGACCGCGCCGTAGTCGTTGAGGACCTGGCGCGCGGCCGCCAGCACCAGGTCGGTCGGCGGCGGACCGGCCAGCTTGAGCGCGCCGAGACCACCGGCCCCACCATCGCCCCCGCCCGGCACTCCCGCCCCACCGAGCCCCCCCGCTCCGCCGACCACGCTCATGCGCAGCGAATCCATGCCGACGGCGTTGTCGGCGCTCATGAAGATGGCGCCGCCACTGCCACCGCCGCCGCCCCCGGCGTTGAGCGTCGACACCACGCTCTGGCCGTCGGCGCCGGCCGCGCTGAGCGTGCCGCCGAGCGAGAGCGTCGCCGCCGTGACGTAGATCGCGCCCCCGCCCGCACCGCCGGCGCCAGCGACCTCGGCGACGCCGCTGCCATCCCAAAAGTTGGCTGCCGCGCCCCCGCCCGAGCCGGGCAACAGGCGCCGCAGATTGTTGGCGCCCACCGTCAGGCCCCGAGCCCCGCTGTTGACGAGGCTCGCGCTGTGGGTGCCGCGAGTGCCCACGGTGCCGTAGCCACCGCCCCCGCCGCCGCCGCCCTGCGGACAGCCGGCCGTATCCGACGCGCTGCCGCCGCCACCGCCACCGTGATTGGCGAAGCCGAGGGGACCGCCGTGGCCGGTGGTGGACTCACCGGCATTGCCGTAATTGGGCGCGCTCGGCGGGCTCGGCGTCCCGCCGCGAAAACCCTTGCCGCTCACGTCCATGGCGCCGGCGATCGTGAGCGCGCCGCTCGCGCGCAGCGCAACGATCCCACCCCGATGGCCGTCCCAAGCGAGACACGTGATGCTGGCGCCGAGCGCGATGTCAACGTTGCGGTAGTGCGGCACGCGCACGAGCTGCGCAACGCGCGCCGCCACCGCGTCGAAGGCATTGGAGGCATAGGCATACTTGAGCGGCGTGCCGAGAGTCAGGGTCCCGCTCGTCGCGCTCGCGAGCGTGATGAACTCGAAACGCCCGGCGCGCTCGGGGAAGCCGGAGTCCTGCATCTGCACCAGCATGAGCTCGTCGCCCGCGGCGAAGCCGGCACTCGAGTCCACAGCAATCGCCGTCGCGCCGGGGGCGAGGGCGGAGTCGATGACGGCGGCGTAGGTATTGATCTGCATGCCAGCGGTCGTCACCGACAAGTCCGGGTCCGGCGCGAGGCACGTCAGAGCGAGGCACGCGAGGCCGACGGCGCAGTCCGCGCCATCGTCACAGGCGCCCGCGGAGTCGGAGAGGGGCCCGCACACGCCGTTGATACACGTCCCGAGGCAGTCGCCGTTCGCGCTGCATGGCTGCAGGTCGTCGGCCTTGCACTGCCCGGCCCGGCAGGTGTGCGCGGCCACGCAATCGGCGGTGTCGTCACAGGGGCCGTTGCGGCCGGAGAATGACGCGCAGACGCCCGTGATGCACGCCTCGGGACAATCGGCGTTCGTAACGCATGATTGCGTACCGCCTACCTCACACTGGCCATTGTTGCACACGAGATCGAACGGGCAGTCGGCGCTGACGACGCAACGCCCGGGCGGCCAGGAGACGGCGTTCCCATCAAAGCCGATGCGCACCGTGCACGCCGTCAAAAACAAAGCGGCCCACACCGCGTCGCGCCGTCGGACACACGGACGCCTTGTCGTCTGGCGCGATTTGCACGACACCTCCATCGGAGCTCGAACGTACGGCGGCGGTCGCAAACAAGTCAAACAACCGGTCGGCCGCACGGGGTCGGTCTGCCGCCCGGGTGACTCCTGCCCCGCCGCGGTGCTAAGTCTCGCGCCGAAGGAGGCCTCGCCATGCGCAAAGTCAAAATCGTCTGCACCATGGGACCCTCGACCGCGGGCGTCGAGCGTCTCTGTGAGCTCATCGCCGCCGGCATGGACGTGGCACGGCTCAACTTCTCGCACGGCACGCACGAGACGCACCGCCAGACCTTCTGTGACATCCGCGCCGCGGCCGAGAAGATGAGCAAGCCCATCGCGATCTTGGCCGACCTCTCGGGCCCGAAGATCCGCGTCGATGCGATGCAAGACGGGGCCGTGCAGCTCGATCGCGGCAAATCGATCGTGCTCACCTCGACACCGGTGCTCGGCACGAGCGCGCGCATCTCGCACAGCTACGCCCCGCTCGCCCGCGATGTGCGCGTCGGCGATCCCATCCTGCTCGACGACGGTCTGCTGCAACTCAAAGTCGAGGCGGTCGCAGGCGATGACGTGCGCTGCCTCATCGTCGATGGCGGCACGCTCAAGGACAAGAAGGGCATCAACCTGCCCGGAACAACGCTGTCGACCGCCGCCCTCACCGACAAGGACAAGGCCGACATCGCGTTCGGCCGTGAGCTCGGCGTCGACTACTTCGCGCTCTCGTTCGTGCGCCGGCCTGAAGACCTGCGCGCCGCCAAGACCCTGTGCGGTCACATCCCAGTCATCGCCAAGATCGAGAAGCCGGAGGCAGTTGAGCGCCTCGAAGCCATCCTCGATGCGGCCGACGGCGTCATGGTGGCGCGCGGCGACCTCGGCGTCGAAGCGGGTCACGAGAAAGTTCCCGTCATTCAAAAGCGCATCCTGCGCGCCGTGATGCCGCGCGCCATCCCGGCTATCACCGCGACGCAGATGCTCGACTCGATGGTGCACAACCCGCGGCCGACGCGCGCCGAGGTCTCGGACGTGGCCAACGCCGTGCTCGACGGCACCGATGCCGTGATGCTCTCGGCCGAGACGGCGGTCGGCGACTATCCGGTCGAAGCCGTAAAGACTCTCGCCGCGGTCATCAAAGATGTCGAAGCAAGCGCCTTCTCGAGCGAGGCCATCGCTACGCGTACCCCCGTCGCCGCGTTGAGCTTCTCGCACGCCATCGCCGACGCCGCGACCGAGGCGGCGGCGCAGCTTAGACTCGCGGCCATCGCCGTGTATACCGAGAGCGGCTTTTCAGCGACGCTCATGAGCGCGCACCGCCCGGCCGCCACGCTCGCGGCCTTCTCCCGCAATGTACCGGTGCTCAACCGCTTGGCGCTCTATTGGGGCGTGCAGCCGCTCTTTGGCGCCTGGGTCAAAGGGGTCAAGGGCGTCGTCGAGCAGGCCGAGGCGAGCCTGTTGGCGCACGACTTCGTCAAGCCGGGCGACGACATTGCCGTGACCTTCGGCATTGTCCTGGACGAGGAGCCCTTTCAGACCAATGTGCTCAAGCTGTGGAAGGTGCGGCCGCCGCGCAGGCGGGACTAAGGATGAACGTGAGGTGGTGGGTTCGTACGCCACTTGACCGGACGCTGCTGCGGACTTTTCCCTGTAGTTTGACGTGACCGGTCTGCGCGCCGTAGGATCGGCCCGCATCAACTGACCTGGGCATAGGCATCAACCAACGAGGAGCATCATATGCAGCGAGCAGTGCGTACGTCTGGAGCTCTTGTGTCGTTCGTTTTGGGGTTGAGCGCGGCGCACGCCGCCGATGACTTTCCGCACCGGGCCGAGTTTCCCGACGTCAAGACCATCAGTACTGAAGAGCTCGCCGCGCAGTACGACCGCGACATCATCATCGACGTTCGCTCCGACTTTGAATACGACGTCATCCACATCAACAAGGCCGTCAACCTACCGCTCGCGCGCGCAGACTTTCTCGACACGGTCGCCAAGGTGCGCCCGCGCAACGACAAGACCCCGCTCGTTTTCTATTGCAATGGCCACACGTGCAAGAAGAGCTACGAGGCGGCGCAGGCAACAAAGCAAGGCGGCTTCACCAACGTCTACGCCTACGACAGCGGAATCTTCGGCTGGGTGCACGCGCATCCCGCAAAGGGAACGCTGCTCGGCAAGACGCCCGCCGACCCCACCCTCCTTATCTCGAAAGAGAAGCTGCAGGCGCACACGCTCGTCTACGCGGAGTTCGCCAAGAAGGCA
>Ga0315268_10006616_pt1 | contig 12316 bp, 11 predicted proteins | sample C1_top_MG_FD_204535 | JGI IMG/M metagenome (GOLD analysis project Ga0315268, IMG submission 204535) | Sediment microbial communities from Yellowstone Lake, YNP, Wyoming, USA - C1_top | ecosystem: Environmental > Aquatic > Freshwater > Lake > Sediment | place: USA: Wyoming | collected 2017-08-01 | reverse complement strand
AGCAGTGTAGGTAGAGCATGTGTACAGAGTGTACAAGGTAGATGGAAGTAGTGAAGGTAGATAGTAGCATTAGAGGTGGGAGTTAGCAAGGTATAGATGCAGTATAAAGTGATATGAATAATGGGAAGTTCACAAATGAGCGTTATGAATTATCCAAAATTTTACCCCGGCGAGCCGATACCTCCTGAAAATTTTGCTAATAGGAAAAAATCAATCCTAACATTTGAGAGGCTTTTAGACGATGCAGAGCTTGGTTCTATTCGTGGGGTGATCATATCCGGCGAGAGAGGCGTTGGAAAAACTTCTTTATTGTATAAATATGAAGGCATCTCTCAAAAAAGAAGTTGTTTATTCATCCGGGTTCGTGCGCATAAATTTACAGAAGAAAGCGAATTTTTTAATCTAATAATTTCAAGGGTGGGGGAAGCTTTAAAAAAATATGGCTCTTTATGGACAAGATTAAAAACGATATGGAATGACTACGAAAAAAAGTGGGGGTACAATGGTACTGAGATACAAAAGAAGAAACTTCCTTTACAAGAGGAATTTCATCGTCGCTTACAGGAACTTGGGAATTGTTTCTTGGAAAATTTCAAAGTGATCATTTTTGCGGTGGACGAAGCGGATCATATAGTTGAACACCCTAAAATTCTCCAGATAATTAGAAACGTTTGGGAGGAGATTAAAAAAGAAGGCTATAAAATAATGTTCATCTTTGCAGGCAAAGAAGATCTTTCAAAAGCGTTAGGAAAAGCTCATTCTCCGTTTAAAAGACTTTGCGTTGAAATTCATGTAGGAGCGATGGACAGAGAAGATTTACTAGAAATAATAGAAAGAGCTCAGCAAAAGGCTAAAAATAAGATTCCAGTGAAAATCTGTGAAAAGATTGCAGAAATTTCTAATGGCCTTCCACACTTAGTTCATTTATTAGGCGACCAAGTTGTTAAGACAATGAAAGAGGGATTGAAAGATCCTCAAGTGCTTTGGAGAGAGGCTTTTACATTATTCTGCGAGTACGAAGGGCTAGACGAAAAATATGATTCACTAAATAAAACATTATCGAAACAGCAAAAGGAGATATTGGCTGCTTTTGGTAAACTAAATAGAACCCACGCCACTATGGCAGAGTTAAAAGTAGGAACTAAACTTTCTTTAAATTCTCTGAGCCCTCAGCTAGGCCGATTAATGGAAAACAAAATTATTGAAAGGACTGAGAGAGGCGTATACAAAATCGTTGATCCAACATTTTCTGAATATTTTAACATGAAAATGGGATATCCGCTTTTGAGAACAGAATAGGCATGCTTTACAATATTGAATTAGTTTCGATAGAGTTTTGTCTATTTCTAATTTTTAGGAACACTAGATTGGTACTTGAGGCTATCAGACTCCCTTAACTGCCTCTAGTATACCCCCGGGTATACCCCGGGATTATCCCCCAAGTTATCCCCCCTGTTAGCGCGCATTTTCCTCCTTTGAAAAGAGCGTTTTAAAAAGAGTTTTGCATGTTCCCAAGGTGACGGGGGCTCGGATTGGCTGAAAGAGCATGTCGGCTTGCCCAGATGAGGTTTGAGCAAGGCTGAAACTAGGAATATAGTAAAAAAGTTAAAATTTAACTTTTTTTTACAATATTCCTACTTTCTTGATCAAAAAGTTGTCATCTGAGGCCGCCCACACCCCCAAATCGTCAAACGGAAGCCCCTCCGGGTATTCGATTCGAAAAATCACGCTTTAAAATGCTTTTCCCAAAAAGGCGGAAAATGCGCGTTAAAAGTGGATGCTGGGATTTTAATTTTTATTTATAAACTTTTTATTTATGAGATTGAACTATTAGATTGTGATAATCGTGGGCGATGAGCACGATGAAATAGTAGAAATTTTGGCCGATCTTTGCGATGAGGGAGGCTATTCCGAAATATGTGCTTACCATGTTTGGGAGAATTATAAACCAATACCAATTATTCTACCCCGTCGCGGCCGTCCTCTTGTTGAGAATTTCAATCCAGACGTTTGGGCGGAAACAAAACTCAGGCTATTAGATATTTATGAGGTGTGGCACACGGAAAGCGAACTGGACGCCATTCAAGATATTCTATTTTCAGCGCTTGCAAAAAATGTACAATATTTACACATCATTTGCACAGGAGAATATATAACCAAAGAAAGGGCGGAGGATCTTGTCGATCTCATTCTTAGTAAATTATACAATGAAAAAGGACACCATCTTCTTCATCCTGGGTATGTTTACGTAGCAAGCATCCCTGGGGAAATGCGAAGAAACAAGAAAGCTATCAAAAGGCATCTGCGAAAAACTTTGAAATTTTAAGTGACCAAGATAACTCAAAGCGTAAACGTTTACAGTAAACTCTTTGTGCGTTTACACGCATTTTTAATGTATACGACTGTATACGACGGTAAACGGCAGTATACGACAGTATACGGCAACGTGTAAACGTATACTGTATACGAAAATCAATGTAAACGGCTTGTTTCGTATTACCACGTTAACTTGTTGCCGCATTTCGGACATGGACTAAATTCTTTGCTGTCGATATAGCCGCATCCACCGCACATATATTGCTCGGTTTGTTTTTTATCTGGTTCTTTGACCGCTTCTCTAATCGCCTTATCAAGTTTGTCATCCGATAGCTCGATTTCAGCTTTTTCGACTTCGGGTTCTTTGACCTCAGGTAACTTGCCAACACCAGCTATTTTCGATTCAAAGTCTTTGATTTGCTTTTTAAGTCTCTTTTCGAGGTCTTCGCTCTCGCTGCTGGGCATGCCGATATGTTTCGTGGTTGGTGGGATCTCGCATTCTTTTAGACCATCTTTGAGCTTTTCTCTGATGTATTCGCTCGGTTTTTTTCCTTTTTTCTGAGCTTCCTGACTGATGATTTTCTGTAGCTGTTCATCAACTCTAACTGAGATAATCTTTTTTGGCATATTCTCACCTCCTTAAAATTCTTTACAATAAGCGCATTCGTAGCACCTTGGCGCAACGCAAAGTTCCTTTTGGTTTAACGCTTCTTTCACTGTCAGACCGCATGGCATGATTTCCCAGTTTATTCCAAGCCTTCTCTCTCTGGTTTCCATCACTCTGGCCTGTTTTCCTTGGCGTATTGATTCTCTGATCTTGGTCATGTGCTTGGAAAGGTATTCGTTCGACTTATCTCGGTAGAGCTTGAGCAATTCGATAACATTTCCCCAAAATCCATGCAGAGCGTACTTTGGGAAAAAATTCCACATATCTTCTGGGTGTGCCTTAAGATGTTCCCCAATTCGATCAAGATTTTTCTTTGACCATCCTCTTAGGTCTCCGTCGAATTCTCCCATCACTTCATTTTGGATCTTATCTGAAAACATGACGTACAACTTGGGCCTTATCAAGAGGAGCAAACCATGATGTTCATGCTTCAGTTCACCTAAGCCTGAACCTATGGGAATGTCATTTCGCTTTGTCTTGAATGAATCTGTAGCGCAATCAATCGCTTCGTATTTGTGAAGATCTTCATGCAGTTTCGCCCTGCACATCGAAGTGATCCACGATCCTACATGGGGGAGATAGATACCTCCGGCACGGAAAAGAATTCTGTTTCTAACACATCGTTTTGACTTCTCATTCCAAACTAATTCTGGCTCTTCTTCGTAATCGGTTTGCCTAACCGCTTGGTAGGTTTTCCCGTACAACGAGTTCAGGAGAAGCTTGTACATATCATGGAGGGGATCGTCTTTAGCCGCGCTTTGTTTGAGATTGTAGAATTCTTCAGCATACTCTTTGAAGGGGTTCTCAGCGTCTTTGGTAGGAATCCAGACGAAGCCTTTAATTTTTGCTAGATCTATTTCGTCATGTTTTAGGGCCTCTTTTAGTTCATAGGAGGTTAGAGGGGCTCGTCTTACAAATTCATCGTTAGCATAATCAAAGTTCCCCGCGTTTTTCAGGATTATCGGGTATTTGCATTTTCGCACATAACCATCGACTTGATAAAACCCTTCATAACCATCAACGAAGTCATCGACCCTTGCCCATTTCCCATCTGTTAGTGGGGGCAAGCTCGCCATTGCCCAAGGGTAAAACGAATTATAATCGTAATAGTGCACGTCTGTGATCACTGTTATGCCGTCAAAGAAGGTGCTTGCCCTCCCACCATGGATCGATTGCTCTGCAAGCCACTTTACCCAAGAGGGGGTTTGTGGGATACTACTCTTGAGGAAATGCTTTTTAAAAACTTTAGAAGCAAACTGGGAAGCGGAGATAGAGATTGCCACATCGTAATGCCTGTGCATTTCCAAGACGTGTTGAGCTAAATCATAGGTAGATAAAATTTCTTTCCTACAGTAATCGATTAGTATTCTCCATTCTTCTTTGTTCTTTGGCTTTTTTCCTTCCTTAACAAAGCTAGGTCTCTCTGGCTTTCGGTTAGCTAAGCCCAGTTTTCTCGATAAATTGTAAAGCGTTCCTCTCAGGAAACTCCCAGTATCGATAACCTTGACGATGGCTCCATTTCTCAACTTTATTCTTGCGAACCAGACTTTTTGCGAATAGATTCTCTCGAACGTGCCTAGAGGATGTTCAAGCTTTGGAGGATTCAGATACTGGAAAAGTTCCCTCTCGTGTTTGGATAGGAGGGCCGTTAAGTCGAACTGCAAGTTGTGGGCAAATAGTAAGTTTGTCTTGCATTTGGGACATCTTCGGGATAGATAATTCATGAATCCGTCTAAAATTGTCTCTTGAGTTACCCTGAGGTATGTCGGTTTAACCCCATCGTAAAAAGTCAATAGGTAGGGGATCCCATCCTCAGTCTCCGTGTCAAAGACAATTAGGTTAGCGTTATTCGGAAAATGGTTTTTTAATGGATTAATTCCCTCTAAAAGATACTTTGGGATTTTAACAATCTTATCCACGCTTACCACCCTTTGCCTTGATGGCTTTAGGCTTCTTTTCAGGCAAGAGAAAAGTGAACGCGATTATCTTCTCTATAGCAAAGGCGGCTTTCTGAAATTGAACGCCAAGTATGTCCTCAATGTTTTCTTTCAACCACTCGTAAACTTCGTCGAAAGAGGCGGGCTTCTCCGAATACCGAATCCGGCTGTAGTTTATGAAAAATACGTCGCTTTGCTCAACGATGAAATAAACTCCCACTGTTGTAAACTTTCCTTTAGGATTAGCCTTCTTATCAGAGCATACGAGCGTCTTTGGATTGATGTATTTGAATGGCGGGCATATGATGTTGATGAAGCGATAGGCCTTGTTTAAATCGTTGATGTACTTCTTTGTCTCTATCCACTTTGCCCTAGACCTTGGGGGGCTGGGCCTTTTGACGGGTGGCTTCCTGCCGCGCTTCCTCAGCCTAGTTAAACCATATCCCCTTATCTTCCGATTGACCGTACTCTCGGAAACTCTGTAGTGTTTGGCTATTGCCTTCGTGGTCTTATCCTGTTTAAGGAACCTTTGTAATTCGCGCTTGGTTATTTTCCTTGGCCGCCTTGACTTGAGCCTTCGAACCTCTCGGCTTAACCGTTGAACTTTCCGCTCAAGTTCAGCTTTGGGTTTCTTACTCATTCCATCCCAAATAAGCTTACGGAAAAAGTTTTATATAGTCCTTTAAGGTAATTATCTCACAGATAGGATATGTAACCAACGCAACGCATTGGTGATGTATTGCCCAAGAAAATCGAGAATCCGCTAAGGGAAGGCTTGCCCTCAAAGATTTATTTACTAGCTTATGGCGAGCCACTTACGGCTTATGAAATGGCCAAGAGGATTTACGGGATAAAACCTCCAGAACTAGGAGAGCGGGCGCAAATTCCAGCAACTGCAAAAGTTTCAGTTTGGGTAAAGACGATGAAGACCAAGGGAATACTTTCGGAAAACAGGGAGAGGAAAACTTTCTCTAAAAGTGAGCCGCTACTAGACGAAATTGTGAAGACATTAAAAGACCAAAACGTTGAACTCTCCGATCTAGAAAAGCACATGATTAACGCGATTATCGATTCTCGAGAATTTAGGGGTCTCTTGATTAAAACTGTCGGAGTCCCACTTGGTCATCACGACGGCCCAATTTGGGTAAGCCATGATATCGATTCGGCTTGGATAATAATGAACATCCTCGCTCCATTCGCCTCGCTGGTTTCGCAACGTAAAAAAGCGCAAAGTTTAGAATTTCAACCAAAAACTCTCAAAGAGTTCGATGAAAAATTAAACTTCGTATCGAGGTTTTGGAAAAGTAAAGAGTTTAAAATCATTTTGGATGAAATGAGGGAAGAAGTCATCAATCCAATGAAAATAGTCGGGCCTAATAAAAATATTTCAGAAGAAGAAGTTTTGAATATTATAAAAATAAGCGTGATGTTATCATTGATCCCAACTTCAACTTTGGAGAAACTTGGAAAGTTGTCGTTCATCAATCAAATATCGCGGATACCCGTTGAATTCGTTCCATTCCGCCGTTTAGAGAAGATATTGGGAAAGGAAGTCGGGCGAATTAAAACACGCGGAGAAAAAAAGCTTTCGAAAGTTCCAGAGTGGGAAAAGCGCAGGGCGAGGTGATAATATGATGATCAACCTTAACGAATTCGGGCAATATCTCGGAAGCGACAAGGAGAACTTCATCGTCTACAAGGACAAGAAGCCGATAAAGAGGATACCGTTCTACATGGTGAAACAGGTCATCCTAACGCCTGGTAACACCGTTTCGACTTCTGCTCTGTTCTGGTGCTCAATTTACGACATAAACTTGATGATGGCCTCGAACACCGGACGGCCCCTTAGCATGATGTTGCCCCTAACTTCGAGCGCGCACGTCAAAACCAGAGTAAAACAGTATGAAGCATATTACAACTCCAAAGGCGTTGAGATAGCAAAGGCGATCCTTAGAGCGAAGATCAACAACCAGATCGCTTTGCTCGAAAAACATGGCTTCGATGGGCATAAGCTAGATTACCTGATAGTAAAGCTTTCAAAAATCAAAGGAGAAAAGATCGATGACATCAGGACTAGGTTGATGGGCATAGAATCGAAGGTTTCTAAACCCTATTTCAAGCACATTAAGACACTATTTCCAAAATTCCTGCAAACACCCGCGCGGATGAAGCACAACGCCGAAGATCCTCTTAACAATCTCCTCAATTTGGGTTACGAAGTCCTGAAAGGCGAGGTCTACAGGGGCGCGATGTATGCCCATTTAGATCCTTACCTTGGATATTTGCATTCAATACAGTTCGCCAAGCCTTCGTTGGTATGCGACATCCAGGAGATCTTCAGGAGCTTGATAGACGATTTCCTAATCAACTACAGCCAAAAGTTAAGTGAAGACAGTTTTGAGAATAAAAACGGAATGATGTTCTTGAGTCCAAAGGAGAGCTACAGGATGATAAAGGCGATCAATGGGCTTTTCGACAAGCGGATCGAACACCAGAGAATCAAAAAATACGGCAAATATTCAACCATAAGAACGGCAATCAGAGAGGAGTCGATAAAACTTGGACAATTTTTGAGAGGTGACGTTGAAATTTACGCACCAGTAAAAATCCAAGAACCCAAACCAAGACCGTTTCTGGCTTGTGACGACCGGTCAAAAATATACTTTTTAAACAAACAAAACCAAGTACGTTGGTGACTCCTTGGCGCTAGATTTCAAAAAAGTGCAATTTACAGAGGAGTTCTTTGGGCCATACCTTCTTGAATCTATAACCAAAGGGCTGTATGTTGATCCACTTCATGCGGTTCGCGAATATGTCCAAAATGGAGTTGAATCGGAACCTCCTGCCACCGAAGTTAAAGTGGCGTTACAAGGAAAAACGCTCTCAATTTGGGACAATGGTGGGGGAATGGATGAAGAAGAATTAAAGATAGCAATAATGGTAGGGCGTTCAACAAAAAATCCACGCGATTATTTTGGTTTTAGAGGGCTTGGAATCTATTCCGGAGTGCCAATATGTAGGCGGATACTCTTATCGACAAAACGTGAAGGGGAAAGCAAGAGGTTATTCCTAGAGATTGATGCAGAAGGGTTAAGCAATGAAATTGAATCAGAAACGGAAAAAACTTTGACTAAATTGCTTACCGACCATGTTTCTAAAGCTGATATGAAAGATGTACCATCGGCTGAACATGGCACTCATGTGCAGCTTATAGACATCTTAGACGACTGTAAAGACCACTTCACCAAAGAAAATATTTCTTATTACATGTCTCAAGTATTACCTGTGGATTTTGGCCCGCATTTTCCTTATCGTGAAGATATATCAACAGAATTAAGAAAGCGCGTTCATGATTATCTACCGAGTTGCATCTACTTCAATGGAACGCCAATTTATCGGCCTCCCGATATAACCGATATCGAAAAACCCACTTTTGAGATCATTAGGGATCAGAAAGGGAATCCGCTTGCTTTCTACTGGTTCTGCATGCATAAAGATGATAAACAAATCGAGGAAGAGGGGAATAGTGGCATTGTTTATAAGAAAAAGGGATTCACGGTTGGAAACAACAACACTTGCCTTAACCACTGGTTTCCTAGTTCACAACATCTATTTTACTGGTGTGTGGGGGAAGTTCATGTTATTGCAGATCTAAAACCCAATTCTGAAAGAACGGACTTCGAAGATGAACCTCTTAAAAGGACGCTTATAGATGAGCTAAAAACCCGTTTGTGGGCAGCGATAAATGAAGAAGCGCGTAAAAGATCTTATCTCACTCACTTGGAACGAAATATTAACAAGCTTGAGCAAGTTCCATCCAAGGCCGTATTTACCTCTTTAGAAGAAAAAACAGATAGAATAAGGGAAATATCCGATGCAAAAGGTGCGATATTACGAGATCAGAAAAAGAAAGATCTTTTCAAGTTCGCATCTCCCTCTCTAAAATCCAAAATACCTTCAATGGTAAGAAAAGCAAAACGAGTTCAACGCGCGTACCACAGTACCCCCATTGGCAAAACGAAAACGATCCCCTCGGAGAGAGGCGAAGGCCCAGGAGAGATATCTCCAAAAAAACAACCACGGATCCCATCTTTAATCGATGCTATTCAAGACTTGGATTTAACACAGGAGGCCAAGGATGTTTTAACCATCATTGAAGAAATACTGGACGAATATTTTTCGAAAAATCCAAACACAAGTTTTGAGATTAAGCAAAAAATAATAGAAAATCTTCAGAAAGCACTGAAGTGAATTTCAATGCCTTTCGTATCTACTAAGAGTAAAGATTTGATTAGAGAACAGTATGATAAAAACATAATAAAAGAAGTTAGTCAACAGAAAAAGAAGGCACTAATCTATTTTGGCCTTCCAGGTTGGAGAATGCTTGATGTTTTGTGTTGGAAGGATTATCTTGAAAAAATCATTGCAGTGGAAAGAAATGAAGAATATAGACATTTTTTGTTAACTACGGCTTTTCATAACAATCTCGATGCGCAACTACAATTACTTGGAGGAGACATCGACGATAGTTTAATAAATGGAAGAGACGACTTTGGAACTCCCTTCGCTGAACAAACCTTCGATTTGGTCAATCTAGACTACGAAGGGGGAATTTTCTATAAAGATTTGAAGGGTGATTCAAAACGAATCAACGCGATAAAAAAATTGCTAGAACGTCAATCAATTGGAAAGCGAGATTTTTTGTTATTGTCGACTTTCAATTCAAGAAATCGGGATGAAAAAGAATTTGATAGCACATTAGACACGATTCATTCTGTATTGGCTTCATATAGGATAGATTCAACGGACGCAATAAAATGGTATAAAAATGCAAGATATGATTTTAAAATAAAAATTTACTTTCTGTATGTATTGGGGCGAATAGCAAGCGGAAATAGATTTTCATGCTCCTTTCACCCGCCGGTAACGTATCAGGGATCCTCCAAAATTAGGATGGTACATTTTGCGTGTTTATTCAACTACTCTGAACACGTCGTCGCTCCAGAACAATCGCTTACTAAAATTCTCAACCTTTCTATGCTTGAAATATCAGGCTCTAAATTAAAGAAGTGTACCACTCCTGAAATTTGAAAATAATGTCAAGCAATGTTATAACTCGGAGGCGAGATTCTTGATGGATCCCATATTAATCCTATTGATTTTTTCTTTCGCTCAAGAGAATTATCGTGAATATTAAAACCCATTCTGACACAGATGTTCTGCCTACGTACATTTTTTCGGAATTGTTTTACCTCAGCATCCGTCCATTTGGGATGCATAAAATAGTCCTCGCCGGTCTGTACTCTCTTTGGGCTGTAGTTATCATAAGTCTGATCTAAGGGCTTATATCTGCAGTCAGAGATCTGCACCCGCCATTCCCAGCATTTCAATCTTTTCTTCTCCATCTCGCGGAAATCATAATCCCAGTTGTAGATCGTAAATATGGAAATGTCCCTGCGACTATAGCCAGCATCTATTAGCATGTCTAACTGTTTTTTGACGTTTCTGTGTTCTGAATATGGCCCATCCCAAGCGATTTTAGGATATTGGAACCGCGCCTTTTTGATAAGTTCAGCGAGTTTGGGAGTTAACAGCCGACCATCGAAACCGCATTGACTCTCGCAATAAACAGCTCTTCCGTTATACTTTGTGTTAGCGATCTCCTCCAAAATGTTTTCAATGTATGGGTTTGCCAAAAGGTTGTTATCATAAAAAACTAACTGGTTGCTCCGAATTTCGTTTTTTATACTCTTTTTACTTTCGAATTTTGGTTCGATCTTCCATACTCCACAAAACTTGCACCTTCTGATGCACCCTCTGGAAGTGTGGATTATCTGGTATCCGACACCAACTAAATCGTAAGCTGGCTCGCATTTTTCGGCAGCCTTATGTACTCCTTTAAACACTTCATCGCATCCCGACTGTTTGCAATGTTCTGGCATCAAAGAGGCATAGACCCCGCCGACCACAACTTTGGCGTTGGGATAAAGCTGTTTGTAATGTCCGACACAATCCCAGACGTATTTTGACCAATACGTAAACAGTGAACTTATCATTATCTTGTCTGGATAAAAGTTCAAGTTTTCTTTGCCGTAAACAAGCTTGACGCGATATCCCTTCTTTCTGTAGTAGGAAGCGAGCTTTAGAAGCCCGATCGGAAGGAAAGATTTATGCCATCGGCTCTTACTGACGATCGGAAACTCTGGTTGCACCAATAGGATACTCTGGGGCACCGCCATTCCTAATTCAACTCGAATTGATGGTTTAAACTTTTTTGTAGGAGAGAGGGCAGCGAAAGTAATCATGCCCCCCTAATTCTCAAACTTATCTCGCAAGGTTTTTTTCCTAACCTCTGTAAATTTCCCTACTTCATCTATAAATCTCAAAGTTTTCTCCAGCGGTGGTTCCTGAAGTCCGCAGCTGTGGTTGTCGTAACCCACGTAAACAACCTCTGGATTGATGTTCTTTATCCAAGAAACGAGGACAGGTAGGTCGAATTCCATTATTGGTTCAACCGTAACGGATTTCCTTTTGTGAACCAATTGCTTCATTTTCTCGTAACGTTTCGATGGCGGCGGTGCCTTCGATATTTTTAAACATAATTCATCCCTATTCGTTTCGATTGTAGTCCCGAGGATCACGTTTTTCGGGAAAGTGTATCGGCTAAAGCAAGATGGATTCTTTGATTGAATTAAAAATGTTCGGTCTGGTAATTGCTCTATTCTATCTATGATTAGTTTCATCCATTCTGGCTTCGCAAATGTAACGTCCCCGAAATCGCAGGCAAATATGAATTCATTCACCCTTTCTGTTTTAGGTAGAGGTTTTTTCAGCCTCTCCGGATGAAAATGAGGAACGAAATTATAGCATGACATGCATCTGTTTTTTTGCCTCTTTGCTTGCCTCTGAAAACTTGGGATACAATAAATACAGCCGTGGCGACAACCAACATAAGGGCTCCAAGTCTTTTTCGCCTCTTTATACATTCGAGTTTTCATTCCTTTCCCCAACCGCATTACTAATTTTGTCTTGGCTCTATTTATTTTCAAGATTTCCTTTTCGGGGATAGTTAGGGCTAAACAAATACTTTCTGTTTATGAGGGTCTTCAATTTAACGCGCATTTTCCGGCCCTTTGGAAAGGCGTTTTAAACCGTGATTTTCCGAATCGAGTGCCCTTGGAGGCTTCCGTTTGGCTATTTTGGGGTGTTCACGGCCTCAGATGAGAACTTTTTGATCAAGAAAGTAGGAATATTGTAAAAAGGTTAAAATTTAACTTTTTTACTATATTCCTAGTTTTGACTTTAAAAATTTGCCATCTGAGCACGCTGACAAGCTCTTTCAGCCGATCCGCGCCCCCTCCACCTTGGGAACATGCAAAACTCAGCTTTAAATCTC
>Ga0315268_10006615_pt1 | contig 12316 bp, 10 predicted proteins | sample C1_top_MG_FD_204535 | JGI IMG/M metagenome (GOLD analysis project Ga0315268, IMG submission 204535) | Sediment microbial communities from Yellowstone Lake, YNP, Wyoming, USA - C1_top | ecosystem: Environmental > Aquatic > Freshwater > Lake > Sediment | place: USA: Wyoming | collected 2017-08-01 | reverse complement strand
ATGCATAGCAACAAAGTCTTCGTCAGAAAGAGATGCAGGATTTTTGTTGTAAGCTTCAGATAACTTCTCAACGTCTTTAGTGGCTCCAGTCATGAAATCTTTATTTTCTACCTTAGAAAATAATGCCTCGACTTGAGATACTGTCTCTTCCTCAGAAGGTTCATTTATTGAACTTTCTGACTTCAAACCAGCCTTTTCCTTTAACCTCTTTTCTAAGATAGCATCAGAGGTTTCTTGTTTCATCTTTGCATTTTCTTCTGCTGTTCTCGGCTCTGCGTTGCGCCATTTCTGATATTCAAGTTCCTTCCTGGCAGTCTCTCTCTCTTTTAAGATTGCATCCCTTGCAGCATTTCGGGCGGGGGCTTCTCCAGCCACCTTTTTAATCTCCCCCATCATTGTTCCTGGGATTTCTGAAGTAGCTGTCTTAGACTCATCACCCCAGACCTGATTTAAAATTTCGGCGGTGGCTTCGTCAACTTTTGCTTTCTTGTTCACTCCAAAGTGCCCCGAGATAAGGAACTCATCATTGACAGCTCGTTTTAAATCTGCTCCTTCAGAGACACTCTTAAGAATCCTGTCGATTCCTTCTTTAGTTGTTCCCTGAATGATGGGGCCTAAGTCAGCAATAGGACTACCCAGAGACTTGTTTAAGAGTTCAAGTCCAATACCTTTCTTTGCTGCGTCCCTGGCTATCTCAGCAGCTTCTGTCTTTGCTGCGCCAGTCCTGAGAGCTTCCTCTTCGAGCAAAGCAATCCTCTCGCTAAGACCACCTACCTGTTTACTAACAATAGGATTAGCAACCTTCATATACTGAGTCAGCAACTCATCTGTTTTGGTTAAGGCTTCGAGTCCCTTCTCATGCGAAGCAAGCATATTTTCTGCTGTTGGTTTAGCAGCCAAGACTTCTGTGGCAGCAGACGCAGTTTCTTCAGCAGTAGTCTTTGCTGCAAGAGCCATTGAAAGTCCTTTGTGAAGAAGCCTCATCCCTGGAGCAGCAACACCAAGTGAAGCAATCTCTGTAGCCAACGGTCGTTGTGCTGACCATTCGGGGGCTGCTGTTTTGATTAGATGTTTAGACAAGTCGAGCATTGCAATGTCAGGAATAAACATCAGGGCTGCCCCTGCAATCTTCATCCCAACACCCACTGGACCAACGGGGGGAGTAGCTGAAAGTAGTCTTCCAAGAAGCTTTGTTCCTACACTTTCTGCCCCAACACTCATAGCCTTCTTAGCCAACCACCCCCCAATAGGAAGCTTGGCTACAGCCTCTCCTGCTGTGGTAAGTGTTCTGGCCATAGTAGGAACTTCACTCATAACTGCAGCAGCAGTCTTTCCTGTGGCCAGTTTCCCCATTGCAGCAGCAGTCTGATACGCTGCTGGCACAGCTACATCTTTTGCAAGCGTTCTTCTTACAATCTCTCCTGCTCCTGCAAACCCCGCACCAAGAGCTGCACTCTCCAAAGGATTTGTGAAGATGCTATCAGGCTTATTCTTTGCAAGAAATTCCTGCTTCCACTCTTCATACCCAGGAGGTTTAGGAACATTTCTTCCACCGAATATAGCAGACTCTTCCTTCTGAGCAAAGAGGTTAGCTTCCTCAGTTTTTTCTTTCAAAAGCTTATCATAGACTCCTGAAAGAACGGTGGTGGGATGAGTTCCTGACGGAGCTGTAGGAAGGATCTTCCTTGTCAACTCCATTGCAGCAAGACCCAATCCCTTTCTTGGGTCACCCTCAGGAATTGACTCTTCAACTTTGGCCAAAGAAGATCCTATAGCCAGCTTCATCCTTTTCTTTTCTGGAACCAACTGCTGTTGAAGATGAGAAAGGAGGCGTTCGCCTATAGCTGGATCTTCGAGGAACTTTCTTTTCTCCTCGTTAGCTCTGTTAAGGATGGCAAGTTGAGCTCTATCTTGCTGTGCCTGTAATTGCTCATCCTCAGCAATAACATCTCGGATATACATTTCCTATGTCTCCTAATATCTGGGGGCAGCAATACCAAGTTTCTTCTTTTCGGCATCCAGTTTCTGTTGCTTCTCTGCTGGAGTCATTTGGCCCCAAGACTTTTCTCCGCCAGGAGGCCTTGTGCTCTTGTCCATCTCATCAAGGATGCCGTCTAAGGTTTGTTTCCTTTTCTTCAACACATCAAAGATTGATTCTCCCATTGTCGTTTTCTCCTTTTTATTAATAGTCTTCAGGATAGACCATCTTTTTCTTCTGCTTATCCAAACCCATACCTTTAAGTTCATTAATCATAGCATTCAACTGCTCTGGCCCAAGTAAGTTTTTTCTACTGAGTCCTCGCTTAGCCAAGGCATAGTCCTGTCGCTCTTCAGTTATTGGAGAACTTCCCTTTCTCATAGAGATAAAGTCCCACCAGTTAGGTTGGACCTCACCCATAGTACTTGTAGCTGTCATATGCTTATCAAGTATAGCTTTAGCACCAGCTACCTTCTCCTGGCCAAAGACATTCTCCGCAAAATTTTCTGCCTGTCTTTCCCTTCCAGGACGAAGAAGATCAGCTGTTTTTATTTCTCCTCTGGCCTTAAGGTATCCAGAAGGATTTGTAAGATCAAACTGTCTTTTGCCTTCTCCAGTTACAATATTCTGTCGTTCTGTTTCTCCAGCCTGAGTCATACCAGTTCTCTTAGTCTCTCCAGCTTGTGTAGCTTCTACACCTTTGTAAGCTGGTCCATAAGGGGTAGCAGCAACTCCATACTGCTTGTCATAGCCATATTTCAACTGCTCCATCCTTCTCTTCTGGTTTGTCTCAGCAGCTCCCTGAGCAGTCACAAGCATCTTGTCCAACCAACCCTCAAAGTTATCAAGTAATGGCATCTTCTTTACTCCTTATGAATTTTGATAAAAGGTTATAGGTAAAATAACCCAAGAACTAACTCCATCTATTAAGTCTTTCCAACAGAATCCCTTTTCAGGTAATTCTCGAATCTTTAATAAAGCCACTCTATCTCCTACAGCATACTCAAAATAGTCAGATGATTTAATTCCTGTTACAAGCTTTTCATGTATCCAAACACTATAAGTATTATTTCCTTCAATAGTGTCTACAACTCCTGAAGAATAAAAGTTAGTCTCGAAGAAGTTTCCAGCCCACAGAAATGGACTGCTTTCCTGCATATACCAAACAAACTGGACAAAAGGTCTTGCAAGCAAACCTAAGAATTCTCCTGGAACAGGAAAAGTATAGGAAGTCATTAACTTTACTCTTAACCAAGAGTGAAAAACTAAAGTTGGTTCATCAGTTAATTCATTAGCAAATGTCTCAACATTAGCGAATGGAAGATATCCTCCTATAACAATATCTAATCCTGGAGCACTTTGAGGTTGTATAGGATTAGGAGGTAGTAATAAACCTCCTGTCTGAACCTCCCCCAATCCACCAGTCTCTTCTCCAGCAATTGTTAGAGTCTCCATTACGCCTAATGGTCCTATGATAAAGTCCAGAAATCCACAACATTCTTCTGGAACAGCTCCAATAGCCCAATCAAATGCTTGCCCTGGACGAATAGTCTGATATCTCATTAAGAATAATTTCTTGGGGGAAGACTCTCCTATAATATCTCCATAGTTACGAGGTTGTTTGATAAATCCTATTACCACCTGAGGATCAGATTGACCTTTAAGATACTCTTCAAGACTGTCTTCCAACTCCTGAGTCCATAAATTCATTGTTGGTCCTGCATCTTGTAAGTACCAAACATCAGCAGGAATAGCAGCCTTAAATGAGAACTCCTCTTCAGAAGAAGTTCTTAAAATATTTTGATAGGAGGTAGCTGTGGGATTAACTATTGTTACCAGACTCTCTTTACCTGCTCCTTTAGAGAGTCCTTCCAAGAATCTGTCCAAGACAGTTCCTGTAATCAGATCTCCTATTCTTGTATAATCTTTTCTCACTTACTCTGCTCCAGCTGCTCCAATTATATGAGTTAGAGTACTCATCACACTCGCTGCCGCCATTAAAGTAGCTGCATCAATATCAGCTTGAGCATCTAAAGACACTGCATTGATTCTGGCATCATTAACTTGAACTCCTGCTGTAGCCAACTCTCCGATTATACCAGCTCTTTGTGTAGCCAGAGTTGTTCTTTGTGCTTGTTCTGGACGAGCAATATCTGTTAATTTTTTTGTTGCATTAAGCTTAACGCTATCAGAGTTACTTGTTGATAATATTACTTTAAGTCTTTGCATAGCTAAAGAGGTTACAAGTAAAGCAGCTTGTGCAGAAATATATTCATTAGCGTCTGTAATTTCCTGTTGCACTAATGTTCTCCGTGCAGCAATTACTGAAAGATCGGAGGCAAGCTTTCTTATAATACGATCAAGATCAGCAGCTATTTCAGCTTGTTCAGACGTTAGCTGATATCCACTAATTCTGGTTTGCTCAATATCTGCTTGCAGAGACTTAACATCTGCTTGAAGTGTTATCTTCTGTGCAGCCATCCCCGCAACTTCCAGCAAAACCTCAGAAACCTCCAAACCAATTCTCAGAACCTTAAGTTGTGCCTCAAGAATTTGTATATCCAATCTTGCAACTTTTATTTCAGTCTCTAAAACTTCGATCTCAGCCAAAGATAAGTTTAATCCTTCTAACTCAATTCGACTCAATAACTCTTGATACTCAGCCTCTGCCTTTAAAAGAGCTATCTGAACTCGCATAGTTAGAGTAGCTAATTCAGCTCTGTCAGTATCTAAAGCATTAAACTGAGCATCCATTAATTCAGATGCTATAAGGTTATTAAAGGTTTTGACATCTAACTTTCTCTGCCTAACCTGAAATTCCAGAGCCTTCACAGCTCTTTTACTTACAATGTTTAAAAGAGTAATTGTTCTTTCTGAATCAATCTTAGCTAATTCAGTAATCAGCAAACTAATAAGCTGATCAAACTTGATGGTCTCTTTCTCTTGAATAACATAGAAATCCTGCATAAATCTGTTACTCATAAGAGGAAGCATGATTGTAAGAATGGGAGTAAGCTTGTCTATAAAGCCCATCACCCCCAGTAGACTAACTTGGGGCAACCCCCAGATCTGAACCTCTCTTGCTTTAGCTCTATCAAAAACTTCGGTAGACATCTTCTATTGACTCCCACCAATTAAGTGAATAAGTTTACTGGTAACTTCTGCCTTAGCAGAAATTTCTGCTGTGCGAACCTTTCTATCAGCTACTGTCTGTGAGTTTTGTTGGATCTCACTAATGTCTCCACTTATATTAGTTAGTCCAGCATTTCTTCGAGCAACCTGATCAATCCCACTTTCTGAGGAGTTACCAGACATTCTTGAACTCGAAATCAGAATATCTGTATTTGTTAAAGAGGTTTCCAAAGCATTTCTTATATTTTGAACCTGAGTATCAACACTCATATCATCAGTGATAAGAGTCTTGTGGTCATAAACTCTCTTGGAGTCGATCGAGTTTTTCAAATTAATTAATGTCTTTTGCAGTTCTAACAAACTAATCTCTTTGTTGTCTACACTAAGGATTGCGTTTGTTCTGCTTACTTCATTAACTGACTTTTGAAGCTGCAGAATAGCCCTTTCAATATTAACTCCGACCTGAACAATCTGAGCATCGGCAAGATTCATACGCATATTTGCTTTATCAGTTATATAAGGAAGAAGTTCTTTCTTAGCATCAATCAACAATCCCCTGGCTACAATCAAATCCTGTTCGTAGCCCATAGTAGATTGTTCGACAGTTAATAATTCTTCTTCCTTAAGAATTAATGCTTCCAGAAAAGGAATGATCTCAAGTTTCTTTCTGTTGGTTAGAATCCTGGCATTAATTAAGTCCACTTCTAAGCCAACATTCATTCCTTCAATTTCAACCAGTCGTTGTTTCACTTCCTCCTTGTCAATTTCAATAGCAGTTTTAGCATCCAGCAAAGCAGCCTTTCTGCGCTCGATCTCTAAGGCAAACTCATTCAACTCTTCCTCAGACAAATCATAAGCAGTCTCAAGAACTTGAATCTCCTCTTGAAAGGCATTAAGTAAAGCGGCCTTTGCTTCATCCCACTCAATTTGTTCTTGAGCAATTTGAAGTCTGTAGTCCAATTCTGCTTGAACAATCTCCAAGTCTATTTGGGTATCGGTAACTTTAACATTAGCATCTGAAGTCATTCGTCTGGCTTCCATAGCCATCAAGGCAAACTGCTCAATAAGAGTTCCTTGAGGAAGTCTAAAACCCTTCTTTGAAAGATCTTCCAAAGACTTAGTAATTCCCTCACTCAAGCTGGACAAGGCCTTTCTTCGTTCGACAAAGAATTTATGAACTTCTACTAAGTTGCTAAGTGCCATTTTAAGCTCCATACCCTCTAACACTAAGATCAAAACTATAGTAAGTATCTGCGCTTGCTGGTGACTGTTCAAGATCTCCTGGAAGCGAATTGCCTTGAGCTGTTTTTAGAATCTTTATAAGCTTACCAGTCCTACCACCATTATCAAAATATGCAAGTAAAATAAATGCTGCGTCTGTCTCTATACTTTCAGCAATATAGACAGTTGTTGAAGGATACTCACATAGTTTAAGTTTCTGTACTGCTCCACCATCAATTCGCCAAGCCAACCAATATTCAGTAATACTACCGCCTTCGTTAGAAATGGTAGTATAGTTTACAAATTTCATCTTGCCGCAATTAACTGTCCAGTAAGTAAGAACAGTCTCATTGCTCTTGTACCAAACATCATACTTAGATTTATTCACGCTGGTCCAAATAGTTTTTGTATAAAAAGCAACAAATTCAGTATCTCCGTGACCTCTAATATACTCCAACCTTATTTGAGTACCAATATATGAGCTGTCTATAGTTCGCTCAGCAACCTTTGCATTATATGGATCTGTTAGTCCTGACTTAGTAAAGTAAGGTACTATATCTGTGGTTATATTAGTGAGTACTACTTCTGGTTCGACAATAACATTTCCAACTTTTAACTGAGATGATGTAACCCCATTTGAATTATAGGAATAGCTAAAGCTCATGTTCCATTTATAAACTGCTGGTGGACCCGCAGAAAAAAGATAGCGATAGTCATAAAAGGTCTTTTCGTAATGAACTGTAATATCATCTCTTGTATTATCATGAGCTACTTGTTTCTCTCCAAAAGGAATATACGTATCTCCAGTAAATAGATATTTATAAATCGAGTCCGATATAATTGAGATAGTATAAGCGCCACTATTCTCAAGCAAAGCATTATATTGAGTAGTACGCTTAGACTCCATAGACTCTGCAGGATGAGTAATCAATTCATGAGATCCTGTTAAGTCAGTATATCCAATTTTCCTTCCTCTTGTTCCAGTCTCATAAATATATACATTTGTTCCAATACTGTAATAATAATCAGGGGGTCCAGGCACATAAACTCTACTGGCAAGTATTGCTGCATTATCAGTTATGCCTATGTTGGAACTCATAGACTGAAAATACAAAGAAGTCTCATTCCAACTTGCGACCTTCGGAACTATAGCTGCAACAGGAGGTGGTCCGGGATCTGCCGGAATATTTCTATAGTCTAACTCCGGTGCGTATCCAGCTGGTAAAGAAGTGTTGCACCACCAACTATCTGTCCTCCAATAAGTTATTAATGGAATACTCTTAACTGGAACGTCATTAACAAGTTTATATGTAAAAGGACTCATTAACAGAGGAGAAAGAAACAGCTTATCAACATAATCAACGCTGTCTGTTACTATAGGAAAACCCTGTCTAAGACGCCTAAACTGTACAGTATCACCTGACTTAGGCATCCAACGGATTATATCTGTATTACAGCTCTGTAATCCAGTCACAAAGCCAACAACTCTTAACTCCGAAAGAACTCCTGAACTGCTCCTTTTTGCCTGAACAATTACTTCATCATCTTCAGCAAAAGCAGTGCCGGCATCTGTGAGAGCTCCATTAGCCTTAAGTACTGAAGTTGGAGAACAGTGATAATATATTGGGATACCTGTATAAGTATTATTACCAACTTCAACTGAACATAAATCAGTTAAGAGTGGATCAGGATCAGGAGGAGCCACACTCTTGATTATTCCCGCAAGATACACAGTCTCAAGAACTTCACCTATATTTTTGTGATCAAGTGTGGGCATCTTATCTTGTCATTATGATAGGAATCAACTCAAGAAAATCCAGAGTTTCAAACTCGGTGATGCTAAATGTCCAGTCCTTTCCATAGAGACTTTGGTCAATGGTGGCCTTACCTTGACTAACTAAAAAGATTCTGTCTCCAGTTTCGGTCTCAACCTTCAAAGCAGTCTTTGTTCCACTCACTCCCAAAGCTGCTTTGCGAAAATGCTTTTTGTGTTCAGATCCAAAGTTGGAGGGTGGAAAGACAACCCCCGCTTTAATTACTGTGCCTTGATCAGTTGTCCCCTCAAGTTTATATAGCCCATCAGCCTTCATTCCGTAAGCTGTCTTATCCCAGGCGCAATAAGAATTGAAAGCAAAGTTGCTGTAGACAGATATATCGAAGTCCTTGTTGTTTATAACTATACATTGCCAGACTTCGCCTTCAAAGGTTACTGAAATATTGAAGGAAATCAACTCTGAAATCAGACTATAAAGCGTCCCTTGTGTAGCAAGACTTTCGACTATTGCCAATGTATCTGGAACAACTGGGAAAATAGTCAGGAAATTGTTTATTGTGTCAGTAACAACCACTCCATCTGCAATTGAAGAAAGTAAATACCACAAAGCAGTTGAGGTGTCAACCATAGAGATCGCTTCTTCGAGTAATTTGTCCCATCCTTGCTTTGCATCATCTGCAAGTCTAAGTATTTCTTCTTGCAGAGTATTTGTTGTAGCTTGGATAAAGATGTCAGGAAATAAATTCACCTGATCTAAAATTTGTAGAGATAATATAAAAAGAACTGCATCAGTAAAGGTTACTGAGTCAGCAATTGTATCCAAGATTGTTCTGATAACCTCAACTAAATCCTCTATAAGAAGGCTATCAGAGATTCCATCTACTCCATCCCAATTTTCAAGAAGGACTTCATTTAAAGTCAGCCATTCATCTACTGGAATACCATGAAGTTTAAGGGCTGCATCTACTACAGTTATTGTATCTGCAATTACTTTAACCCATCCTACATTTGGGGTATCCCAAATTAATAAGACATCTACATTGATCCTCTGAGAAGTTATCATTGGATCTGCAGATTCTAAAGAAGAGATGAGATCAGCAATTGAGTTATATACTTGTCCAGTATTAACAACTGCATCAATTACAGCAATCACATCATTTGCTTCATCAACATAGTTAGCCATCTAAGATCCCTTAAAAATGGGAGGAGTTTTTGAGTCCTCCTCCCTTCAATGCAGAAAGTTCAAAAAATGAACTTTCTGGGATTACGAACTTGAAGCGGTGATCTGGTATGTGACTGCCAGAACATCGTTGTCAACAACAGCCCTTGAAGCAGCAAAGGCCTTGGCACACATCAGTGTTCCAGTTGTAGCTGTCTTTGCTTGCGCAGTTGACAGGAAAGCTCCATAGACTGTAATTGAAGCAGCAATCGTGAACTCAGCTTTTGAGGCTGCGTTTGTGATTACTGCAGTTGCAGTATCTACAGATACATAACTGGGTTTGTTGGTGGCCGGAGAGTCATAGTCAGCATCCTGACATTCTCCATAGGTTCCGGCAGCCCCCAACTTCGCAACTGCGGTATCACCCAGTGCGGGGGTTACATTGTTCTTGAAGATACCAACATACCAGATGTTGGAGGCAGCCTTACTGATATCGTGGAACATGACATTCAGCAGATAAGCCATACCCTCTGTGGTGAAGATATTTGGCTTAGGCTCCCACGCACTATAGAGACAAACACCATCTCTGTAATGCTCCAGCTTGACATTCCCCATAAACTGGACTCCATCCTTGTGGTGCTTCAAGGCATAGAGCCATTCACGTAAGTTAAACATTTTAGACTCCTTCTTTAAGTTATTGTTGCTATCACACTATCTGCAATTCCAACGAAGTCTCGGTTGCCATCTTCGAAGTCTCCAAGGAAAACTCTTCCATTTCTGATAACATCTACAGTTACCTGGTCTCCGAACCCCACAACATTTGGCTGAGTCATCGAAGCTAAATATTGAGGAACTCCTTCCTTCATTCTAAAAAGAGAAGCTACCCGAGTACCAGAGTCAAATCTCAGCTTTCTTTCAGTAACTTCTATAACAGTTCCATTGTGCATACCTGCAAACACGCCGTACTTCCCAAGCCACATTGGAATCCCAGAATCCAAATTTCCAAGCATCGTGAAAGAATTGTTTTTAAGATCCCCAAACTTATCAGCATAAGCCAAGGACCCTTTAACAACCCCACTTCCCACCCTTATCTCAGTCATTTCCTTTACAGTCGTTCCATCAAGAAAAAGGGTAGCGTTTTCAAATCCCACAAACACTCCTCCAGTAACAGGAGCAATCATAGTTATTGGACTGGAGAAATAGAAAAAGTCTGTTGTTACTCTAAACCACTCATAACCATAAGGCATTGAGTAATACAGATATTCTCCAACAGAACCCCAAATCCTGCCAAGACCCAAAGCGATATTTTCGAGGGCAGGAGGAGGCTGACACCAGAGAGAGGGGAGCAATTCTATAGTCGTGGGTAAAGCCACCACCGTGGCTGCTGTCCCTGCATACAGAAGTTGCTCCCCATAAGGCTCTGTGATCCAAACAACTCCTCCAACAGGTAAGTTTGAGCAAACAATTCCTCCCTCAGTAAAGAGAGTAATCTTTGCCAGAGGACCATTCCCACTCATTCTTGCACCTACCATCTGTGTATAACAGACATTGTAGATACCTGGAGGAAGATTGCCAGCACCAGCAGAAAGTACTGGTTGTTCGGGGGGAGTAATCCCCCACTGTCTGTGCGTATCAGTCGCAAGGTCTAACGCTCTCGACCACCACTTGTTAGACATATAGACTATTCCGTTTACTTCAGCATAAAATAATCCCTCTAATGGAACTCCTATTGCCCCCGAAATAACAGTGTTTGTTACACCATCTGTTCGAGAAAGTGCAGTCCCATCAGCCAACAGCATGTACTTGCTTGCTGCATAAAGGCTGTGTCCATTAGTCAAAGAAAAGACTTTTGTAAAACCAGACCTTTTCTTCAACTGCCCAGACTTCTTTACGTCTGCATTAAGGATTACTCTTGGAATACTCAGATCTTGTGAAAAGACCTGAACATTATCCATGCCTTTGAATCCAGGAACTTGTCCAACTTTAGGTGGCATCTTACTTGTCCCAAACACTTCTGGATAAGTGGTTTGTTTGTTTGCCTACCCAACCTCGCAGCTTATCAAGACCTTTTTGGTAAAAGCCTTCATAAACAGTAGTGTTTACCTTCTCGCCATCTATCCCTTCCTCAATTATATTCCAGAGAACCTTTGCTGCTCCGTAGACCAGCAAGTCTCTGTGGATATAAGAAGGAAGACAGGAGGCAACATCTCCATCCGCTACGAGGCTTAGAGGCTCTTTGTAAATCAGCAACACAATGTTAGTAACAACCAAAGGTTGACTTACATACCAAAGAACTGTTCCTTCCAAAGCAACTTTCGACAGGTCACCTATTGTAGCCATTGTTGGGTCATCCTCTAACAGTTCGGATAATCCTCCATCTGCCTGAGCAAGTTTTCCTGTTTCTGTTCCAACAAACAAAAGGCGACCAGTCATTCTATCTGGGAGATTAGTATATGACTGACCTACAACAGTCCCAACGGTAGTCAAAGTTTTAAGTGCAGGTATATGCACTTCATTAACCACCTCCTGGAGGACATCATTAACTACCCCCGGAATCATAGACTCTAAAGAAGAGTCTTTCACGCACACAAATACTTCGTCTTGGATTTCTTTAAAAGTCATGACTGGTCGCCTCTTCAGTTTAAACTTCCTATTTTCCAGGAAGTTTGGTAATTAAAGCATGAACCCTCATTTGGCCAGCTGTAATGGCAGCAGCATTTCCAACCCACACAGAAATCGTCGGGACTGCTGTTGCAGCACCAGTGATAATGCGAGGGGTAGCCCAGGTCATGGCAGCCTTTGCTACAGCAAAAGCCTCTGTTGCTCCTGGTCCATAATAGCCAGCTGTTTGAGGGGTGGTGATAGTTGCGGAGAGCATATAGCTATCCTTGTCAGTGATTGTTGCTAATCCTCCAGTAACAGAGGTTTCCAGCGGAATCGTAGCTCCACCAACAATGATCTTGGTAAGGGCAGTAAATCCCACAAGAATTTCAACAACAACTTCATGAACAATGATAAGCTGTCCAGCTGTAGGAAAGCTGAACGCTACGTT
>Ga0315268_10006614_pt1 | contig 12318 bp, 10 predicted proteins | sample C1_top_MG_FD_204535 | JGI IMG/M metagenome (GOLD analysis project Ga0315268, IMG submission 204535) | Sediment microbial communities from Yellowstone Lake, YNP, Wyoming, USA - C1_top | ecosystem: Environmental > Aquatic > Freshwater > Lake > Sediment | place: USA: Wyoming | collected 2017-08-01 | reverse complement strand
ATGGCCCCCACGCGATGGACTTATTGACCCAATATCAGAGACAGTTCAAATTCGCTGAGAAGGGCATATTCGGCCTTAGCCAGCAAAATGGCAGACCCCGCTGGATTTGAACTCCGACAATTGGCTGCTCTTCAATTGGAGGATTCTTGCAGGGAGCCGAATTTGAACCGAGATGTCTGGCTATTTTTCAATCAGGGGTTTTTGGTACCGAGACAAAAACCTTTTGCGTTCTTTTTTCCGTCAACGAGTGGTGCTGCCGTCTTCGAGCTGCACATCGGGGGATTCTGAACCTCTATCGATCTCGGTTACCTCGAATCGCCTTTCCTCCCCTATGGGCTTTTCCTATTTCTAATCAGCAGGACCACCTAGGGTCGGCAGCTATCTCGTAGATTTGCTGTAAAGATTGGGAGGGGTGCATCGAATGCTTTATCGAATGGGTAGCGATGTATCGACGAATGGCCTCCAGCGTAATAGACGGAATCCAACGATTGGCGCAGTATGTCTCAGCTCTACTGGGGCCCGATGCGGGATACTCAGTTCGATCTTTGTATCAGACACACGGTGACCACCGGATGAACGGTCTGACGGTATTCGAGTTCCGTTTATCTCCGCCGGCAGTTGCCATTGATGGGAAATCAGAACCTCTAGGCGGCGGGTACAACCTGTTTTCTTCTTGGATGTCGCTTGGTGATGCGCACGCTGCACTTCTTGATATGGATGAGACCAAGAATCTTCGAATGGGGAAAATTTCCGTACAGCTGCCGACTGCTGCTACGTCACCTCTTCGCTGGGACCCAGTCGATCACATCCGCAAGCGCGACGGCCGTTATTCGTACGGGTTGGACATGCCTGCCACAATGTGTTTCTACGGCTCCGGTCAATCCTTTCAGCTCGAAGCGGATTTTCTTCAGTTGCACGGTTTCAACTCCGATTCCACAAACGAATTTGTATGGTTCCGGCTTCTGGGCGTTGAGGGCACGATGCAGAACAACTGTAGAATCCACAATAAGACGGGGATTCTCATCATCGTCCCGCACCATGCTTGGATTGATGAGATTGAAGTCGAAGACAATTGGGCACGGGTCGTTGTTAGGACGAAAGGAAATCCTAGCTGGGATGGGCTTCGACTGAGATACAAGGCGTACTCGTATAGCGGTCTTAAGACAGACGGGCGATTCATAGAGATCGGCGAAGGCGGAGTCACGAACATTCAGAGTCCCTTCGAAGACATCTCCGGACTCGACGTCACACTCGAACTGCCGCCCTTTTGGATTGACGAGAACAATGCTGAGAAACGTCAATCAACCACGAATACAAGGCTGGTGGCACACAATTTCCTGGATGAGGGTTCAAAGGTACTGGAGGAGAAACTACTTAGCCCAGACGGCAAGGATATTGATTTCGAGTGGGCAGTTGCGATACTCTTCCACATTGTGGGCCTTCAGGTGGAGTGGTGGGACTGCAAGAGCGTCAAGAAGGGCAGTCGAGGTGACAAGGCAATTGACGTAGTTGCCTTTGATGAAGAGGCTCGCAAGGCGTTCGCAATCGAGTGCACCGTTGCTCAAGGGGATATCGAGAAAAAATCTCAGACGGTTGGAAGTCGCGCTGTGTCACTCGAAGAAGCCCTGGGTGCCAGGCATAAGTGGCAAGTACTTCCTTTTGTATGCACGCCACTCACTAGGAAGCAGTTGCAGGCTTTCGGAATCTGGGACTCCCATAAGGGAAAGACTCGCATTATAAGCCGAGATGATCTCGAGGACATTTTGAGGATGCTCAAAGCAGGTGCCCCTAAGAATGAAATCGTCGGGCGGCACCTCGGATGACACTTCGACGAAAGGCTATAGTGGCGATATGCCTCCCTTCTTGAGCCTCCTCTTCGCATCTGTGATGATGTCATCGAGGATCATGATGGACCTTACCGCCAGCGAGAATATGAGTGTTACTACTACGCGTAGCTAATCACCAGTCTTGATCGACGCAACAATGATCCCCGCGCCCACGGTAATCAACACTGGGGCAATCAACACTCCCTCGAGCTTCGTGATTATGTCGTGGGAGAAGACCATGCCCAATCCAATCAAAATCATCACCAAACCGACCAAGAAGCCTGCTGCTCTAAGCCCATTACCCATTTGACTCAATTTCAAGCACCCGACCTTCATAGACAGCGTAGATTCATCATACTTTCGGCCCTGGCCCAGAGAGTGCTGCCCTCTAGAGGTGGGCTAATGATTGCGATCCTTACGCAACGCCCAATTGGCCAGTCGATCAGTCCACGCGAGTATTATCCTGGGACTCATTCTCATTACGCTGAGGAAGACCATCAGGAATCCGATAGCCAGCAGCGCCCCCGCTGCTGCTGCAATAGGAGACGCAATCCACCCCGATAATGGATGGGACGTGGAAAAGACCATTGCGACATATAATGTGACGTAGCTAGCGATGAATGCGCCCACGAATACCCCCCAGATGGTCGTTCTCATCGCATCGATGCTGACATCCCCTGCATTTCCAATCGTCTTCACGGTGCCCTTTGTCATCTTCATGCTGACAACCCTCCCGGGTCCATCTCTCTTCCTTTCGCGGACCCACCAAATGCCCCTGACCGATAACGGAACCGCGATACCGCCAAACACAAGAATCAAACTTGACAAGTGAGCATACCTGATCCCACTCATCGCTATCTCTGCGAGCCCTGTAAGCATAAGAATGATGCCTGAGATGAGGGCGGTTGTTCTTGTCGCACCGCCGAATCTCTCTTTATTCGCCTCATACATACGGCGCATTTCGACATCGTGCATTCTTACCTCATACAGAACTTCATCGCCCCCAGTTGCGAGAGATCGCCAACCAATTGCTCTTAGCTCACGCCTGCAGAAGTCGCAAAGGCCCCTACCTTCGCGGATATCTTCCTTCGTGAGTTTCTCATCCATGAATGTGGACATATCATTCCGGGTGTACTCGTTCTTGCATCTCCAGCACCTAGCGCGTTGGGGGGCAATGAAAACTAACGTGAGCAACGATCCGACTGCTACAGCCAGGATGCCCCACAACTCCCAATCGGCCAGTTCCATCTTCTCCTCTGGATTGAATCTCGGGAGTCATCATAATGGTTTCGACACTCCTGCCTCTCCTTGACTCACGTGCGATTGGCCATTGTAGAGGCCACCGTGCTTCGAGAGAAGCTTCTTCGGGCTGACGTCTTCTCCATTGAATCGAAGTCTTTGCAGTCTGGCAATAACGTCTTTCTCCGTCCAGAGAAATCGAGCCATTCTCCAGCATCATCCACCTTGGAGATCATAAGTCTTGTTCTGTTTCTCATATGCGATCTCCTCCAACGTAGATTGCGTGCATCCTATCGCATTTGAAGCTCTAAAGTCAGCGTTCAACGGATATTAGCAGCGGAGAAACGCGTCCTAAGAACCGTCTGGGTTCGTAAAGCGCTCTTCTCCCGTCTGTCCCACAAACCCTCTCGATTCTCGGAGCTGAGCTCGTGGGATCCCGAACCATTCCTTACATTCACCGCTATGCGAACAGACTCCAATCACTCACAATGCACCTTCTAGACCATATAGGCGTAGAATCTCTGAATTCGCTGCCTTTGGCTCTTCCTTGCCCTCGAGGACTCCTTTGACTGCTGCAATCACGCCTTCAAACATCGCTTTGTCCACCTTAGATGGATTCTTTACTGGCACATCAGCAAGAGTATCCTCTCTAACTTGGTAATACTCGCCTTGCCAAGAGTCCGCGCTGTTCCGGACGAGAAATTTCACAATCTCAGAGTTTAGCAGGGCCAAGCAGAAGCATAGTGAATCACGATCATCAAACCCTTGTTCGCGCATCGATTCAATCCAGTTGCTGTTCTTCGTGAGAGTTAGAGCAATGCAGCCATCGGTTGGGATGAAACCTCTGTCATCGAGGCAGAACTCCATATCATGTGTCATTCGCCTCGTGAGAATCTTGGGGGACTCCATCATGAGAGACGGAGAGCGTGGTCTGTGATACTCATACCATGCTTTTCCGTAGTCCTTCCAAGACATCTTCTCCGCCTCTCTTGACGCCAATTTGGAGTAACGATCTACCAGGAACTTCGCGACTTTCGGATACTTGATTGATCCTCTTGCTATCAATCCGTCAATTTCGGCGTGAGCCTGGTCTTGACTCAAATCTAGACTTATCCTGCCCAGATTGACACTGCTTCCGTCCTTTCGATATGGATAGACTATCCACTTGTGGGGTTCGCCCAATTTCCAGCATACAATGTCCTCCGCCTCTGCACAGGGAAAAACCAATTCAGGTTCAAAACTGCCAGGCGACTTTGTCAGGAATACATCTAGGCATCCTCCACCGGGAGTCACCCCCTGATTCAACTCAAGAACTTGACTGAGGTGATGGCTCTTCCTTGTGGACCTGATCTTCTTCTTCAATTCGGATGCGCCACTTGAAGACATGTCCCAAGGCTCTTCGGGATTTCCGCGGATTCTGGTTTGAGGAAGAGGATAAGCAACAATCTTGTCTGATTCATAAAGCTGGTTTCGTTCAGCTTGTTCGAGGCCATGCTTGATTTCCGAAACGAGTTCATCCAGAGTGAGCTTGAATAAAGGTTTCTTCGTTTCAGCGAATAGAAAGTCATTATTGCCCCTGTTCATCTGCAGGACTGTTATCCACGGATAATTCGTCTGCCCAGGGAAGACTACCTTTCCAGTTCGTGCCATGTCGATGCAGTAAAGAAGCGAGCCGGATTTCTCTTTGATGAGACTCCTAAGGCCGCGGCCGTATCTTCTCCTCGCAAATCTGTTTTGAGTTATTAGTCCCAAGCGCCCATTCCTATTCAACCAGCGAATTCCCCGCTCGACAAACAGGACGTATAAGTCATACTTGTCTGTGGCACTCACATAGAGAGTCTTGTAGAGCTGCTTCGTAGCCTCATCAAAGAGTGGACTCAATTCGCCTCGCAGAACTCCGCTCCAGGGCGGATTTCCAACGACTAAGTCGAAGCTGGCTTCTTTGATTGCTTTTGCCTTTCTCCGATCTCGAATTAGCAGTTGAGCCCTGGAATTCGTAGATGCGAACTGTGACAGCTTCAATTGATGTATGTGTCTCTCCGCGGGCCTCAGTGAGTCATCGCATCCAACATTCAGCTCCTCTATCCTAAATGCCAGGTCAAGTTGTCTGGCATTCATGAGAAGGTCGACTGTGGATAAGACGAAATTCATTTCGGTCAAGAAACACGCGAATGGGTGAATATCCAGCGCATATAGATTTGATATCATCTTCTGCAGAATCAGTTTCGCCCGCTTTCGAGGTTCTCGTGCAGAAGAGATTTCACGATGACATTCGCAATCACTTTCGAGATGGGCTCTTAGCCGATTACCCGCCTCAACAACGAATGTGCCACTTCCACAAGCCGGATCGAGCAACGTGCAGCCGCAAATGGGAGATTGTGGCAAATATCCCACGAGATCAAGAATAAGATTGACAACTTCATCCGGGGTATAGAAGCCGCCAAGCTTTGCTCTTTCTTTTGCAGGAAGATACTCTTGATAGACATCCTTCCAAACATCACGTTCAATCGAATCTAGTCTGAACCTGTTAAGGATTCTGATTGTTTCCTCCAATGCGACGTCAATTGACCTCGATGTGCGCTGATAAATGGATCGGTACTGATCGCTATACTTCTCTCGCACTTCCTTAGGGACTACCCACCAATCAAACAAACCATGAAGATAAAGATCCGAGTAGAAAACGCTTGCCAATAACTCCTCGGCCTCCTCAACCAAGACTTTGATAGCGGTTGCTTTCTTTGTCCTGTCCAGAAGCCCGCTTCCCGTCGACGCCAGATAAGAATCCAAAGGACGCCCCGACAGCTTCCTCTCCACCAGTCCTTTGTCTTCGGCGACTCTGTATAGTAGGATTCTGCTCAGGATCACATGGCTTGTCTGTCTCGCGAAGACTTCAATGTGATCTTCGGATATCAGGTCCAGAACGGAGTTCTCGATAATTTCTTGGACTTGCTCGGGTGAGGCAACGCTGTCAGCTATTAACTTTGACCAACTGCTAGAACTGATAGCCAAACCGAGCTTCCTTCTTGCATCTCTCTCTTTTCTTCGAAGAACAACGTCATTGATTCGCCCCTTCGCTCGAAGCGCCAAAAGTTCCTTAACCGATTCTTCAACATATTTCTCAATTGTACTGGGAGGAACTCGCCCTGAATAAGTGCTCCAGTCATCGAGAGGTTCGACAGCTTGAAATCCCAATCCAATTTGAATCTTGGAGGCCAGATAGACCCGCAATGTTTCCGCGAGCACAGGAGACAAGACATCGATCGCGGAACTCAATTGTGAACTGAGAGCCTTCATCGAGTTCTTCTCAGACTTGACTGGGTTGATCCTCCCGTACTCATCAACATAGGATTCTGGTGACTTCTTCAGATATTTCTCTGGTCTCAATTGCTCGAATGCTTGTTCCAGTTTATCTCGGTTCTCGATGCTAAGGTCTCCGTTCCTGACTTGCTCGACTACCTGATCCAAATCCACTTCACAGATTCTCTGAACCACAATCTTCGACCTAACCAATGACACCTCATAGCTGATGAGTTGATGCCCGTTGGTTATCATACCGTATTCACATGTGCCCAACCGCTTCATTCTTGCTTCGAAATCCAAGACCTCTTCCGCAGTTAGTCGTGACCTTCGCGGAGTCTTGGTCTCGACGTAGACCACAACATAGCCCAGAAGATCATGGCCATATATGTCATACAGCTCACCATACAAGATCTGGTTACTGGGCCATCCTAGCTCGGTAACCAGTAAATGGTCGCGTAGTAAGGTTCTGAGATGACGCTCAGACCCTTCACCAGAGGGAGGCTCTGGCGCATTCTTCAGCTCCTGTGCAATTTCACTCACTGCGGATGCGATAACCTCGCCAAAGTCCCTCTTGCGAGTCACAAAACGTAATGCTGTTCTGCATTAAATAACCAGATTAGTCTCCAGGATGGGCGCCTCTGGGAAGAATTCTGTGGTGTCTCGCACCGGTATCTAAGGATAAAGTGGCGCTTTGCGCTTATCCCCTCCCCCCACGTCTAACGTAACTGTATCGATGCGAGGAGGGGAGAGAGGATGAGTCTTACCTTAGGCCAGTATTGGTCAAGATCAATCCCGAGGTTTTCTTGAATAGGTGGATAGCCCCGTAGTCGGTTGCATAGAACAGGATGCATACATCCAAAGCGTAGTCCTGCAAGACTGACATAGGTCCCTTATCGATCACCCTTTACAGGCTTGCCCGGAGGATTGTCAATTGAGGTGGGAAAGATCCTATGCTTCCAAGAAACGGCTCTATTGCTCCAACTTGGCGCAAACGCGGCCTATGGTCTGAAGACCGGCGATACCGTTTTCCAAAGAGTAAGATTGTAGGACGGCGGTTGGAGGTGGAATTGCGTTGGGGACTATTTTCACTCGTCCTCTGCCAGAGGTTTAAGCCTCAAGAGGTCATGTGGTTTGGGGGATCAATGGTGCAATATCAGGAAATAGGTTGGACAAACCGCAGTGTACAGAGGTTTGCGGGCGGTAGCGACCCAATGACTCTGATTACCAAGAAGGCCAGAGAAGTGGTTCTGGATGCGATCCAGGCCGGCTGGACAGGTCCTCCATTCGACCCCTTTGGGATGGCGAAGCACCTTTCTATCCCGATAGTTGCCCGAGAGGATGTGCTAGACGCGCGGCTGGTTGTCAGCGGACCCCGGATACAGATCGAGTTCAACCCCAATCAATCAAGGAGGCGGATTCGATTCTCCATCGCGCACGAGATTGCTCATACACTGTTCCCAGACTGCATCGAGGCGGCTAGGAATAGAGGCAAGAATCCACATGCCGCCTCTGACGACTGGCAGCTGGAACTCCTTTGCAACGTTGCCGCGGCGGAAATTCTCATGCCAACAGGCCATGACCTTGATCCACTGTCGCCGGTCAATGCCGAATCCATGTTGCGCCTTCAGTCGCAATTTGATGTATCGATGGAAGCCCTCGCAGTTAAGTTGGCGAAAGTCTCTCGATTGCCTTTCACCATAGTCGTGGCCGCGCGAACAGGCGATGATGACAAAGTCCCGGGCTACCGCATTGACTACGCGCAGCCCTCCAGAACCAGCCGAATCGAACCAACTCAGGGCTTGGAGATCGCCAGTCATGTCTTCGCACAGTGCACTGCGGTCGGTTACACATCAAAGGGACGTGAGCGAGTGTCAAAACATCTGCCCGAGATGAACTGGGAGTGTATTGGCATTCCCCCTTATCCGGGGAGCAGATTTCCCAGAGTGATAGGCATAGCCAGCCTTCGAGACCCCGATGCCATTGAAGCTCCTAGCCTTGTGCTCGTTCGCGGAAGCGCACTGGAACCGAGGGGAGAAGGATCGCGAATCATAGCGCAAATTGTGAATGACAAAACTCCGATTTGGGGTGCAGGCTTTGCCAAGGCCATAGCTGACAAGTATCCCTCCGCGCAAGCTGAGTTCATCGAATGGGCGAAGAGAAACCCTAAGAACCTCTCGCTTGGAAACACGCACTCTTCTGAGGTTTCGCCTGACTTATGTGTCTACAGCATGGTCTCCCAGCACGGGTACGGCGAATCCATAACACCGCGCATCCGATACGGGGCACTTAGAATGTGCCTGGAACAGCTTTCAGACTTTGCCCAAAGCCGTTCCGCAAGCATCCACATGCCGCGAATCGGAACTGGATTCGCAGGTGGCAACTGGAGCTACATTGCTGAGTTGATCGACGAGGCAATCGTGAGAAGAGGCGTCTGTACGACCGTCTACGTGCCTCCCAAATTTGATCCTCCAAAGGAACCGCGGGTAGCCAAGATCACGTCGAGTCGGTGGACGGATTTGCAGGGTAAGAACATCCTTGGAGGATTCGATGCTTGAGAGGGTGATCTTACTTTCAGGGCCAATTTCATCAGGAAAGTCAACCCTGGCCAATGGTTTGGATGCACAGCATGGGGTGCTAGTTTTCAAGACCAAGGAGGTTCTGGCGAGAATCGTCGGTCATTCGCTCGAGCACGACAGGCTAGCGCTGCAGGCAGAAGGCGATCGGCTCGACAGGAAGACGCGTGGAAAGTGGGTTGTCGACGAGTTCATCAATTGGCTGAATCAGAAGGGACAGACTTCGGTAGCGGTGATTGATTCAGTTCGTACGGTCGACCAGGTGGCCGCAGTGCGGGAGGCGTTCGGCACGAGAGTCATTCATATCCATCTTACCGCCCCGCCTGAGGAGCTTGAATCGCGATTTGACCGAAGACGCCTGCGGGGGAAGGACAGGAGCTACGAATACTCCGAAGTCAAGAAGAACGCGACCGAACGCCGAATCGATGCCCTAATCCCGATTGCCGATGTCGTCGTGGATACCAGGCGATGCACCCCCACCGACGTACTGACCAGAACTATTAGTCATCCCAGGGTCCTGATGGAAAACGAAAGAGGATTCGTTGACGTGGTCGTCGGTGGCCAGTACGGTAGCGAAGGCAAGGGACAAGTCGCAGACTATCTCTCGGGCGAGTACGACCTGCTCGTGCGCGTGGGGGGCCCGAATGCGGGGCACTCAGTATATCATGAACAAGGTCCCTATATCCACCATCAGCTCCCTTCAGGTACCAGAAGAGGCCATGCGCGCCTCCTCATAGGCCCGGGAGCCGTTCTTCGAGTGCCGAAGCTGCTGCAGGAAATCGCAGAGTGCAACGTAGAAGCCGGAAGACTTGCCATAGATGGGAATGCGTTCGTAATCAGTGACAAGGACATAGAGGAAGAGAAGAACCTTGTTGGTCTTATTGGATCCACGGGGCAAGGTGTCGGGGCAGCCACCTCAAGAAGAATCATGAAACGAGGATACAAGGAGGCAATCAGAGTCAAAGACGTTCCTGACCTGAAACCCTATCTGGCCAACGCGCAGGATGTCCTGAGGAGATCATTCTCTCGAGGCGATAGGGTACTGCTTGAAGGGACTCAAGGAACGGCGCTCTCATTATACCACGGTGACTACCCACACGTAACCTCGAGAGACACAACGGTCATGGGATGCCTCTCGGAAGCGGGGATTGCTCCCAATCGCGTCCGAAGGGTGATCATGGTCTGCCGCACCTACCCCATAAGAGTCCAGAGCCCGGAGGAATCGACCTCTGGGCCACTCCGAGAGATTACCTATGAGGAGTTGAGTCGTAGGTCAGGACTAGATGAAAAGGAATTGCGTCGAAAAGAAATGACCTCCACGACTCACAAGCAACGGCGGATAGGGGAGTTTGAGTGGGATCTCCTCCGCCGCGCATCGCTTCTCAATGGACCGACAGATATTGCGCTTACATTCGCAGACTACATCAGCAAAGACAATCGAAACGCAATGAGGTTTGAGCAGCTGACCGAAGAGACTATCAATTTCGTTTTGGAGGTTGAACGCGTGGCGGGTGCACCCGTTTCGCTCATCACTACAGGATTCAACAGGCGTAGCGTCATCGATAGGCGGACCTGGTGATGCCGTTATGTTGGAGAGCACGCTCGTAGAGAGATACCCCAGGCTATATCATATGGCAGAAGATGGCAGCTGGCCGCGCATTCTAAGTTATGGATTACTTAGCACGGCCGCTCTTCTTTCTCTTTATGGATACAAAGGATCGGATCGCTACAAGTATGAGTCCGAATGGCGTCCGAACAAAGTCCCAATTGGCGCACCCGGACTGCCTGGGGCGGTACTACGCGATCAAAAGCCAATGCCCCCGGAAACCCTTGCGCCTTGCCTCACTGGTGGCTTGAGCCCAAGGGAATGGTACGAACTCATCAATGGAAAGGTCTTCTTCTGGCTTGATTGCGAAGATCTTGAGAGATTTATGGACGCGAAGGAATACAGGAACTCCCCCCAATTAGCAATCGTGCTCGACACGGATCGCTTGTTGAAGCAGTATTCGCACAAGATCACCTTGTGCGGGATCAACTCGGGCAGTACAATGTCTGAACATCCTCCTTCCCGCGGACGCGAAACCTTCAGAAGCATATCCGAGTACAATTCCCTATATGCCAAGGAACTCTGCGTGGAAAGTGGAATATCAAACATACTGGATATGGTAATGTCTGTTCACAGGATGATAGCCCTCAGAACTGACTACAGCGCTCCTAGAGATGTGAAGTCGCTGGAGCAATTGTGGCCTTAGGAGATTGAATCCGCGTTACCAGATGTGCCTTTCCCCGCCCCGGATCGGCACGGAATTCGATGATTCTTTACTCTAATACGGCTCCCCCAATTCCGTTCGACCTCCTTTGTGTTCGAAAGTAGCAATTCCTCGTGACGGGGTTGCGGCAGCAGCAAGAAGACCACGTGGGAGGTGCTGTAGGAGATCACTCGCCTTATTCCCTCCAGGTCTCTGAATCGTCGTATCATGTTGTTTATGAACGAATCACGAGGCTGCCTGGGGAAATGCTGGTAGAGAAGTATTGTGTGTCCTGAGGCGTACGCTGTTTCCACTTCGTGCTGATAGACGTATTTCGATGATCCCCTGCCGCCGCGAGGGACTGACTTCACATCAAGTCCATTGTCCGGATCAAAGAAGACAAAGTCTGCGTCCTCCGCAAATCTGAAAAACTCCTCAAAATAAGCGTCACGCAAGTGCTCTTCATCCCGAATGATTTCGTCAAAGTAGCTGCAGTTCTGCAGCACATCAGCCTGTTCGATAACCGAGACGCTCCTATTCCCTCTGCGAAGGACCTCCTCTCTCAAGAGGCAGAAAATGACTGCATCGTGCATCTCCCACCTGTCTGGTTGCGCAAGGTACCGCGTGCGCCTCCCATCGAATCCGCCATCGTCTTCAGTCAGAGCCCAGCATATTGCGATTCCGAGTTGTCCGTCTCCACCAAGAAGCCTGAGCAAGCTGTATTTCATGTAATCATTTATGTCGCCAAAGTACTGGTTCTTCATGCTTCACCATCGAATCACAATAGCAATGAACCGTTCTAGCCTGGAGCAGCCGTCTCAACCAGCGCACGACCTCCGGGGGACCTAGCTCATGCGCTGTCCATAAAACATGAACATCTTTGCAGAAATATAAAGGTTCTCGGGATTCGTCTATGAACGAAACACTGGATGGTTATCATCAAGGGGCCTTGCATCACAATCGTATGGGAGTTTGAATACAATGGGATGCAAACCCACATGAATCGCAGCAAATCAGCTCTCCTAAGCACAGGATCTGATGACATCGCACGAGGACTTCGAGTAGATTTATTGACGATAGACGAGGTCAAGAGACGAGGTCCGGGTTTGATTCCCAAGAGACGAGAAAGCT
>Ga0315268_10006612_pt1 | contig 12319 bp, 11 predicted proteins | sample C1_top_MG_FD_204535 | JGI IMG/M metagenome (GOLD analysis project Ga0315268, IMG submission 204535) | Sediment microbial communities from Yellowstone Lake, YNP, Wyoming, USA - C1_top | ecosystem: Environmental > Aquatic > Freshwater > Lake > Sediment | place: USA: Wyoming | collected 2017-08-01 | reverse complement strand
CTTGGTATTTGAGTGAAATTCCCAACACCGTCGCCCTTGAATACCTGCGTGCACGTTGTGCTTCCGACGCAAGGGTCCGTCGGCGTCAGCGCGGCCGCAACGTAGGGCAGAAACGAGGTGACAACATCGAGCTTTCCATCGCCATCGACATCGAGCAGGTAGAAGTTGCGACCCGCGGTCCACCCCGACTTGTCACCAGGCTCCATGCAATATCCATTGGGCTGGAACCTATACAAACAGTCGGTTATCTCTCTGCTTCGAAGTCTCGATAGGAAGACTCCGGAAATGACGCTTCGGCTAAATGCGCCATCTCCGTTGGAAAGGTAGAGGTAGTTCGACCCCGCGTTCGGACAAGGCACGTTGCTGTTGTCGGGTGTCAGCGCTGAGTACCGCAGGATGTCTGGCAGGCCGTCGCCATTGAAATCGGCAACGATCGAAAAGAAGCACCCGGCAGCGCCGAACAACTGCTGATCAGTAATGTTGAATTGCCCAGCAGCCGTACCATTTCGGACCTGCGTGAACCCGCCGTTTCCGATGCTCTTATATAGAACGTTCTCGGCAGGGTTGGTTGACCAACGCAAGATATCGGTCTTTCCATCACCGTCGAAATCGATCGGGATGATTGCGTAAGATCCATTCGAGCTGGCCAATGTGGCCGTCGCCATTCCGGAAGCACCGAATGCAGTGCTTGACGTATAGGCGTCACTTCCTCCCGCCGCATAGTTGAACGTCACAGGCGGCAGGCACTGCGCCTCGGCCGCGCCGACGCACTCGGTGATGGTCTTCACCCGGCTTCGATTCGTCACCGGCCCTTGCTCGTACGCCAGCTTCACGGCCCTGACCTTGATCGCCCCGGCCGCTGGAACGGCCGGATACGGTGTGGCTTCACTTGCGCCGTACGGCGCCTCGTCGCCCGCCCAGTTGGTGTAGGTCTTCACCGCGTCGAGCCGGCGCACGCTCACGTTCTTCTTGCCCTGGTGATACGTCTCGGCACGGTCCTGCACCGTGTTCGCCGGGGCAACGGTCCGGTCGCTGTAGACGAACTGCACCCGGTTCCTCGGCTGCGCAGTGCTCGTGCCGGTGTAGCGGATCTCCAGCAGGTTCCATTCCTTGCCCGGAGTCGGACTGTTTGCCGTGGGTCCGCTGCCCCATGGCACTTCTCTTTGCTCGTACTGGAAGTCGATGTAGTTGCCCAGCGTGTCACTGATGCGGCTCACCGCCCACACCGACACCACGCCGTCGCCTTGCACGGTGATGGCCGCCTTGGCCGTGGTGTTGGCGTTGTCGCCGTACTCATAGATCTGCCCGCCCTTGGTCCAGACCTTGAAGTACGCCGCACCGTTGGCTGCGACGCCTGCCGCAGAGCCATAGGCGCGGATGCGCGCGCCGCTGTCTTTTTCGGTGCGGTACTCGCGCACCAGCCCCGAGCCGCCAAGGCTGTCGTTGAGTTGGGGGAAGGCGCTGGGTGCGCCGTTGGCATCAGTCTGGATCAGGCGCTGGCCATCGAGGCATAGCTTGTCGTTGCCGCTGAAGTCCACCGCGCGTGGGCTGCCGTCGATGGCCCGGATGCCCGCGCAGCGCGTTATCGCCGACATGCCCTGAATCGACCAGCCATGCCCAACCGGGCCGTTGACGCCTCCTGCGGCATACAGCAACCCGATGTTGGGCACCAGGTTGCCTATGCCAGGGGGCACGGAGATGGGGTGGCTGTAGAGGGGGCTGCCACTCTCGGAGACCGACAGTTGCGCGCTTGCCCCCAGACTGAACAGCGCGGCAGTCAGGCCAAGAATGTGGCCAAGCCAGTGAACAAGACAATTCCCGTCTGCGCCCCGCGTCGTGGGCACGCCTTTCGGCATGATCCTGTCCCCTCTTGATGCGCCGGTTGTGGCGCCGAAACTCGGCCAGCCGAAACTCTTGCAGCGCTACACAACAAACGGCGGGGATCTTGTTGTTTCGCGATCTTTGAACAAGGATCGCAGAGTAGATTCATTCTTGCTTTGGGACAAACCCGCGAAGAGGGGGGGGCAAGCACCCACGTTACATCTCCTTCGTGAAGGACCAGGGCGACCGAGCCGCGATCCCTCGTGTGCCCGGGGGGAGTTCTTCAAGGCCGGCGCGGCGATCAATCTGCCGATGTACCTGGAGGCCGAGGTGCAGGTCTGCCTCGCCGACCGCGCCAAGGCCGGCGGCATCGAGGTCGCTCAACTCGTCAATGAGCTGCTCAAAAAGAACATCGAGCTGATCGAGGCGGCACGGTAGCCGCTCCGAGCATCGAGTTCCGGAGAGTGGGGTTCAGATTTGAGACCTGACCCCGAACTCCCCCACAATGCCCGCGATGCCCGCGTGCTATGCCCCTGACCCCTGCCCTTGGAATTCCATGTAGCAGGTGTCAACCGCAGCGTCGAAGTCCTCGAACGTCGTGCATTGGCTATGTTTCGTCTGGCCCTCTTCGCCTACGCTGAAGTCATGCAGCGTGAAGTCCATCTCACCAGAAGACCAAGCTTCAATCAACGCAAGTCTGTCGCCACGTTGCAGACCCAAGGTTGCCTTTCTGCGGGATCCGTCAGGCACATGACCTGTTCGCAGTGTCAGTTGCACGGCGTCTTTTTGCGCGCGCTGCGAATTGCGATCCACCCAAGCAGCTATCGCATCGATTGGTTCGAGCGGCGGCGTAGTCACGGTTTTGTAGCCTTGATGACCGGTTCAATGGCCTTCGGCATCTCCGTGATCCCGAGCTTTTGAGCAAACATGCTGGACGGTCCATAAATCTTCGCCCACCCATCGCTCCCGATAGAGCGCAGTGAGTCGACGGAAATTTTGAATTCGGCATACACGCTGCCGGCCGCAGCACCCGCGTACGCGGTTGGCGATGCCGGGAACGCCACACTCGTTACCCCTAGCAGATTGCTCTCAACAACTCGGCCAGAGTCACTCATCAAAGCAAATTCTCCCTTGGACATCCATCGGCCGACGGTAACAAGCTCGCCAGCACGGCCAAGAGGGAAAGCTGCCATCGCGGCCTGAAGGTAGGCCTCTTTGGTTACGTCCAGAACCTTGTTAAAAACATCAAGGACGGTTTGCTGAGTTTGCTTCCAAAGCTCTTCAATCGCGCACTCATAGTGCATGCACTCATTAAAGAGGTACTCAACTCGCCCCGACACAACTTCGTCGTACCGGCAGCGGTTTTACCAGGCGCATCAACGGCTTGCGCGCATCACACGGGGCACCGGACCCCTTGAACATCTAAATTTTTGCTAGACACGGTTTTTAGCATGCGCAGGCGCGCGAGCAAGGGCGGGGGCGAGGTTTTTTTCTTAGCCGCTGGCTGTTCGCGGCCTCACGAGTGGCACCGGCGGTGAATCGGGTCAAGGGCGGCGCGCAGCGCCGGCGAAGCGAACCCTTGACGCGCTCGGTCTTCAGTACGCTGTCCCTTGCGGTGCAAGGCGACTTCGGCGGCTTGCACCGCATGGGAAGCAGCGTTTGGCTGTTCAGTCTTTGGCCCTGGCGTAGCACCGGCATGGCCGGTGCTGGCCGCGTCAGCGGTCAGCACTGCGCCGACGATCAGCGCGGCGCGTAGCCTACCGCCGCGAGTGCAGCGCGCACCCGCTCGGTGGCCGCAATCATGAGGCGCGTTTGCGCCTCGTCTTCAGCCAGGCGGCGGCAGTCCGCCCAGCCGATGCGCTTGACGAGCTGGGCCAGCGCCCAGGCCTGTTCGGCTTCGAGTTCGACGGCAACGTGGACGAGTTCTTGCATGAGGATGCTCCGGTGTGCCCGGCATTCGGCGAACGCCACTGGCCCGCATCGAGGAGCGCCGAGTCGCAGCCGGGTCAAGGCCGCGCGCAGCGCGCCCGAAGGGCTTGGCCTTGACGCGGCGAGCACGGCGCTACGCTGAGCGGGACAGTGGAGAGAGCCGGGGAGCCCCCAGGGACCGAAGGTCCCCTTCGGGGCCTGGGGGCGGATGGGTGGCCGGGCGGGGGCCAACTCGTGATGCCCGCGCCGCTTGCGGCGCCTGACTTCGATGCTTGCGGTGACGGCGCAAGCCGTGACCGCACGAACTTCTGTATTGGGCGGGCATGGGCTCGGTACCCCGAGCTGATGCCCGCGCAGGCGCGGAGGGGCGCCAGACATAACGGGGGTTGCGCGCAGTGCCGGCACCGAGCGCGCGCCGCGCGCGAATGACGGCATTGCGTGCAACAGCCCGTTATGTTGAATTGCCGCAAGGCAATTCACCCCGCAGCGACTGCCAAGCACGGACGGGCTCAATGCCCGGCCGGGCTTGTCTCGTAGCTCTGCGCGCAAGCGCCTGACTTCTGTCTTCCCGGTGCTGGCCAGCGCGGCGCCGGGGGCGTCGCCACGGCGTAGCGAACGGCGCGCGGGTTGCGCATGCAAGCCGCGTGACGGCAGCGGGCCCGAAGGCGTCAGCGGCATCCAAGTTCAGCGGCGCCGCAAGGCGTCCGCTGCAACGCCTGGCGTGTCGTCAGCGCCGACCTGCACGTCCTGGCCGGCATCGTCGTCCTGCTCGCGCCGTAAAGCGGCTAAGAAGAGGTCGCGGGCGTCGGCAGCACCGTCGGTGCCGGCCGACGCGCGATCGGCGCCTGGCGTGGCTGTATTCGCGTTCTGGTCGGCAACGACGGGCCGGCGCAACCTGGCCGGGTGCGTCGCGTTGTGAACCTCCTTCAACTTGGCCAGCGAGACGAGGGTGTAAATCTGCGTCGTGTCGAGCTTGGCGTGGCCGAGAAGGCTCTGGATGAAGCGGATGTCGGCGCCGTTCTCCAGCATGTGCGTGGCGCAGGCCACCCGGAACAGGTGGCACGAACCAGCGTGCTCGATGCCGGCGGCCACGAGCTGGCGCTTGACCTGGTCGCCGATGCGCTCGGGCGTGAAGCCTCGGCCGTCGTCGTCAAGGAACAGGCGGTAGTCGTCGGCGCCTTTCGTCAACCCGCTCTCAAGGTCGGGCCGTACCTCGCGCAGGTACTTGTCCACCCAGGCGCAAGCGCGCTCGCCCACGGGCACGAGGCGATCCTTGGCGCCCTTGCCCTGGCGCACCATCAACGCCCCGCGCTCGACGTCCACGTCAAACAGCTTCACCCCGGCCAGCTCGAAGCGCCGGATGCCGGTGCTGTAGAGCACTTCGAGCATCGCGCGCATGCGCAGGCCCTCGGGTTTGTTCACGTCGCAGCCATTGAGTACATCCTCGACCTGGCCGATGCTGAGCAGGCCCTTGGGCAGCGCCTTCGGCCGTGTCGGCAGATCCAGATCGGCCGCCGGGTTGTACAGGACGTGGTTCTGCTTGGTGAGCCACTTGAACCAGGCCTGCAGTGGCAGGATCAGGCCGAGTTGCGCCGACACGGTCAGCGGCTGCCCGTTGGCCTTGCGGTGGTGGTAGACGTGGCGCTGGTAGCGCTCCAGGATCGGCCGCGTGATGTCCTGCGGTTTACCAAGGCCGCGCTCGTCGCACCAGGCGATGAAGCGCCGAAGAGCGTGGCGCTGCGCCTCGATGGTCCGCGGCGAGTACGCGACCACGGCCTCCCACTCGTGGAAGGCGGCTTGGTAGCGCGTCAGCGCGTTGTGCGACAGGGCTGCAGGTTCCGCGCTCACGCGGCGGCGGCGCGCGGCTTTCGGCGCCACGGCCGGCGCGGCGAGCTTGTGGCGCTTGATGCTGGCGGCCGTGCTCATCACGCGGTAGCAGCGACAGCCAAGGAAGCCGCTAAGGAAGAAGGCGCGGCTACGGCCTTGGGGTACGACATGACCGGGGCCGCAGCAGCGCCAGAGATAAGCGTTTTGCTGTCATCGTCGGTCGGATCAGCGGGAACCCGCGCCAGTGCTGGCTTTGCGGGTAGTTTGGCGGTAGGCGATGGCCCGGCGTCGGGCAGGCGTTGGGGGCGCGATGGCCCGGCGAACTTGGGCTCAGGGGTAGGCGAACTCGCCGTCGTAGTCATGCCTGTAGGCGTGGGCTTGAGCGCTTCCACGTCGATCAGTCCGGCCAGGTGCGGCCCATCGGCGCCGGCCGGCGCGTCGTGCAGCAGCTCGTATTCGTAGCTCTGCCCGCGCTGGCCTCGGTGGACCAGCAGGTATTCCATCGCCGCCAGGCGATCCAGGTGCATGCGGCAGCGCGTGTCCGACAGGCTCGTCAGCGCTCGGACCTGCGCGCGCGTGAAGCGCACGTCCTCGCGCCGCATGGCGCCGGCCTGCGCCCGCGCGTTGATATGCGCAACGATCATCGCCAGCACGCGCCGCGTCTGCGGCGGCAACTCGTCCAGGCTGCGCCCGAGCACTTCATGCGCGATGGCGTTGGCCGTCTCGATGTCACCGAGCGTGGCCTCGATGTACTCGACGCTGCGGCCGGCGACGTGGGCAGCCTTGATCTCGCGCTGGTGTTGGTGCAGCAGCGCAATCACGTCGATCAGGGTCAGGTACTTCTCGTGATCGCGCCGCGTGCGCGTGCGGTCGTCCAGGAACGTGAGTCGATCGGCATACGGGTTCACCACCGCCAGCGAGCGCAACAGCCGCTGCGCGTTCTGGTGCGTGGCCAGGATCGCGGTCTTGGCCTCGCGCCTGGCCAGGCCGGCCAGCGTGCGCTTCTCGCGCTGCAAGGCATGGATGCGCCGCGTCTGCTCCCGGTCCTCGTCCACCGTGAGCACGAGGCACCGGTTCAACAGCTCTTCGTCCAGGTCGATGGCGGTCGTCGTCATCATCAACATCGTCGGCCCCTCGACGCGGTATTCCTGCGTGATGAGGTTGCCCGTGGCCGGGTCAGTGCCGGTCGATGCGATGGTGAGTTCACCCTCGGACTGCAGCAGCTTCATCGCGTAGCTGGCACGGCTCGCGCCTTCTTCTTCGGCAATAGCCAGGATGCGGTGTTTGAGGCTGGTCTGCCCCATGTAGAACAGGCTCTGCCCCGTCATCGCGCTGTACTTCGTGCGCGCCTCCTCCGGCACGAAGGCGAGCACGGCATCCATCAAGCTGGACTTGCCCGCCGCGCTCGATGACTGGATCACCACCGCCAGCGGCCGATCCAGCAGCCTTGATACCGCAGCCAGGTAGCCCACCAGCTTGTTCGTCCTTTCGCCCACCACGCCGCAGGCGTCGAAGTCATCGACGATGCGCGTCATGAGGTCGGGCGACTTGAGCATGGTCAGCGCTTCGGCCTGGTCGGCCTCGGTCATGCTCGGCGCGGCCGGCTCCTTCGGTGCCAGCGCCTCGCGGATCGCCTCGTCCTGCAAGGCTTCGAGCTTCAAGAGCACGCGACCAAGATCGGTCTTGAGCACGCCGTCGGCGATGCTCAATTCGCTCGATGCCTGTTGCACGAACACGGCGCGAGCACGCGCGGCGTACAGGTCGAGCGTATCGACGTGGAAGCGGCCACCCTCGCTGCTCACCATCACATTGACCTTGAGCACGCCCACGGCCAGGTTCTTGGGCAAGCCGCGCACGCGCCAGCGGCGGGCATCGCGGCCGTCGCCGAAGACGATGACGGCCTCGCGCTCGCTGACCTGCGCGGGAGCATCGGCGGCCGGTGCGCTCGGCACAGCGGCAGCAGGCAATGCAGCTTCTTCTTCAGCCGCTGGCTTCGTCGGCTGCACCGCGTCGGCGGCTGAAGAAGGAACACCCGGCGGAAGGTGGTCGCAACTTGCGACCACCTCGGGCTCGGTGTGATCGCCGAAGTTGTCACGTCGGGGCGCCTGGCCTTTGCCCATCCATTCGGCCTTGCGGATCAGCAGGCCCAGGCTCTTGGCCGCCGGCGTCACCTTGGCTGCGTACTCGTTGGCATCCATGCCCTTGGGGAACAGGACGCGGTAGCAGTCGATGCCCAGAGCCTGCAGCGCTGAAGCCAGCTTGGGCGCGCCACGCTCGCCGGCGTCGTCGTGGTCGAAGGCAATCAAGACACGCTTGACGCCACTCTCACCAATGGCCGGGATCAACTCCACACCGAACCCATCGGCGCCGTAGGCGGTGCTCACGTTGCGGTACCCAGCACACCAGAAGGTCAGCGCATCGATCAGCGCCTCGCATACGATGAGTTCCTCGCATGCCCCAGGCATCAGCGCCGCACGGTTGAACAGCCCCGGCCGCGGCGAGATCGGCAGGTACAGGTGCAGCGCCGTGCCCGGGCGCAGGTCGCGGCGCACCTTGCGGCCGTAGAAGTTCACGACGCGGCCAACAGCGTCGAACAAGGGGAACACCAGGCTGCCGTTCATGTGCTCGTGCCCGCTGTGGCGGTACACGCCCAGGCGTTCGAGCCGCGCGCGGATGTCGGCGCCGGCCTTGCGCGTCTTCTCCGGCAAGCGCAGGCCCAAGGTGCGGTTCGCATAGCCGAGCTTGAAGACCTCGATGGCCTCGGCCGCAGCGGCACCGACGATGCCGCGCCCTTCGAGATACGCCAGCGCCTCAGGGCTTTGCTTCAAGGTCGCCGCGTAGTAGTCGGCCACCTGGCCAAGCAGCTGCGCATCGTCGGCATCGAAGGCCACCGGCGCCGGCAAGGCGCGCACCGTCGTGCGCTTGATCGGCGCCGCAGTTTCGGCGAGCGAGCCAGCAGTTGAAGAAGGAAGCCCCTCACGCAGCAGTTCCACCGCGTGCCGGAAGCTCACGCCACGGGTTTTCATCACCCAGTCAATCGGCCCACCCGCCGCCCCGCAGCCAAAGCAGTGCCACAGGTTCTTCGCCGGCGAGATCACCAGGCTTGGCGTGTTGTCGCCCTCGTGGAGCAGGCAGCGCCCGAGCATGTCCTTGCCGCTGCGCTTGAGTTCGACCCCCGAGGCCTCGACCAGGCGTTGCACGCGCACCTCGTTCTTCAGCCGCTCGAGTTCGCTGTCGGGGATGCGTGCCATGGGTTCGGGCTCCTTTTGTCCGACTGCGGCGCAGGGGCTTTGCGGCAAACAGGCGGTTAAAAAAATAACTGCATCGAAGTCTACGCCATAGTGGCGTATAGTCAACTCCCATCCGCAGACTCGGAGTTATCTTCATGGCGTCGCTTTCACCATGTACCGCCGCCATGACCCAGGACGAGAAGGACTATTTCAAGCTGCTGGGCAGCCGCGTGGCGCAGCTACGCAAGGATCAAGGCTTGACGCAGGTTCAGCTGGCCGAGGTGCTGGAGATTTCTCAGCAGATGGTGGCCTCCTACGAGGTCGGTCGGCGGCGTATCCCGGTGTCGATGCTGCAAGCGCTGGCCAAGGCGCTGTCGGTGGAGATCGACGTGCTGTTGGGCGATGAGTCGGCCAAGGCGCGCGCCAAGCGCGGCCCGGTGCCGACTCTGGCGCGGCACATGGAGCGCATCAGCGCACTGCCCAAGACGCAGCAGAAGTTCGTGATCCAGGTAATCGAGACGGTGCTCGCGCAGCAAGGGCGCTGAGGCGCCACGAGGAACAAGCGATGACAGCAATCGAAGTGCAGTTGATCGAGCGGCTGAAGAAGCTGCCGCCGGCCCGCGTGGCCGAGGTGGTGGACTTTGTGGAGTTCCTGGCTTCGCGCGAGGAACGCGCCGCAGCGGCGCAGCGACTCACCGATGGGCTGGCCAGGCTCGATGCGTTGAACCTGCCACCGGTGTCCGAGGATGAGGTCGAGGACGAAGTGCAGGCGGCTCGGCGAGAGCGGCGCGCGAAGCAAGGCACCTGAGCGCCAAGCGCTGTGCGCATCGTCGTCGATACGAATCTGCTGGTCTCGGGGGTGATCTCGTCAGGTGGCTTGCCTCGGCAGTTGGTCGATGCAGCCAAGGCCGGCGAGTTCGAGCTTTGCACGAGCGAGGTGCTGCTGGCCGAGCTGCTCGATGTGCTGTTACGCAGCAAGTTCGCCGCGCGGCTCGCGCAAGCCGGCCTCACGCCCGAGGGCATCGTCGGTGAGTTGCGCCGCCTGGCCGTTGTCGCGTCAACGCCGGCCGTGCCGCCGCGCGTGGTGCCCACCGACCCCGATGACGATCACGTCATCGCCGCCGCAGTGGCCGCCAATGCCGATCTCATCGCCTCGGGCGACAAACGCCATCTGCTTCTCTTGGGCACCTTCGCTGGTATTCCGATCATCACAGCGCGTGAGGCGATCGAGAGACTGGGCGCAAGAAGCAAGACTTGACCCTTGCGCCCCCAACGAGCGGCGGCAGTACGAGGATGGGCCGCGGTAGCGGCGAAGCAGCGGGTGAACACGATGGGAACGCAAGCCAACCACGACGAACGAACTGACGACGACATGCCCGCCGAGATCGACTTCTCGAAGGGCGCGCGGGGAAAGTTCTTCAAGGCCGGCGCGGCAATCACTCTGCCGGTGTACCTGGAGGCCGAGGTTCAGGCCTATCTCGCCGAGCGCGCCAAGGCCCGCGGCATCGAGGTCGCTCAACTCGTCAACGAGCTGCTCAAGAAGAACATCGAGCTGATCGAGGCGGCACGGTAGCCGCTCCGAGCATCGAGTTCTGGACAGCGGGGTTCAGATTTGAGACCTGACCCCGAACTCCCCGCGTGAGGTAGTCGACAGGATCGAGGCAAGAAGCAGCGCCTGATTGTTCCCCCAGCGGGCGGGACATCACGCAACTCTATAGGGTGGCTGGTGGCTTGTTGCGCTGCAAGACCTGACCCCAGCGTCCGTGTGTTGCGCTGCAAGACCTGACCCCAGCGTTGCGTGACCCCAGCGTTGCGCCAAGCTCCTCAAGCTGAGCGATGAAGGTCGGTGATGGCTGCGAGCAAGGCAGATTCGATACGCGCGAGGATCGTCAAGAAGCAATCGACAGCCAAGATGGCCTGCGCCACCACGACGGCTTGATCCCTCGGCGACGTTGGTGCGCACTCGTATGCAGCAAGCGTGATCACATCGCCGGCGGCGGCCGTGTGACTGCTCGATGGCAGCAGGTAGCCAGCGCTCTTGTATGCGTCGGCGCCGGGCACCAACGCACCAACACGCAGCGGCAGTCCGGCAAAGTCTTTGCAGCAGGTCTTGGCATAGAGCCCTTCAAGACCGCCACCGGGTCGAACATAGAACGACAGACGAACATCGCCACGCCAACCCACCGCACCCAAACTATCAACATCCTCTAGGCAGGCAAGTATCGATGCTGAAGTCGCCAGTGACTTTTCGAAGCACACTGCCGAGTTGTTGGCGGCCCGCAAGGCAAATCCCGCGTCAGAGAATCGCTGTTCGAGGGCGGCAACCGCATGCTCCCGCACTGACGCCGGTGGACGCGACTCGATTAACGTGGCGAGCGGCTCAAGGTATCGATTTCGTTCGGCCGCGAGTCCAACGGACGCTGCTTGTCGGGTGACGTTCGCATAGCACACGGCGAGCGAGGGGTCTGCCCGCATTAGCGCATCTGACCGAAGCAGGTAGATTGCCCCGGCTGGTATTGCCGATCGTGCTTGCCGTCTCCGCTCTGCAAGCGTCGGCAGTTCAAGAGCATCACCGCCTGTGTCACGGGTATAGCGGGCGAAGTTGCAGAACTCTTCCCTGCAGGAGAGAAGCAAGTTTCTGAACTCCGCTTCTCTCTCTGATTCACCGACAAGAGCCACGCGCTCATCAACGAAGACTTGCCAGGCCGCAAAGCCTGATTCGCGCAAACCTCGATGAACCTCATCGATCAACGGAAGACGCTGCTCCAGAAGGGAAGCGAACCGTGCAAGGGCGCTGGTTGTCTTCATGCCTTGGCCGCTCTAGTGTGGGCCGTTCTTGTCGGTCGGTCGGTAGAAGACCAAGCCACTATTGCGTCTGGCCGGATCAGCAAAGAACGTTACCGAGAGGACAGGTCGCCCCGTGATCTCGCCCACCGTCAACACGAACATGTTTCCGTTGGTCGCGTAGTTCCGGAAGTCGCCCGCGCGGAACTGCGTCGTCTCGTACTTGGCATTTAAGCCCGGAACATAGTTGTCGAGCACTTTGTTCAAGGCGTCGTAGTAGCGACCCGAATTTTCGGCCAACTGATACGTGCTCGGCTTCAACTCGAACACATCCTGATTGAAGAGGATGACGTCGGTACGGAAGCGGAACTCGCCCCATGAGAAGCTCGTCTCGAGCCGCACGTTCTCCGGACCAAACTTGGTCGAAAGCGCTGCACCAAACAGTTCGTGAATCTGATTCCCGCGCTCAAGGTGTTGCAGCTGATTAAAGAGGTACCCAAACGCCCCCTGCTGTGCCCCATCCGCAAACTTTCCTCCGCTGGCGACCGATGCGAACCCGCCGAGCATGGCATGTTCGATGGTCCCCATGACCACCTGACCCTTGAACGCACCGCCATCCGTGACATTCGTATACGCCGCAGACACCCCCGCCGAAATTGCCCCGTTGCTACAACTCCCTCCACTGGCTGCTGCCGATGCACATCCAACGGCCGCATGCCCGGCGACAT
>Ga0315268_10006611_pt1 | contig 12321 bp, 14 predicted proteins | sample C1_top_MG_FD_204535 | JGI IMG/M metagenome (GOLD analysis project Ga0315268, IMG submission 204535) | Sediment microbial communities from Yellowstone Lake, YNP, Wyoming, USA - C1_top | ecosystem: Environmental > Aquatic > Freshwater > Lake > Sediment | place: USA: Wyoming | collected 2017-08-01 | reverse complement strand
TGCGAAGTACATTGTGGACAACAAGTATCCTAAACCAGTGGTTGCATATATTGCGGGGCGTTCTGCACCGCCTGGAAAGCGTATGGGGCATGCTGGAGCAATTGTAATGGGTAAGGCTGGAACGGCGGAAACGAAGATAGAGGCTTTGAGAAATGCTGGTGTAGAAGTAGCTGAAAAACCAGGAGATGTGGCAGAGCTACTGTCAAAGGTTCTCAGAAAATAACGTAATAAGTAGAACTGCTCTGTTGTGCGCGGAGAAATTCTAAGCCCCCTATAAATAGGTTCAACATTGATTTTAGGCGTGTTTCGGCGGCTAAATTGTAGACTCCCTCTAGGGTCTGTTTATACATTTTGTTTATACAAACTGTTTATACAAGCACAGATACAGCGTAGAACCTTCTGTCTTAATCAGGTAGCGCGAACGTCAGTAACGGTACAGAATTACTGACCAACGACGTTTGTTGTTGGGCTCTTCTCTCTTCTAGTTTTTTCTGCAAGATCAACTATTGCGGTCAAGTAATCGGTAAGGGTTTCTGCGAATTCCTTTTCTTCAACGTTTTCTTTCAGGTTTATCATGAGATTTTTGAGATAGGCAAACGTGTCGCTCATTCCTTTGCTGGTCTGGAATAGGAAGTTTTGAACCTTGTTTTCTGCTTCATGGTTAGGGTCGGGTAGAGCGTGTCTGATTATGTTGCTGAGGGCGAAGCAGTTGTCCAGCATTATGCCGATGTTCAACCAGATTGTTTTGGCACCTTTTGCCCGTGATGGTTGATCGTTTATCCAGCTTAAAAAGAAAGCAAATGCCTGATTAGGTGGGAAAAGATTGCTGTGACTGAAGGCTTTGAACGTTATGTCGTCGGCATACAAGTCTTGCACGTGATTGACGGCTTGCTGGATAAGTTTGATCTGATAGTCTCTTGTTAGGTGTCTTTTTTTGATTATGGAATATCCGACTTTGTTCAGTAGTTTGGAATTGTGGGACGGATGATTTGTGGTGATTCTGTAAATGTGAGACATCTCATGTACAAGCAACTCTTCAATCATACCTGATTTCAGTGCTTCACCTGAAATGACTATAACGTCTTTGCCATCTTTCTTCGTTGAATAGCCCATGAAAGGCAACTTGGGATCAACAGAAACTGTTAGTTTGTCTGAAATTTCAAAACCAGCGTCTTTCATGATCTTTAAAGCATTGCGAACGCCATTATTCAGAGCGTCCTTCTCCGAAGACATCCCAGACCACCACAAACGTCAACGTGAAGACAGAAATCACACTGTGTTAAAAACAATACCCTGCCTATGCGATGCTCTTGTGTTACTTTCGATTCGCTTCATATTCGCTTCCAAGCACTCTAATAATCAAGGAGGCGTTCTGCAAAAAGTATATCTGTCGCTAGCCTATGTGAGTTCTGACAATCGGAACAGAAGGATCAGCAAATGCCCATCATGGACCCGTTCAAGAAAGCCTTAGCTCAAAAACACAGACTTTACATGAAAATCTGCCGCCACTGTGGCTCCAGAAACGCTGGAACAGCCGTGAAATGTAGAAAATGCCACAGCAAAAACCTACGCTGGAAGAAAAGAGAAATCGTAAAGTAACCAGTTACAGGCTACAGTGTCTTGGCTAAGCTTTTAAGGTTAAAAACAGTGTTCGAACAACCATTCTTCAACAATGGGATTGCCTGACCCGCCAGGCCCGTGTCTCTCAAGTATTCACCGCTCAGCTGTATCTCTTCTCCACAGGCAACTCCCACCACACCATCATAATGCCTATTCTTCAAAATCGTGGGAATGCAAGACCCGCCAGGCACAACGTAAACGTCATATCCCTTCTTCGCTGCAACGCAAACAGCTTTATTGACCAAACAATCAGGAGAACAATGTGCACACACGTAAGAGGAAATGTTTGAATCAAAAACCGCCTTGCACCGTCCATCCATATACTTCCGTGAACAATGCGGCAGAAAAAGCGCCCGCTTCCGCGTCTGCATGAACCTTTCTCTCTCAACAATGTTTCTAACTTCCAAATCTATCAAGTCTTCAAGAAGAGAAACAGCATCAGAAAGATTCAGACCAGTAGCTTCTTGAATTTTGAATTTCGCTATCATCGTCTGCGTGATTTCGCTGACCTTTTTGTGTACACCTTTCTGAAGACTGACCCTAGCTAACTCCCTGAAGAAGAATTTGGGAACCCTCGAAAGGTCAAACGTGAACCTGTACGGCATACCATCACAGTATAAGGACAAACCTTTAAAATTACCGCTTCTCTATACATAGCTTTAAATTAAGCCTAACACAACAAGTTGGGCACCGAAGGCTCAGAATCGCCTAAATAGGGAAAACCTAAACGAAGGAGAAGGAAAATTGAGCACTATAACCGCGGGATTAACAGAGCTTGAACAGATTTGCGGCGACGATAAAGAAACTTACGAAGCCTTGATTAACACTATGTTTCTTGACCCCAGAAAAATCGAAATCTCAATAAGAGAAGCTGTGGAAAACGCCAAGAAATATGAAAAAGACAAGAACATAAGCAGAGCAAGAGTATGGTACGAAATCGCAGGCGGACTCGCAATTTATGAAGGCAACCCAAAGAAAGTCGTAGAATACTTCAGCGAAAGCGAGAGAATCTCAGGCGCAAAATACTCGATCACGAGAAGAGCGGAAAAAGCAGTTGCCAAAGCACAAGAGTTTTACAAGAAATACCTAACAACAGCCCTAGCCTGAACGAGCCTATTTTTCTGATTCTCCACTGTACCTCAAAAGATCTTTTAACGATTTCACTTCTTCCCTCAGCATCGTGACTTCACTTTCAAGAACATTAACCCTAGCATCTGCTACCTTCTTGAGCTTATCAATCTCAATCATCAAATCAGACCGCTCAGTCTCCAAGGTTTTGATTTTTTCGCGCAGATTCTTCAAAGTCTGCATAAGCTCTCCCTGTATACCTTTGATTCTCTCAACCACTGTCTTAATGCTTGCCTTTTCAACATCAGCTTTAGCTTCCACGGCAGCCCTAAACCTAGCCCTGCAATTCGGACACTCGAATATCCCAGAAAGCCTAGGTTCCTCACCCTTTCCTAAGGGTTTCCGAGAGGGAATAGGCCAAGTTTTGATGGGAGTAGGCACTTCGGTACCGCATTTTGGACAGCTAACCAACTCCTATCCCTCCAAAGGCAATTACGTTGTCTAGTCTAAAATGTGTTTTGCAAGACACCGCAGTGACAAACCTTGCTTGAATCGAAAAAATAAAAAGAAAAAAAGGAGGGAAAAGTTAGACAGTCATCTCGAACGATAGACGCCCAACAAGCTCTTTGTATCTATTCCTAATAGTGACTTCAGTCACCTGCGCTATCTCAGCAATCTCCCTCTGAGTCTTCCTCTCACCCGTCAACACCGAAGCAATATAGCTTGCAGCAGCAGCAATACCAGTAGGACCCCGACCCGAAGTCAACTTCAACTCCTTCGCAGCAACCAAGATTTTGTGAGCAATCTCCTCCACTTTCCCCTGCATAGTCAACTGATTCGAAAACTTGGTTATGTACTGGCTAGGCTTCAGAGGCGGAATAGTATAGTCAAGCTCCCTGATCAAGAAACGATAGCTGCGACCCACTTCCTTCTTGGGCACACTCGATGACTGAGCAATCTCCTCCAACGTCCTCGGCAACCCACACTGTCTACAACCCAAATAGATTGCCGCTGCAGTCACGCCCTGAATCGATCTTCCCCGTATCAATCGTTCCTTGACAGCCTTTCGATAAATCACAGAAGCAGTCTCAAGAATATTTTTAGGAAGATTCAGATTGTTCGAAATCTTCGTGATCTCCGAAAGCGCAAAAGCAAGATTACGCTCCGTAGCATCTGAAACTCTAATACGACGCTGCCACTTCCTAAGCCTGTAAACCTGAGCCTTCTGCCCAGGTGACAGACTCTTGCCATAGATGTCCCGGTCATGCCAATCAATCATCGTTGATAGACCTTTATCATGAATCGTGTACGTCAACGGCGCCCCAACCCTAGTGCGTTTGGCTCTTTGCTCATCGTCGAAAGCCCTCCACTCTGGCCCTCTATCAGCAATTTTGGCGGCTACCACGAATCCGCAATCCATGCAGACTATTTCAGCACACTCATAATCTCGCATCAGTCTAGAACTGCCACATTCTGGACAACATTGCACTTTCACCGATTCAGCATGCTGTGCTGGCGACTGAGGATCAACATCCTCACGAACTTCACCATCGTTCACGCTTACCTTCTCCTTTCTCCTCTTTGAGGGGACACATACAGTCTCGCATTCACCAGTCTCTCAGGCTCTTTAATTGAAGATTTCACCAAAGCATAAGGCGAAGACAATGGGCCGATCAAGTCGAAAACCTTTCCGACAGACTTCAAGTTCTCATCAACGACAACCTCGCCAACCCTAGGAACTTTTTCAACTTTCACTATAATGTTTCTGCTTTGACTCATATGCAAAACAGTACCCAGTCTTTGCAACCTTTTTGTTTCCCCTCGAAAAGCATGGAGTCTCAACGAGACTGTTTATTTAAACCTTTCTAAGGTTAAGCGCTAACTAGCAACGTTTTTGTCACTATTGGACATACCAAGAGTTTACTACGGCAAAGGAGCGGACAAAAATACTTCCAAAATTCCCATTGGTTAACAAGACTGACTCAAGAGCAACAAACGCCAGTGGCACAAGACGCGAGATCCAAACCAGACCGTTGAGAGGCTGGAACATGATACGTAGAAACCTTCATAAATAAGAAGTATCGATTAGACTGTGCATTTGAAGGATGAGGCCTATGTCCAAACCATTTTACGTCAAATTTGACGTGCCGAAAGAACTTGCAGATGCGGCCTATGAAGCCCTGCAAATAGCTGCAAAAACAGGTAGCATAAAAAGAGGCACAAACGAAACGACAAAATCGATCGAAAGAGCACAAGCAAAACTCGTGATCATAGCAGAAGACGTTGATCCGCCAGAAGTTGTCGCACACTTGCCACTCTTATGCGAAGAAAGAAAAGTGCCTTACATATTTGTTCCCACAAAGGAGCAGATAGGCAAAGCCATAGGCATAGACGTTCCAGCCGCCGCTGCAACCATCGCAAAGGAAGGAGAAGCAACAGGACTGATCAAAGAGATAGTCACTAGGATCGAGCAGATTCAAAGAGGACCCACGTGATGAGCAAGGAAGAAAAGGCGGAGCGACCAGAGAAAGCCGAGAAGCCAGCCGAAGAAGAAGAGCTGACGCCTGCAGAAGTCATCCAAGTCATCGCACGTACAGGCGTCACGGGTGAGATTTCGCAGGTCAGAATACGCATTCTGGAAGGAAAAGACAAAGGACGAATAATAACCCGAAACGTGAAAGGACCTATTCGAACCCAAGATATTCTAATGCTTAGAGAAACCGAAAGAGAAGCAAAGAAAATCACCAGATAGAACAAAAACAAAGAACATGTAGAGGAAATGCCTGTGCCCAAACCAAGAAAATGCTCATTCTGCGGCAGCGAATTCCACTCAGGCACAGGAATGATGTTCGTCAAAAACGACGGATCAATACTATGGTTCTGCTCAAGCAAGTGCAGAAAGAGTTCCCTGAAATTTGGAAGAGATGCCCGCAAACTCAAGTGGACAACGTATTTCGGCAAAGAAGAGAAGGGAAGAGCCTGACTTACTGCCCACAGATTTAACAGAGTATTACAGTTTGATTTCTTAACTGAACGGCTGGTATCTGTTTTCGATATATTCTGATTGGGAAAGAACCGATTTATTAAGAAATGCGATAAGGTGTTATAAAAGAGGAAAAACGATGACACTATTTGGCAAGAAAAAGAACAGAAAAATCGATCTGCTGGAAATGCCAACGACCGAAAGAATCAAACTGATCAGAAAAGTCAAGGAGAACCTGCGACAGAAAGCAATCGAAGCCAAACTGTGGCAATCATTCATGCAAGCTGACAACCTAAACATAAACGGCAAAGAAATCCGAATGGAAGACCTCCCTCTAAAAGGTCTCTCAATAAACGACATACTGAAAGGCACTTAACGACAATCATCCATCTTTTAGAAAAATCGCCTTTCATTTCTTAGGCAAATACGCTGTACATAACATTCCGTAATACGTGGGCACCTGATACGACAGAAGACGACCACTCATTTTAACACGTTTCAGAACTCCATGCAAAATCGCCAATTGCCACAGGCTGTCTGGCTTAGCATTCTCTATGAACTCCTGAGACAAGTCAAACAGGCTTTCCAACCTATTCTCTGAAATCGCACTCTTGACGATCTCATCGTATTCCGCAGACGCGGCGTGAAAACCGTAAGGTCCATCGGCTTTATGAGCATGCCCTTGATCAGCACTAGCTACAAAAGCAACCCTCTTGCCCAAAGTCTGCGCGGTTTCAGCAATGATCCGCCCAAAACGAACAAGCCTCTGTAAGGATATCTCTCGTGAAGGTGTAACGATGACGACTTTGAGTTTATCTGGGTTCTGCCCTACAAGAAACCATAAGGGTATTAGAGTTCCCCAATCCATTGGCATGCAAGATCCTGGACCTTCACTTGTCCCATAGTTAGCACCAACTATCGGAAGCTTAGATCTTTTGGCATTACTGAGCATCGCCATAGCCAGTTCATGATCACATTCGCATCGAAGTTTGACTTGTTTATTATTTTCTTCCAATGCCCCCTCAGTGAATGCGGAAGTGATTATGCCGATTGTTGCTTCCAATCGCAGGTTGTGAGGAGTTGCCAAGACAATAGTGACAGGTTTCTGTTTCTTCATCAGAATGGCTAGTTCTTCCATACCCTTTCGGGTCGGAGCAAACGCGTCCAGCATGTCACCAGCTAAGTCTGGGATGATTTCTCCGCCATGCGGAGCAATGCAAGCAAAGACTGTTCCCAAGATACTCCCTCTCCGAATTTCCTAGGAGCACGAAGTTGGATAAATTATTATGCTTAGTGCCATAAAGTTCAACATTCTATGTTAAATAGAGGATATTTCCATAAGATTTTTATTCACTTCACCACAATTAGTAGTACGCCGAATTAAAGGAGAAGAAGGAGAGAAATCTAAATGATACATGTATTCGTTAGACGCGCAAACACTCAAGGATTTCTGCTGTCAGCAATATTGATCGTTTCAATGTTCGCTATAATCACCCCAGTTGTGGCAAATTCAGCCAGCAACTTGATTTCTTCAAGCGCTATTGAAAAACTAGCAACAGGCGTCGTTGAATCTCTCAGTCAAGCAGCCGAGCAAGTCAACGTGATTGTTCAAACGGTAGACAATGCTCAGGTCGAATCGAAAATCGAAGACTTGGGTGGAGAAGTATCTACTGCTTACAAGAGCGTTGAAGCCCTAGCTGCTTCCATTCCAGCCAACAAGGTGCTTGAACTAGCTTCATCCCCCAGTGTTGTTCGCATTTACCAAGACAAGCTGAGGGGACTATACGCCAATGGAGCTATCGAGGAAAACCTCAAATTCAAAATTCCTCTAGACCCAGTGACCAATGAGCCAGCAGTGACCTCGGATCTTGCTGACTCTGAGGTAGAACCATTGACAATCGAAGAAATGCAATCAGTAGCTCCAAGCATCTACACAAACGCAAACCTCACAAACGCTGACGACATCTGGGCCGAAACAGGATACGGCGCTGGAAGCCTTGCCGTAATCATAGACACTGGTGTCTGGTCAGCATCACCGTTTCTTGTCGGTAACGTGATAGGCGGAGTCGACATAAGCCCTGATGTGGGCACAGCTTACGAAGGATACAATCTAACAACGAACCACTACCACGGGACAGCTTGTGCACACCTAATGGCAGCTCACGCCATACTGACATTCAGAGTTGGCCATCCATGGGGCGAAGCAATCTATAGATATGACCCAGAAGGCTCATGGAAAGATTCGCTTGGAAGAGTGAACGTGATCTGCATGGGCATTGCCCCAGCCGCTTCAATCTACGGCATAAAGGTATTCCCACACACAGGCGCAGGAGTTCCCTCCTCAACAATAATGCAGGGCATCGACATCGCAATACAGATGAAAGTCACCGGAGCAGCAGACGTAGACGTTATCAGCATGAGCTTGGGCGGAGGCGTTGGCGTTGACGGCGAAGACCCAGAAGACCTGCTTGTTGATTCTGCAACAGCAGCCGGAATAACAGTGGTTTGTGCTGCAGGCAACGAAGGACCAGCACCACTGAAGGTCGGATCGCCAGGAAGCGCGAAGACATCAATAACAGTGGGCGCTGCAATGGACCCGATTCACGAGCGTGTATTCGGTGACATAGCCTTCGGCATACCATACGCTGGCTTGTACTACTATTATCCACACGACGAGAAATCAATCGTTGACTTCAGCAGCCGAGGACCTTCAGCGGACGGAAGAATCAAACCAGAAGTTGTGGCAACAGGATCATGGTGCTTCTTAGGCATCACAAACGATGGATACCTTCGACTAGGAGGAGGCACATCATTTTCATGCCCACAAGTTGCAGGCGAAGCTGCACTCCTCAACGCATACATTGAGACAAACAGCTTAGCCATGGGTCCAGCTCAGATCAAATTGGCAATATACGACGGTGCAGACGCAATCCCAGGATTCACAGCAATGGAGCAGGGAGCAGGATACATCAACGCGAAAAAGTCTCTTGACGTAATTAAGTCAATGAGCTTCACGTCGATCCCGACAACATGGTCTCATCACTTCGACAGCTTCTGGTTCCCGCCAATAGAAACCATATGCCTAAACCACGGAAAAACAGTGATACACGACATAACGTTGGATCCAGGAAAATACAAGTACTACTCGTTCTGGGTTGATGGTGCCGTTGACTCCATAAAAGTGAGTTTGTCAAATGTTGTACTTGCTGATCCATCAGAACAGAACCCAGCATTCGGAGATGCTGGAGTAGTATACATGGGAAGACCAGAGAGAGGCGGAGTAGTTGCTGCTGGAGGCGATCCTGCATACTACTTCTATCAGATGTACTTCACAGGAGACGGACAACTCCTCTACGCTTCAAACGGACCATTCGAGCCAGGAGTTGCCAGACTGGTTCTAGCAGGCGACTTCTCAAGCTACAATTCAGTGATAGTCGGTGACCTAACCATCGAAGTGACTGACGTCTGGGTCATGAGTATGGACAGCCAAGTAGTCATGTACAATCTGGGCGTTCCAATCGAGGCTGAAGTTGACGTTTACCAAGGAAGCATCAACAGATACTGCGGATCAGTAAAGACAGGAGAGGACGACATCTACACCTTCAACATACCTGATGCAAACGGATTTGCTTACGCGTTCCTGTACTGGTACAGAGATTGGGCGCACTGGGCCACAAGCGACTTAGACATGATCATATTCAACCCTGATGGCACAATGAACGTAGACGGAGCAACAGGCGCATCTCCAGAAGTGGCAATGCTAGCGTCTGGACCTGGAACCTACACAATCATAATCGACGGCTACCAAGTGTACTTTGACAAGTCAGAATGCTACGCCCTCGAAATAGTCTACTTCGCAGATCCCAACCCAATATGGACATCAGCAACATTCAACCTAGGCTGCTATGCCAAAATCAAGTCGCCAGTGGCAGGGGTCGCAGCCGTTTGGCTGCACGATCTAGACTTCGATGCTTGGTTCATAGGCGGATTCGCACAGCTAAAGCAGAAAACTTGCAGCCACTTCAACTCGGACTCGCGCGTAAAATAGAAAACCTCAACAGCCAAACCAACATCCCCTTTTCTTTTCGTTCTCTTTAACAAAAACAACACAAGCTTCTATAGAGTTTGTTGGTAGCGGGGACTAGATTTGAACTAGTGATCTCTGGGTCTCTCTGAGCATCATTCAGTGCTCTTATGAGCCCAGCGGGTTAATCCTGGCTACCCCACCCCGCTGCTTCAAAGTGGAGAGGATTTGTTTCTCAATCCTTCAAGAGAAGTATAAGCCTAGAATATATTAGCATTCTCATATGCGTAAAGATATTTTAGTGACGCTGTACATTATCGGGCTTAGTGCATCAGGAATGGACAAATCGTATTTCCGGCAGATATCGAACCCCGTTCTCAACAAGCCCATTTTCGTGCAAGGACTGCCAGGGTTTGGCAACGTGGGCAAAATCGCGGCTCACCTGTTGATAAAGTTCTGCAGCGCCAAGCCTTTCATGGAGTTGTATTCGCCTTCTTTTCCAGACTATGTCTCTATAAGCTCAAAGGGAATCTCACACCTGCCGAGATACGAGTTCTACGCTGCACCCATGGAGAAAAATGATTTCTTAATAATGACTGGTGACACGCAACCTTCTTTTGATGACGTTGTAGCCCACTATTCTATCTGCGATGAAGTACTGGATTTTGTACAGAAACAGAATTGCAGCTTCATCATAACAATAGGCGGCGTCCCAATCCTGGATGAAAAAGCACAAGTGTACGTGGCTGGTACGTCCACAAAGCTTGCTTTGGAATACATGGAAAAAGGCGCAGTAATCTACAGCAAGGGCAAAATCATCGGCGCAACAGGCTTAATGCTGGGACTTGCAAAAGAAAGAGGCTTAGAGGGGATATGCTTGTTAGGCGCAACGAACGGCTTCAGTTCAGATCGAGGCGCAGGATTTTCCGTGTTCAAGTTTCTCATGAAAGCATTGGGCAACGAGGTAAAGGAAGGGTTATAAGACAAAACGTGAACTCTAAAACGAACAATGGAACGTGAATGACAGTGACTGAAGAAAAACCAGAGAGCAAGAAAACCAGCAGAATAGATTTGCAGTCAAACTTCTGGAAAACAGTCCTCGTCGTGTTGGCAGCGCTGCTGACTTTTGCGGGTCCAACCTATGTGGTTTACATCTTCATCAGTGTTCTTGACATAAACTATGTGGTTTCAATGGTTTCGGGACTCGTGCTCTTCGTAATTGGGTTAGTGATCATAAGATACTTGATTAGGAATAAGGTACTCACTTAAGGAAAAATGGTTTAGGTTTTTTGCCTCCGATACCCTAGAGTACATCATCGGTTCAGACAACTGGCTCTTCATCGGCAAATCTACGAATGATTAAGCTCTGTTAAAAATCGTTCGGTTACATGAACACCTTAACAAAACAGAAGACGGCGCTTCTTCTTGCACACTGCAACCGTGAATACCGACACTACCATCAACACCAGCGCTGTAAATGGCAAGAACTCTGGGACTATGCTCAACACGTGGGTTGAATGCTCATAGGCAAAATAAATCCACCTATGCGTATTGTTCTCATATAACGTGCCATTAAAGTGAAGAACCTCGATCACTCCATTATCAATAATAACGATGTAAGGAGGAGCCATCAAGCTCTTAGGAATACTTATTCTGCAGAATCCAACAGTTTGCGCGGCAGTGGAGTTGGAAACACGTATTCTGATGGTGCTGTTGGACTCGGAGAATTGAAAGTCCTCTATTGCCGAGCTCGAAATAACATCGACAGAGAAATTTTGAAAAGCAATGAAACTATGGAACTTACCTATTAAGGGATATCGGTCGCCATCAACCGCGTAGGCTGTGTCGCCGATTCCATCAAAATCCTCGTCTTTGCCATTATAGTCGCTCCAGTAGTTGCCTTCGAAGCCATTGTCCCAATGGCTCGATGACCAAGTACCAATTAGCTGATGCGTGTTTTCAAGGAAGTTATTGTGGTAAACTGTGTTATTGAAGCCAGCTTCGATCCGTATGCCGTTAAAGTTTCTTAACAAAGTGTTGCCAACGATTGTGTTGTTGGAAGCATAATAGAAGTCGATTCCATGCTCGTGGTTGTTGATGTTGTTGTTCACAATAAAATTATTGTCTGCTCCCAAGCAAAGCCTGATTCCAGTGCATATTTCACTTCCAGAGATTGAATTGTTCTCGATGACATTGTTCGAAGAACCAACGTCTAGCACTATGCCTAGCCAACTGATAAGTGATTCTTCGATCATGTTATTCTTGATTCTGTTGTTGGTTGATTGGCTGAGAATTATGCCGTTAGTCCAGCTCAGAATTCGGTTGTTGCATATAGTGACGTTATTTGAGCCTCTTATGAGAATTGGATTTTGCCCTTCTATGGTAAATCCTTCAACGCTGACGTCGTTGGCTGTTATGTCGAAAAGGGGTCTTGGATTGTCGTTGATGATTGTTTTGTCTGCATCCTCTCCAACAAAGGCAAGCGACTTGTCTACAAATTTCTGTTCTTCATATCTCCCAGATTCAACGAACAACGTATGCCCACATTCTGTTTCAGGTGCGTCTACTGCTTCTTGGATCGTTTGGTAAGTCAGCTTCGTATTATTGTTGTGCACGGGGAAGAAGC
>Ga0315268_10006610_pt1 | contig 12321 bp, 15 predicted proteins | sample C1_top_MG_FD_204535 | JGI IMG/M metagenome (GOLD analysis project Ga0315268, IMG submission 204535) | Sediment microbial communities from Yellowstone Lake, YNP, Wyoming, USA - C1_top | ecosystem: Environmental > Aquatic > Freshwater > Lake > Sediment | place: USA: Wyoming | collected 2017-08-01 | reverse complement strand
TCAATAATTGTGTGTTTATGACCTTCAAAAAATTTTAGGAATGACTTCTCCATTTTTGGTAGAGTGTAGCGCTTACGTGTTGGAGAATTTCCTATGAAGGTGTACTCATCGCAGGGAGTGTCGCCACAGGTCTTTCGCTTTGGATCGATGGTCCAGAAGGTGCGGCCGCATGAGATGCATTGTTTACGCTCGAAGCCCTCATCCTTGAAAAGGGCGACGCTATAGATGTCCTTCACGCACTGTCCCCAAGTTCACAGATATTTTGTGCGCTGAATTAAACCTTAGCCTATCCAAACAGCGCGCTGAGACCTGCGAGGGCTTCCTCTTCCTTTTTCTCCTCGACCTTCTTCTCTTCCTTCTTCTCCTCAGCCTTTGGTGCCGCCGGTGCCCCAGCTGGAGCCGCTACGGGTAAAGCTGCCACCTTTGTAGCCTCGTCTATGTTCACTCCCTCTAGAGCCGCTACCAGGGCTTTTACCCTTGCATCGTCTACTTCAGCACCTGCTGCCTTCAGCACATTAGATAATCCAGTCCCATCGACCTTCTTACCTGCAGAGTGCAGCACCATCGCGGCATACACATATTCCATTCCTACACCCCCTTAGCAAAATAACAAACTTACCTTTTATGCTTTGGGCTCCTCCCCTTTTGACTTTTCCTCCGGCTTCTTTTCCTCCGCCTTTGGCTCAACTGTTGGCTTAAATCCCAACATTCTCTTAAGATCTTCGTCCAAGGAATTCTCATCCTTGGCCACCAAGGCGGTTGCAAGGCCGAACATTTCAGCCCTAGCCCTTGCCAACAATGTCGGTACTACCTCGGCAATCGGTATGCAAGCGTTTATTGCCAAGTTGCGGGTTGTTGTGAACGCCTTTGCTAAAAAAATTCCTATTGTGGCATGGGTTGGGTAGTTCGTGTTTATTGATAAGCTGATTGCGTGTAAGTAAGCATCCCTCAGTTGCCCCATTACCTTTTCCTCATCTATCGTCAAAATCTCCGCGGAAAACACCATGCCCGCCTCGTAAGCTGCACGGAGCTTGAGGCCGAGATCCAGCGGCAGAATGCCGAACCTCGATAAAGCGTCCGCAACTTCCTTTTTTACGATATCGCCCTGCTTGAGAACTGGGGAATCCTCAAGTATCACGACCTTGCCACCCTGAATCCTTGCTTTCACGCCTATGCGCTGCAGTTCTCCGACTATAGGCCCAGGAGCGAAGTCGGTTTCACCCGCGGGGATCGTTATATCTCTGGGAGATTTCATGCCCGCTTTAGCTGGCGCACTCATCTTGCTCGCCTGTAAGATTTTATTGAGCTTGAATGGGTCCACTTGGGAGAATACCAGCGCAGACTGACGCTGAAGGTAATTGAGTAGCTCGCGTACCTTAGGATCCTTCTTCTCCCCTGCCTGCTCGATGGAAATCTTCAGAAGGGAATTCTTGGAAACTATGATTTCGGCCTGACCTCGAAGCTGCCGCCTTATCTGCTGAAACTGCGACGCAGGAAGATCTGCGATGTCCAAAACACCCACCACTGGGTAGCGGTCGAACATCCCTGCCAACCCTCCCACAACTTCTCGCTTCCAAGCCGCAATTTCTATCTTAGCGCTGGCTGTCATGTTGCACCTCAATTTTTGCCGACTTTCCCATCGTTGTCTTAACGTGAACTGAACCCACTTGATTAAGGCCCCTTTCTAGTTTGCGCTCTATGACATCGAGTACGGCTTGAATGTTATCGGCGAGCTGTTCATCTGTCATGCTCTCCACGCCCACGGGGACGTGAAGCGTTGGTTGTTCTCGCGTCCGGATGCGAACAGTCTTTCGACCCCGCTCGATCATCGGCTTTGGATCAGCAGTTGGCGGTAACGGCCTGGGTATTTTCGCTCGGGGACCAAGTACCGCTCCGAGCTGCTTGCCGATCGAGGGCATCATATCAGACTGAGCTAGGAATGAGTCATATTCATCAGCTAGCTGCTTCGCACGCTTGCGGTTCTTTTGAAGCCCATCTATATCCTCACGTGCCAGAAGGAGGTCTACGCCCGCATCCCTTGCTTTACGCGCCAATTCTCCCTCAGCAAATATCAGCACTTTCCGAGGCTTTCCCAGACCGCTTGGCAAAACAACTTCTTCCGATATACGGCTCTCGGTCTTTTTAAGATCCACATCCTTGAGGCTTATCATTAGATCAACGCTCTGGGTAAATTTCTTTTTCTCGCTGACTTCCCTCATCTGCTTGATCGCCTTGAGCGTGTCCTCGCGTGAGACAGGCATTGAATCACCTCAGCTCCTCATCGTGCTTTCCGTCGTCTATCTCCCGTTGCACCTCTCGAGGGTCCTTACCGTCCACAGTTACACCCATGCTCACGCAGGTGCCCATGACCTCCTTGACGGCGGTTTTCAAGCCTTTGGCCAAAGTTCCACTGAGCTTTAGCTTTGCGAGCTCAATTGCCTGCGCAAATGTTAAATCTCCCACCACCTCTTTGCCCGCGGTCTTGGCCCCCTTCTCAAGCCCGAGTTGCTTTCGAATTAAAGCGGAGACGGGGGGAATACCGACCTCGACATCGAACTGCTTGGTCTTCTTGTCGACGATTATTCTGACCGGGACCTTCATTCCCTCAAAAGCCGTAGTTTTCTCATTTATCTTCGCGACAATCTGACCAACGTTGACACCCAGCGGCCCCAATGCTGGCCCCAAAGGTGGTCCTGGGGTGGCTTTTCCTCCATCGACTAATGCCTTAACCGTTGACTTCATCTAGATCGCCTCAAAACTCTAGTTAGCGTAAGCGAGCGAACGTTAAAAAAGCTACGGTGTGTCTATTTAAGGCCATCTCAGCTATTCTACCACTTCAAGTTTACCGTACATCCCCGCACTTACATAGACTTCGTCGCGAAACACTCTTGAGTATCCATTTCGTATCCGAATCGTACTTCCGACTTTTACTGAATCTACATCCTTGTCCCAGAGTGAGATTTTTATCCGACCCGAATCGTCTTCCCCTATTGCGGTGGTCACTTTACCTTCGTGTCCAGTTCTACCGACGTAGGAACGGGACTGCTCCATCTCGACTACTTTTAGCTCTAGATCCACATTTCGCATGGCTGGCTTCACGTCTCGTGCCTTCATTTAGTCACCTCTTTCTCCTTTTTCTGAATCACCTTCACGTGATCGCCACGGACGGTTACTGGGATTGGAACGGTGGCCTCAAAGAGTTCTACTGTGATCTCCTCCTTCGACCCATCTATCCTCATTATCCTAGCTCTCTCACCCCTGAAGGGCCCGGATACAAGCTCTACGACATCACCTACCTCCATACCGACCACGACTGGTTTTGGTATGAGGAAGTGCTCTATTTCCCTGAATGAAACTTCCCCCTCGACCACGCCCTTCACGTGTTTGATGCGCCCGCGCGCTTGCTCTACGGCAGTTTGTCCCAGCGCCTCGACAAAAACGTAGCCCCTTATCCCCGGAGGAGCAAGGACTGCCTTGATCGGCAAGTTAAAGTTTTTAGCGCGGGTTGAAATCATCGCCGCCGCACTTTTTTCTTGACCAATCGTCGCCCTAACTGCGTAAATAGCAGGCTTTATTGCCTCTTTTTCCTCCAACTTCATCCCCCAATGATCAGTATGGCAACCATCGAAATCAGGAAACCAAGCAGACCGATAAGCAGGATGCCCAAACCAGTAACTTTACTTATATCTACGTACTCGTCCCTATCTGGCTTGCGCGCAACCTGTAACGTGCGCTTGCACTCGTACAAGAATTTTCTCAACATCTACTTCAAGAACTCCAGCTCTAGATCGACAGCTTCCACGCCTTTCCTAGGCCTCTCTCCAGGTCCAAGTACGTACGGTGAATGTACACCCGATAATATTACCATCACCCGCACGGAATTCTTTAGTTCATCCGAGATCTGTGCACCCCATATTATCTGGGCCTCAGAATCCAGCGCCTCGGACACTCGCCCGACGATGCGCTCTGCCTCCTCCAATGTCATATCCGAGCTGCCAACGACGTTCACCAGAGCTCCCTTAGCGCCCGTTATGTCGACATCGAGTAGAGGGCTGCTCAGAGCTTCATCGACCGCCTCAGTCGCACGGTTTTCGGTGTCGGACTCTCCTATCCCTATCATAGCCACTCCACCGTTTTGTAAAACAGCACGAACATCCGCGAAGTCCAGGTTTATGAGGCCCGGCTTGGTAATCATCTCAGTTATGCTCTTAATTGCATCCATCAACAACTGGTCAGACACCTTAAACGCGGCGGCTATCGGCAAATCGGGCGCTATCTCGAGAAGCTTGTCGTTGGGTATCACTATCACGGTATCCGCAATTTCGCGCAACCGCATCAACCCCTGTTCTGCGTTCTGCCTTCGACGCTTACCCTCAACAGTGAACGGGAGCGTCACAACAGCGACGGTTAGCGCGCCGAGTTTCTTAGCCACCTCTGCTACGACGGGTGATGCGCCGGTTCCAGTCCCTCCTCCAAGGCCACAAGTCACAAAAACCATGTCAGCGCCGTGGACATACTCTTTAATTAAGTTCTCATCCTCTCGACAGGCCGCCTCACCCCTCTCTGGATTATTTCCCGCCCCAAGGCCACCTGTTATGTCTCGGCCGACCAAGATTTTTCGATCGGCAGTGGTGTAAAGTAAATCTTGAGCATCAGTGTTGACTGCAACGGTTTCGGCACCCTGAATGCCGACGGTCATCATTCGTGAGATTGTATTGCAGCCCGCACCCCCGCACCCCACGGCGATGATCTTAGCCCGGGCTTGCTGCAATATTTTCTCAAGATCTTCATTGCTCATCTTCGCCGTCGGGGAGATGGTTATCTTCGACGGCTCTGAAATGCCTGGCTTTACTGGATTCACTAACTCAAATCCAGTTTCCGGCTTAAATCCGCCCAACTCATTTTGTTTCAATTAATTCCACCTTGGTGATTACGGTTCGACATTTCGGCTGTGATGAATTTAAACCTTTGCTTGATGTAATAGCTCGCTCTCCCTAACTGCCCGCACTCCTAGTTTATTTGCGATTTGCTGGAGATGCTGGCGTTGGCTGCTGTCCAAGCCCTTCCAATCGAGCGCCAAAAGTTCAACTCCCCCACTTGTCCTAGCAATAGCATGTTTTACTAGCTCCTCGTCGATGGTGACATACTTTGGCAGGATATGCCCGACGCAGACATCTGTTTCTAGCACCACCTGAGTATGCCTTGGGGCGTAGTGGGGGCCTCCTAAACCTATCGCTTGTCGTCCATTGATCGGTGAAGTCGCTGCCGCCATTATAGCCCGGGCTGCTGCCTCGGCCGCTGCTTTATCGCGCCACTCGGTTAGCGAACTTCCTATCTCCACAAAAGTTACTGGAACTTTAAGCTCGGTCGGACCGTGATGGGTTGCTTCGAGTGTAACTTCATATTGCAAGCCGAGTTCGTCCCTTGCTGCAATAAGCTCTCTAATAGCCGATTTTAAGGTAGGAGGGGAAGCTATGGCAAGCTTCCGGTCGGAGAGCTCACCTGGTACATGGGCTGTAAGCGTTGGTTTGCCTGACTCACTTGCATGTCTTGAGGCAAAGATCACCTCATCAGCTGCCAGCGGAGGCAACGAAGTCCGGACTGCCTCGCCAGCTATAGTTGTCAACATTACACCTTCGCACACCCACACATTTGGTTGGTTGGTAATTGGCTCGAAGTCGTATAGTTCAAAGAGGCGTCCGGCGATGTTTTTAGCGGCTGGGTCCTCGAAAGATGCGATTATGAGCTTCATCATCTCACTTTTGTGATCCACTACGGCATTTTTTCCTAAAATATTCATTTGGCGCTAGAGCTGGATAAATCTCTCTTGAAACTAACCCAACTTAGCGCCTAATCCATCTGTTCTTAGCAATCTCAGCTTTCGTCACTATGGTGTGTAGATCGCGATCCAGTAGATATTCTCGCCCGGTGCAGTTACCACAGCGCCATTTATGCGAAGCCTAACGGTGAAGTTGTCCACTGTTACATTTGTGATGCTTATGGCAATGTTCTCGTCATTTATAGATCTATCAGCCAACGTTGCAACCACGGTAGGTGCTACAGAGAAATCGGTTGAGAATTTTATTATAGTCGATGTTCCAGAAACGTTGTCCTTTCTGTCTTGGATTTTTATCGCCATCTTATCGTAAGTTACTGCGCCGGATGCGATGTCGACCCCTGCCACTGCACCATCGAGTATCTTGGCACTTGTGACGGCACCATCAGCAAGCTTGGTGTTGTCAACTGCACCTGAGGCTATTTTAGACCCAGTTACTGAACCATCCGCTAGCTTCGTGCCGTCAACTGCACCTGAGGCTATTTTAGACCCAGTTACTGAACCATCCGCTAGCTTAGTATTGTCAACTACACCTGAGGCTATTTTAGACCCAACGACAGCGTTGTCAGCGAGCTTGGTGTTATCAACAGCATTGCTGCCAATTTTGGCCGATGTTACTGCGCCATTTCTAAGCTTGTTTTCCGTCACCGCGCCGTCCTTAAGCTGATTAGTGTTAACTGCACCAGTACCAATAGGCACTTGTTTTACGAAGACGACGACGAGGGCTATTACTGCAAGGATCACTGCTACAATTGCGATCGGTTTTCCTAACTCCATTTTTTACACCTCTTTTTTTTCTATTTGCCCAAGTTCATCCTGAGCAATGTTACACCTTCGCATATAGGTGAGTGGGGCGATAAAAACTTTATCTCCAACCAAACGACACGTTGTTTATTTCGATTTTGATAGATGACCTCACGTCAGTTTTTGGGAGGAAGAGGTGGGCCCGCCTAGCTTCAAATTTACGTTCGCACTAATGTGCACGATTTGAGCAGGAACCTAGCAATCATAGCGCAATCTTGAGACAATGTTTTTGCGTGTTAGATGTGGCAAAGATTGGGCAAAAATCGAGCAGTTTAAGAGCAATTCTTAGGCGTGACCCAGCTGTTAATTAACGAGCGACAAAACGCCCTTTGCGCGCCGCCCTGGAAATAGTGCAACCGAAATGGGCAAATACCCCGCGCCAATAATTATGACGCAAGGAAATGAGGAGATGACCGAGGTAAAAACTAAAATCCAAAATATCGTGCTCTCGGTCACATACGAGGGCACAGAGTTCAACCTTGATAAGTTGGCTAAATCGTTGGACGGCGCAATCTACGATCCGGAGTCCTTTCCCGGCGTAGTCTATAAATCAGAGAATCCTCGAGCATCGTTTCTCATCTTCGGTTCGGGCAAGATGAACTGCGTTGGGGCGAGGAGCGTGGCCGATGCCAAGCTTGCAATAAAGAAGCTCACCGAGAAGCTCAGGAAGGCGCGGATAAAGATGAAAACGAAGCCAATATTCAAGGTCCAGAATATCGTGGCATCAATTGATTTCGGCAGGAAGTTCGATCTCGAGCATATAGATATCAGATTCGAGAACGCCGAATACGATCCAGAAACCTTTCCGGGCCTCGTATTCAGGCTCGACGATCCCAAGGTGGTAATATTGCTCTTTGTATCGGGCAAGGGCGTATGCGCCGGGGCGAAGAGCATAAGAGATGTAAACAGAGCAGCACAAAATATAAACAAAATCCTCTCCCGACATTAGCGGCGTTACAAAGCTTTGCGCTTATCGAAGGCAGCACTTTATCTCTCCTCGATTTTTTGTTTTAATAGAGTGGTTATATAACCTGCTATCTTGTTCTTGAGCGGCTTGCTCCCTATAGTAGCGACTCCATCGAGCGCGTTGCGATTTTGTTCATAATCGCCAGTGAATTTGTCTGGGTATTTCTCGAGCAGTAGCCTTGCAGACCTTTTAATATACTTTTGACGTATCCTGCCCATGCGCTATCTCCGTTCGCTGGGCTTTAGCAAGCCAGTCTATAAGGTTATCGCGGATTGGGGCTTTGCACAAAAATTACTTCGTCTGCACACAAAGTCGGCTTCTTGCACAAGTCCCCATGTTGACCTTTAACCAGCGAGAACACATTTGGGGGCTGCGGATTCGCAACGAGCGTTACGCGCTGGTTAATGAGCTGGATCTGGTTAGCGATTAAATTTGATAGGAAGGATAAAGTTGGCCCAATACAATGCTTGGAGGTGAATGAGATGGTTAAAAAATGTCCGAATTGTGGGCGTCCAATGAAAATTGTAGGCCGCGACGGTTTCGACCACGATGTTAATGGTCGGGGTTTCTATCGTCGCGTAAAGTGGTGGTGTACTCGCTGTGGCGATCAGTGGTTCGGCGTCGTGAATAATAGGTGGGAAATGAATGAAACTAAAAACTCTCGTGCCGAGCTCAAGCGCGATCTCGATGCTGGATAATGATACGGTATGGGATTTCATCAAGTTCAAAAACAAAAGAAACCCCAAGCGGCGGGGAACGGCTTTGCTTAATAAGTAGCCCCTGGTTAATCAGCAAAGTCTTTTATCTTCTCATAACATGGGTGGTATGGAGAAAGAGATTCATGTTCAGGAAGAAGAAAAAGCCGAAGAAGAAAGAATAGAAAAAGTCTTGCTAGCTTCTAAGCGTGAATTGGTGTTACGCGCCGAGAACCGTTTCCAGCCGCTTTGGCCCCCATCTAAAAATTTTTTTCAATGATTTCATCCTATCACCGCACAAGATTAGTTAGATTACCACCCTTCCTTAAGTGCTTAGGTTAATCGGTTTTTTTGGTGGCGACAACATACCAGAATTCTCTGTTTGCGGGGAGGAGCTCCCAGAAGAGGAATTGCTCCGATGTAGGTAGTGTGGCCCATCGTGTTTCACCATGCGCAAAAAGAGTGGGAAGAACACAACTTGTTTGGGAAACTTTCTCTCAGATACCTCATTCGCCTCGTCGATTTTCTACTCTCAAGCGAGCATGTCCTCAGAATGCGATTCTTTGATGGACTCTAGCAATATCCTCTTCATTTTCTTCTTCGTGTGGTAGTCGTAAACGACCTTAACCTTCTCGAGAGTGAAGGGATTCAGGCCCGTCCAGTACATGCACGACGAAACCGTCATGGGCGTGGGCGTGAAAAGCTGGAACTGCTCCACGTTCTGTAGTTTGGCCAACCTCTCCCTCAACAGTCTAACCTGCCCCTCGTCATCGCCCGGATGGCCTGTCATGATGTAGTACCTCAGGGCCTGCTTCTTGTCCTTGTTCAGGGAGTTGAAAAGATCCACGAACTCATCGAACCTCGAGTTGTTCTTGTTCATGAGCCTCAGGACTTCGCCCGAGAAATGCTCCGGAGCTATCTTCAGGCAGCCCGAAATGTGGTGCTCGGATAGCTCCTTTAAGTACTCCTTGCTGTCCAGCGCGAGGTCGTACCTCAAGCCGCTCCTCACGAACACCTTCTTTACGCCTGGGATTGCCCTCGCCTTCCTGAGCAGGGAGATCAACCTCCTATGGCTCCTGTCCAGGTTGGCGCAACGCATACAACTCTCGCCGCATCTCGTCTCGCAGTCCATACCGTACATGTTCGCCGACGGGCCGCCGAGGTCGTCTATGTAGCCCCTGAAATCAGGGTGTTTCGTCAGGCCCTCTATCTCTTTGAGTATGCTGCCCTCGGACCTCGAGATTATCTTGTCGCCTTGGTGGAGCGCGATGGAGCAGAAATTGCATCCACCTATACATCCTCGGTGGGTGACGACGGAGAACTTGGCCATCTTCAGGAGCGAGTTCGGATGTAGCTTCCTCGTGTAACCCAAAGAATATATCCAGTCTAGGTCCTCCGTGGTATAATCCGGATACGCGTACTGCAGCACGTAGTTGTTGTCGTACTCCTGGGCCAGGTTCTTGCAGTTCAAGAAGGCCACCTGCATCTGGCAGAACTTGACCTTGTCCTCCTTCACCTCTTTGAAAGACGGCAGCATCTCGAAATCGGCGTCGATCGTCCGGGATAGGATGCACGTGCCCCGTATCCTCCGCATGTCCTTTCTGGCCCTCAATCTGTCGGCAATCTTGATGGCCTGCTTCTCGCCGTTGCCGTACACCAAGATGTCGGCCCTCGAGTCGAAAAGGATGCTGCGCCTCACGTCGTTGTCCCAGTAATCGTAGTGCGCGAACCTCCTCAGGGAGGCCTCTATGCCTCCTATGACGATGGTGCTCGACTTGAAATACCGCTTTATCTCGTTGCAGTAGACGATCACGGTCCTGTCCGGCATCTTCGTGACGGAGCTGTGCCTGTCGCCGACTCGCTTCTTCTTAAGCGGCGTGTAGTTGTTCACCATGCTGTCCACGGAACCCGAGGTGACGCAGAAGCAGAGCTTTGGCGCGCCGAGCCTCGTGAAGTCCTCCTTGGTCTCGGGCTTCTCGATTATCCCCACCTTGTAACCCTTGGCGTCCAGGACCCGGGCTATGACCCCTGCTGGCAAGAAGGGGTGGTCATCGTAGTACTCCGCCGTGAGGAGCACTATGTCGAAATCCGCCCCAGTTTTGGCTATCATCGTTATCCTCAGTTTACAGTATGCTTTGGCTCAAATATGCTCGAAAAATCACGACAATAGATACTCACAAGCACTTTTATCAGACCATGTTGCTCTTCCCATATCTTCTATCTCGAAGATCATGAGAGTTGAAGAGCTATCTTGGGTGACTTTCCCCGCAGCGTCCCCGTAGCTTTTTCTCAAAAATTTTTTGATATAAAACTGGTTTCGCTTCTTTCCAAGAGTTATATTTTGGCTTTCTGAATTTCTCGATTTCTTTCCAATCTATGAGCTGATCCGTATCATCAACACAATAATCTCGGAATAATATCGGATACTACTTAGCTAATTTCATCAAGAATTTACGGCTCATCTCATTTATTGAGGCCTGCACATTCTTCCCCTTGCTTAAACCGAAGCACCTGAACCAATCTGGTTCATCCTCTGTTCTGAATAAAGTTAGAAAGGGCTCCGCGAAAACCACTATTTTGTTTTTTACTAGAAGGGGGAGAAACGGAAAAAGCTTGCATCTAAGAGGACGGTAGGAGTGAACGGTACAGTGACAAGGAGATTCTGGATTAAAGAAACCGCAGGTACGCCCTTTGTAGGGGATTAGGGGCTTGGGGACGATTATGCTCCTAGGATGCCCCGCGTTTTTTTGGGATAACGATATTGCTTCTTCTGGCAAACGCCGACGATATTTATACGTCAATTTCTCCTTGACATTTGGGGGTAGTTTCGCTTTTTCAGAAGTAAAGAAGAACGGCCTTGCGCAACAACATACGCAATCGGGCTCGCACCTGAAATGAGTCGGAGTAGTTGGATGCCACCTGATTTCTGTATTTTCTAACTTGGTTGAATTCATGTGTCATCTCCAACTGAATCCTTGTTAATTTTTCATAGTCTATCTTGGGGCTACCTCCTCATATCATTTTATTCTTTAGCGGGGTAGCTCGTTGGTTGTGAAATTGGTATTTAAAGAAAAGCCGCTTGTTCACCCCTTGGGAGGCAGCTTCAGATGTACGGCGGCCTTGAAGCCTAACTTCATTTTACGACTTCTTTCGCTTCCCTTTCTCCGCCGTCGCCTTCTCCGCGTATTCATTCTGATGTTTCCGTATGTGAGCAGTTGCTTTGGCCTTAAGCGCCTGCTGCGAGAAGGTTCCGATTCTCTTCCCACAGTTTGGGCACCTCCAGATGTAGGCCCCAGACGATGCCCCCCGCTCGATTTTCAACCCCATCAACTACCCCCCCTCAGGCCGACCCCCAAATGGTCCATCCGAAGAACATCATGACCAGGTGGACCTTTTTGTATCCCTTGACATTTTAATGTAAAAAAAATTAACGATGCGCCGCCCTTTAACTGTGGCATAAAGACCTTTGCGTGCCGCTCGTGGAGGCCGGTCTACCTTCTTATTCGTCATCAACTTCTATCCGCGTCTTCTTTCTCTCCTTTCCGTTTCCTGTCTCTTTGCATCTCTCCCCACCGTCTCATTTTCGAACCGTCTTTTTGACTCCCCTTCGGTTTTTGCCACCTCACACCCATTTTAATTTGCATTTCGCCACAACGATTTATTCTTCGAGTTTTACTCAAACCAACACCTCGCTACTTAAACACGTCCTCAATTGGACGCATTAAAGCCTTTGCACGCCGCCGAGTTTGTCGAATAAATCCATATGATAACAAAAGAACCTGTTTCCTCAGCCGCACGGACCCGTGCAAGAGTGCGCAGGTTGTGCGCCACGAGCATGAGCAGCATGCTTATGGTCTTCGTCCGAACCCGTTTGCACCGCGTGCGAGAGCCATAACGATTAGCCAAGCCAGCGAAGATTGCCTCGGCGATGCCCCGCTGGCGGTAAAGCTTGTGGTTGCGCTTGAACTCGCGCAACATATGCCTCCTGAAGATGCCGCGATACGCGACTGAGCGGGGCT
>Ga0315268_10006609_pt1 | contig 12321 bp, 14 predicted proteins | sample C1_top_MG_FD_204535 | JGI IMG/M metagenome (GOLD analysis project Ga0315268, IMG submission 204535) | Sediment microbial communities from Yellowstone Lake, YNP, Wyoming, USA - C1_top | ecosystem: Environmental > Aquatic > Freshwater > Lake > Sediment | place: USA: Wyoming | collected 2017-08-01 | reverse complement strand
TGAGTTACCATGTTGCCGGAGGCGACAGGTGGGTGCACGTCCTTTAGAAGGAACTTCTCGTATGTCTTCAAGGTTTTCTCAAAATACTTTCTGATATCCGCCTTCGTGTAGCAAGTTCCGCCGGGCATCACAATCCAACTGGCATCATCCGCAAAAAGCGTCATCGCCTTTTCAATGTCCCTGTTGTTAATTGCAGCATGCAACTCTGAAGCTATTTTCTGGTTCTCCTCTGCCGACATTTCGCAACCTCCGAACTTGTCAGATTCTACGGCCTGAGATCTATAATACACTTTGCTGCGCCTGTTTGCGGGACGCTCATTATCCTAGCTTTGTCGGGAGTGATATTTGGCGAGGTCTGGTGGGCTAGGCCCGCGAGCCTCTATCCGCCACACTACGCTTGGCCCAAACCTTCCAGAAATCGGTTTCCACCCCTTAATTCGGAGATAGAGATTAGGGCTTCCCGATTTTGCATAACGCGATCTTGTGTGTGTGGTCAGCTGGTGCGTTGTGTGTGTTGGTAGGCTGGTGCGCACACACACAAGAAATGTCGTACATGCACCCGAGCCTGCTGTTAGCGGATGGGCTCGTAACACGCTCTCCTTCGCAGGCGACTCCGCAACCGCGAGACCATCAGAAGCCACGTGACAAACTGTAACAATCAGGGCAGTTTGAATTGTTATATGGAATTCCGGGCCTAGTTTCTTGCTATGAGACCGCTCAAGTTGGCGGGGTTACTTCTATTCATAAGTTCGGTGATGTGCATGCTAGGGTTTGTAGCTGCAGAAGCGCTTTACCCCGGCTACACTTTGTCGAGTAATAAACTGAGCGACCTTGGAGCCATGGCACCAGTGTCAATTGCGCCTGTACCAGCGTCTGATGCTTTGGTCCATCAGCCGTCCTCATTGATTTTCAACTCTACCGTCTTTCTGGCTGGCGTATTCATCGTTACAGCGTCGTTGCTGTTCCGTAGAGACTCGCAGGCGCATATTGTCTTGAGAAATTGGGTGTCCAAGATCGTATTTCTTGCTGGCGTTGGAGCGGTAGTGGTTGGCCTACTTACGGAACAGATGGGAATGATCCACTATGTGGGAGCGATGCTAGTGTTTGTGCTAGGCCCATTGGCTGCGGTTGTGTCGTCTAGAAGCGTGAAACCACCTTTGCGTTATCTATTCATCATCTTGGGGTTGATCTCGCTCGCCTTTGTGCCGATTGTTATAGTGGATATAATGAATGCCCTGAGCACGTACACCATAGCTCAGACAGCAGGAGCGGAGAACATGATAGTGTACCCCTTCCTATTGTGGATGCTGGCGTTTGGAACTTGTCTAATGAAGGATTAGTTTGACGATCTAGATGATATTCGATGCCGCGCTAAGGCCTAATGCGGGCGTCGCAATTTGAGCCGCCGTCGTCCGTCGTCGTTCATGTAATTTTGTGTGTGTGCGCACCATGATACCACACACACGAAGTCACTCATCCCCCCGTGAGGGTCCAAATTACGACGCCCGTACCAAGGGAGCACACACAAAAGAACGAATCCCAATCCAACTGACGCTAAGAAGAAAACAAGTATCAGCGAGCGAAGCGAGCAGCGCGAAAATGTGATGTGTGCATTTCTCGGTGTGCGACGCCGGCTTCTATTTCGTTAGGCCCAGCTGTTTTCTGATTTTCTCCATCAGTTCTATGTATCGGGGGTCCGCCCTTGCCCTGGCGAAGAGGGGCGAGTACATCATTGTTGAGGGAATTAATGCGTGGGTTTCGAGGGCCTTGTTCATGTACTCGAAGTAGGAGTCGAGGTCTCCGAGTGCATGGTAAATGTATCCGATGTAGTTGAAGCCGAGCGGGCCTATCTTGGCGTCCTCGATCTTCCTTATTGCAAGCAGCGCCTTCTCCTTGTCGCCTTCCAGGGCCGCGATTATCCCGCCCTGGGAAGTGGCCTGAGGACGGCCGGGCTCGAGCTTCTCGAACTTCGCATGAAACTCCTTAGCCTTCTCGAGATTTCCCTTGGCTAGGTAGTACTCCGTCATGCCCCTATAGGTGAACGCCGGGGCCAGTTGCTCGGTCTTCTTCCAGAGCTCCAGCGCCTCCTCCTCCCTCCCGGCATAGAGGTATGTCAGCCCGACATGCCAGATGAACCGGGGTCTGATGGGGTCGAGGCGGTACGCTGTCTCGCTCTGTCTAACCATCTCCCCCGGGTCTCCCTTGAGTGCCGCCAGTTCCGATAGCATAGCGTACGGGTCTGGTAGGCTCGGGTTGAGTTCCAGCGCCCTTCTCGCTTCCACCTCCATGCCCGGCATGTCGTCCACGCTGAAGAACATCGCCGAAAGCATCGCGTGCGCCTCCGGAAGGTCTGGGTCGAGATCGATGGCACGCTTCAGTGATGACTTCACACGTGAGAGGGAGACGTCATAGGGCTCGCCTCCGGAGTTACTAAGCCAGTCGTGGCACTCTGCCACACCCACGTATGCCCTCGCGAAACTGAGATCCAACTCAATGGCCTTCTCGAAGAGGCCAAGGGCCTGCCTGACCGAGGCCTCACTATCCTCCCTGAGTAGCTCCCTGCCACGCAGGAAGCTGCTGTACGCCTCGGTGTTCTCGGTCGGCTTCTTCTCCAGGGTTCTCTTCTCTGACTCGAGGAGCTGGACCTTCAGCTCCCCCGCCACCTTCTCCGCTATCTCGCTCTGGACCGCGAAGATGTCGTCCAAGTTCTTGTCGTAGTGAGAGGACCATAGGTGCTCTTCCGTTCCGGCGTTGATCAGTTGCACAGTGACCCTGACCCGGTTGCCGGCTTTCCTGACACTTCCCTCTATCAGAGCCCCGATGCCCAGTTCCTTTCCCACCTCCAAGGCTCCCTTCTGAGAACCCTTGTACTTCATCACAGAAGTTCGAGCTATGACCTTCAGACTCTTCACCTGGGCAAGCCTGTCAATCAGCTCCTCAGTCATGCCGTCCGCGAAGTACTCGTCCGCGGGGTCCGGACTCATGTTAGCGAAGGGAAGGACTGCAACTCTGTTTCCAGACGACTCGGGACGAGATGAGACCCCTGCGTGCTCCCAGGGCATCATCATCTTGTAGACTTCTATCGGGATACTCACGTTCTTCAGGGGCTTGACACCGAGACTCGCCAGTTCAAGTTCGAACTTGTTTTGGACGTGGTCATAGACCTGACGTGTGACGCAGACGCCTCCATCCTCAGCAAGCGGTTCGATTCTGGAAGCCACATTGACCGCATCACCCGAAATATCGCCTCCGGATTCTACGACGTCGCCGAGATGGACGCCGACCCTGAGGTGAACTCTCCGTTCCTCAGGTAGAGAGATGTTGAACTCTCTGACTGCTCTCTGGATGTCATAGGCGCATCTCACGGCGTCTAGGGCGCTCAAGAACTCCACTAGGAAAGCGTCGCCGATCGTTTTGATCTCTCTTCCATTGTGACGAGCGAGAATGGGCCTGATCAGCTTCCTCTGCTCCTCAACTAGGGCTAGTGAGAGTGATTCGTTCCTTTGTCCGAGGGCGGTGTAGCCGACCATGTCAGTGAACATGATCGCTGCCAACCGTCGCTGCTCTTTAATCGCAGCATGTCCTACTCGCGACAAGCGAATCAGCCCCATACCTAGGACAACGTTACGGGTTGATTAGTCATACGCAACTGAATAGTTCCTTGGGCGTTTTTGGACATGGTTAGAGGCTCTAGCTTATCGCGGACTTGCTTGTACGTTCTGAGAGAGTCAGTGCTCTTCACGCATGGAATCTGAGACGTCGCTCGTCGTCGTTTCGTTATTTTGTGTGTGGGTCCCTTGGTGCGCACACACACACGAGAAATACACCCAATCACGAGGGCTACTTCAATGCTGGAGATTTCGAGCGGGCTGGTGTAGTTTCTTCTGGCTCGCGAAGTTCAAACTTCATATTGCCGGTGTAGCGCGCGCCCGTTGAGCCTAACGTGTAGATAGCCAATAACTATTCCAAGCGCGAGAATCCTTAGTACGTTAAACATTGCGCCGATGACGAAGACATGCAAGACATCACTCGTCGTGAGAAAACTTGAGGGGACTTCGATTAGGATTGTGACAATGATTAGGGCGATGAAGCTCAGTATTACGGATTTTAGAATTGGATTCTTTGTTGGAATCTTATCAAAGAAACGAAGCAAGAAATAGCTGACAAAGAATCCGATAATCAGGCCGCCAATTAGAGATTCAACAATCATTGGAAGATAAGAAATTGAAAGAGCAGCTCTATACTCGGCGGCGATGGGAGTCAGGGAAATTGCGAAGTTAGCTGCCCAGAATGCTACTCCGCCCGCTACAGTCAGTTTATACAGCTTCTTGTAGAACTCGTATGACGTCTGTCGCTTGCTTCGAACGGTGGGTCGGGTTTCTATGGTTGTTCAACTACCCACATGAGGCTCGGAAGCAATTACAGACGGATTGAATCCTTTGACTATCAGCCATACCGCAAGAACCATTTCCTGCACGGCTATCGGGGCGGCAAGCAACAGGAGCATTCCTGAAATCGAGAATGGTGGTCCATCAACCAAAGTCAATACGGATGCTAGTATCATCAATACTGCTCCAATCAAACCCCATCCTGACAGCCATCGAGGAACAAGTTTTGATTGGTAAAATACGTAGTAATACATCAAAGCTCCTATGGAAAATGAGATTGCGCCAAGCACAAAGCCAGAAATATCGCTCGCCGCGAGCAACAAACTGCCTAATGTCTGGAAGTAGGAGATGCTCTGGCCTCCGGTATTCACAAATTCCTGGCTTAAGACGAATAGGGATAGCGAACAGATTATACCAACAATGTAGAAGACAGCCTCGATAATCCTGAATCCGACAGCTCCAAGAGCCAGACTTTCATTGTATCTTTTCAATATTGGATACAGTGAGATTGCTATGCTGGCAGATGTTGCGGCCGCGATAAATGAGAAAAGCGTTCCAAGCATTATCTGATTTCCATTTGCAGAGATTCTAGTAAGATAATCCGGAGCATTTAGGATAGGTGTTGTAAAACTATTACCAAGTAGACTTGCAGCTGTCGCTATTATGAACAATACACCAGTAGTTATTGCGATCTTTCTGGTTGAATTCACTCCCTTTTCTTCCTCCTCTGGAGCAGCGGCACATCATGTATCCGGTAGAAGTGGATATAGAATTTGTGACAGGTCAATCGTTCCTGCAGAAGGCTGAGTCGCTCCGAAAGATCAGGGGCAAAATCAGCTTTCGTCGTCGGTACACTCAGTGCGGGCGCTCAGATTTGAACCACCAGGAGAGGCGTGATTTTTGTGTGTGTGGGTCTCGTGGTGCGAGCATCCAAAATTGAACCGTCAGTTCACTCAGTTTTGTGTGTGCAAGGTGGAGGTGTAGTAGTTCGCTTAGGAGATTACGCTGACCTCTTCGCATCCTTGTGTCCTTCGACTGACACCACATCTGTCAGCTCGGTCATGATTAGCCGAAGAGGGCGTCCCTTCACCCACCCGGGATAGAAGGAGAAGACAATCTTCACGTCTTCATCACCAGTGTTGTGAACGGTGTGGGGGTAACTCGCGGGAACGAAGAAGGCTTTTCCCGGTTTGAGTTCATAGCGCTGCAACTTGTCTCGGGAAGGGCCCATGAGTAGATAGCCTTTGCCAGACACGACGTACTCTGATTCGTCATATTCGAAGTGGGCGTGGGGCAACATGGGTTCCGGTTGACCCGGGGGAATCGTTACGATGGCCAGAACAGCATTGGCGGACCCTACGGTCTCCGGATCGAAGAGCAAGCGCAGATATGCATATCCAGAAGAACCTTCACGTCGCGCCTTCACCGGAGAAATCTCAGCCTCATCCACAACCTCGCCTTTCGCCGACATCGACGACCTCCCCTCGTCCGCAATCCTCGCCATCATGTCTACCCTCATTACTGTGTCGTCGATAGATACCGCCAACATAATAGCGTATGTGTTGAGGAAGGTTCAGGGTTTGGGTTTTTTCCATGGTACTACATACCGACCCATGTCCCCCCAGACCGTGACAGCTACGAACTTATCGGTGGTCACGCAAACAAGTGAGGTGACATCAATCGCACCGACTGTGACTGTGACTACAAGTGCGTTGATGGCGGTGTTCCTGGCCCTATTCCTAGCAACTCTAGTCCTACCGGTCGGATCCAGATATAGAAGATCAAAAGGATCTAACCCGCGATAATCACAAGCTGCCCCTGTTCGTCCAGCACAAGCGCACATTGCGACCGGCTGCAGATGCAGCGCATGCAGAACTGACGTGGATCTAGGCTCGAAATTCTGCGGCAAATGCAACTGAGTATACGAGGCCATCATTTCTTGTAGTTTAGATTGTCAATCCACCGGAAAAGATGGCCGATGCCCTTGTGCACGGGAGGCATCTGTCGAGGTATACTGCCAAGACAATGATCCAAGTATCTTCGCTGATTCAGCCTAACCATAAAGAGGCGGGCAGTGGAATCATTTCGGGAGACGAGACATGAATCCAAATCTGGAAAGTCTTATCTGCTCTTTTTTAGGATCCGGAGCGTTATGCCAAAGGTAGGATGCTAATTGGACATTTCTTGGGAGAACAGTCTGCGACTAAGCGTCGTTCCTCACCAGATGTATCCGGACGTACAACCGGGAGAGCAGCGGTTCATTGATACGGTAGCAACTCTCGCCGAGGACGATTTCTTCTCGCTCCTTGAGTTGGCAAAGATCAAAGATCCAGCGGAACGGAAAGCTATCAGACAACTCGCGGATTCTTCGCATCTCTCGATCACGTATATAGCCCCGTTACTGCGTCAAAAGCTCGACTTGAACTCGTTGGACGAATCAGAGAGAAACAAAGCAGTCAAAGAGGTCAAGTCATGCATTGACGAAGCGGCTGAATTAGGGGCCGAGCGGGTAGAAGGTCTTCTAAGCGGGCCTGACGTGCCGCGGCGTAATGATGCGATGCGCGCGCTTGTAGATTCACTGAAAGAGATCTGCGCCTACGGTGAGGAGAAGCGTCTGGGAATCACTCTGGAGACAATGGACCGAGATGTTGAGAAGAAGTGCCTGATCGGACCGGCCAGAGAAGCAGCTGCTCTGGCGCGGATGGTCAGGAAGGATTTCCGGAATTTCGGCATACTGTACGACATGGCTCATGGCCCACTACTTGACGAGGATCCCAGGAGCGCTCTAACTATCCTCAAGAATTATCTCGTCCACATCCATCTCGGCAACTGTGTTAAGGTAGAAGGTAACCCCGCATTCGGGGATAAACACCCAAGATTTGGCGTTGACGGGGGAATGCATGACGTAGACGATTTGACACGATTCCTCAAGATATTGTTCGATATTGGATACCTTGGAAAGAAGACGCAGCAGAGCGAGAAACTGCCGATGGTCGGATTAGAAGTCAGGCCGCTGCCTGGCGAGAGTTCTGAGGCGGTACTTGCAGGCACAAAGCGGGTTTGGAGACAGGCCTGGGCACAACTTCAAACGATCAAGACCAGCAGGCACTAAAGTGCAGACCGAACTCCTCGCACGGGTCAGGGTTCAACTTTCCAAGTGTTCTCTGACCCAGAAGCAGATGCATTCCTTGTTGGACACCTGCGGGCGTCGCAATTTGAACCGCCGTCGTCCGTCGTCGTTCATGTAATTTTGTGTGTGTGCGCACCAGCGATACCACACACACAAAGGGAAATCGCCGACAGCTTAGATATCATTCGGATATTCTGAACTCCACTGATGTTGCCAAAAGGTCACGTTGGCGATCTGTCGCGTCAAGTTCAGAACTGCTTGCAACTACGGAATTGGGTCCAAAGAAAGGAGAATTACTGGCCGTTTCACGCCTGCCGTACACTTCACGAGTCGTGATCCTACTTCTTCGTCGATTGCTTGGCGTAATCGACCATGCCTTGAAAGTCGATCATGACTACTGGTTCGTTTCCGACAACCCACCCATCGTGTCCTGGAGGAATCATGGCGACATCGCCAGCCTTGGTCTCTCCCTCTGTGCCATCATCCATGCGCACGTGCAAGGTTCCAGATACTTGGTACTGGAAATGTGGAGCTTCACAGCTCTTCGTCTTTGCGATCGGCTTGACGTGAGTGGACCATCGCCATCCAGGATGGAAGACAGCTCGTCCAACCGTCGCTCCTCCAATCTTCACAAGCTCAAGTTTCCCTTTCTCAAACGTTCTTGTCTCGTCGGGAGTATTCGTACTTTTTACTTCCAATTTGCTCAATGTTCATCTAACCACATGCATCATCGGCCCGCCGCAACAAGAGACTGCCTCTTTACAAAACCGCAGAAGGGACCTCATCCATGAGAGGAAAGAGGGTTGATAGGGGCTTCCTCACCTGACGTTTGGAGACATCAGGAGCAGGAGAGGAGTAATTTGTGTGTGTGTCTTTTGGTGCAGGCGACTGAATTTGAACCATCACACGTCGTCGGATCGACTTGTGTGTGCGCACCAAGCACCGAGAGACGCGAGACGAGCAGCGTAGCAGTGCAGCGTCGCCTGCAACGACCCCCCGCATCGTTTATCTCGTCGGGTCATGTTGTCCGCCCTTGAGATGCAGCTCTTGGCATTGAAAGGCAGACTGGCAGGGAGACGTAAACCCAAGCCAGTACGATGGTTGCTTCATGTTGCGCCTAACGATCCTTGTGACGCTGCATAGTGTAACCTGTTGGGTGCTCTCTTTGGTGCGGCCGTCGTGATTTGAACCCTTGGTGTGTGGGTCTCATGGTGTGCACACACACAAAAAAGGCGACGGCTATGAAGATTAGAAGAGACCCGTAGAGGGATAGTAGGGGAAGGATTGAAGTATGAAAATCAGAAAAGCCACTCTTAGGGATTTGTCAGAAATAAGGAGACTCGGCAAGAAGTTCGGGTTCGAAATAGATAGGGACTGGAAAGGACTCATTAGTTCGAAGAATTCAGAAATGTTCGTTCTAACGAATGACAGATCCATTATTGGCTTCACGGGTTTGATTCGCTATGACTGGAACAACACACTCCAGATATCCAATATCTTCGTCGAGCCACAATATAGAAGAAGAGGTCTAGGCTTCAAACTGGTTGACTTTCTCGTTGAAAGATCCAGAAGAACCACATACCGGTGCCTGGTTGCGGAAGCGCCTTCTCTCAATCCCGTAGTTGATCTCTACAAGAAGGTGGGTCTCAGACAATGCGGTTACAATGACAGATATTACTCCAATTCAGGCGAAGAAATAGCCCTCTGGATGTCACTTGATCTCAAATGAGCATCAAGTCGTACGGCCTTTTTCGTGGTGGTGTGTCGGTCTCATGGTGCGGGCGTCGTGATTTGGACGGTGTGTGAGTTTCTTGGTGCGCGCACACATAAATTCTAACTGCGACGCCAACCAGCAAGCGTGATAGCGGGCGAGAGGAGTGTTCTCTGTTTAGAATGGTTTTGTTCTAACAGTAGAATCTCTTTAGCGTCTCAAGAGCCTTGAAGGTGATCCATTTGCTCTGCTTACCTTTCCTTTCTATGCTCACCTGAAAGCGATCATTGAACGTATTCTCTAGTTTCCATCTGCCTTGAGGGTCTTGTTTTGAGACCACGAGGTCTATGGCCTCCTGCATTCGTTTGTCATTGTAACCAAGCTTGGTGAGTATTCCTAAGATTTCCAAAGCATCTGTCTGATACATCAAGGGAAAGCCGAATCTCAGCCAGCCGGGTTTGGATACGCGATTTAGGTTATGACTTCTCTTGTGAATGTGGTGAATGAGCATGTACTCAACTCCGTTCTTGATCGTCTCGTTCACTTCTCTTGACCTCTTGCTGGCAGGAATTTCGACCAGTGCCTTCAAGGCCTTCACCGCGCCCATGTGGCAGGCGTGCCGCCCAAAGCACATTCCAAAACTATCGTAAGGCCAACCTTTCGGTGCTTCTCTCACTCCATCGTCAAACCTTTGGTAGGTCGTGATCCAATCTATGCCACGTCTGATTCTAGGATCTTCCAGAAAACCGAGTCTTATCAGAGCCCAGATCATGTTGCCGGTCAGGCAGGGTATCACTCCACTATGTCGGCCTCCACCAGTGCTGGCGCTGGTGTTCATGGAGAAGCCGCCACTCTCATGGTCTTGGGAATTTTCTAGAATGAACTCACACGCCTTCTTGATTCGTCCGTCGCTTCCATCAGCTTTGAGTTCAGCCAAAACTAGAAGTTGCCACACTGTCCCTTTGTACTTCGCTGTGTAGAGGCGCTCGGGCTTCTCCCAATTGCCTTCTTTGTGTTGCCTAGCCAGAATGGCTGGCACTATTCCAGTTTTCATGATGTCCTCTTTCGTTTCTTTGACTAGAATGTCATTTTCTGGCTTGCCCAGGATCTCAGTGAGTGTGAAGTATCTCACAGAGGGATTTTCTCTTTCTAGGAGCCATTCTGTCGGGTCTGCATTCAAGATGGATCTCCAATCGCTCACACTTCCAACCTCCATCTCATCATCCCTCAACAGCCTCTAAAAGGTGGCATGATCCGTCCTGCGTATTTCTCAAGTCTGAGATTTCGTCTCGTGTGTGTGGCACTAGTGGTCCGTGTGCACCATGAGACCCACACGCAAGAGAATCCTTGAATGCGTGACGTTTGGCTGTCAGGAGCTATTTCTTTCGCTTCTTCTTAGGGGCGGGAGTTCTCCTTTTCGTTATGTGGTAGATGTCGAGCCAGATTCCGTCGACGACTTTGAAGAATGCGACTTTCCATTCGCCATCCTCAACTGGTCCTATCATGGGATTGTACCCAGCATCCTTCAGTCGTTGCAGGGCTCCATCGAAATCATCAACCTCGAATCCCAAGTGATCCAGCTCGTCACCTTCCTTGAAAGGGCCTGCGACTGGGCTGTCATCTGCGTACCAGTTGATCTCCAACCAATGCTTCTCGTCGGGGGCCAAGAGGTTCGCGAACTCGCCCTTATTCAAAGGGGCTTTGATACGACCTTGCAACTTCATTCCAAGGACGCTCGTGAAGAATTGAATTGCCTTATCGAGATCCCGGACACGTATGCCCGTGTAACCGAACTTGAATCTCATAGTAGGCAAGAATGCTCGCTTCGGTATTAAGACTGCACCAAAGATCGATGTCGCACCAGTCTACCCATACACACAAAACAGAAAGGAACGTGTGGTAATCATGACCATGGACTGACCCAGACGTTGACCCAGGTAATCAAGAATCGTGGCCCGAAGACGAGGATTGAATCACTAACAGACCTCATCTTCGGACTTGCGCTGTCAATAGGCTCGGTTTCTCTGCTTAACAAACCACCTTCGAGTCCGGCAGACGTGATCACGGACCTTGTAGGGTTTGGTTTCAGTTTTCTGATTTTGATCTCAATTTGGATTCGGTACACGAACATAATGTCTGTGCTCCCTGTTGAAACTAGTGGAACAATGTTTCTGAATGCGGTGTTGCTCTTCCTTGTGTCAATCGAACCGTATCTTCTCAGCCTCTTGTTATCTGGATCGTTTCGAGTATCCGGAGATGCTGTGCTGATTTTTGTTTCCGAGGCTTATGCGCTTGACCTTGCTGGACTTACCTCCATAATGGGTCTCTTGGCTCACCAGCTGACAATCGAAGAACGTAAATTGGTTAAACCTGAACTGGTGGGGGAGTACCGGCGTATCAGGAATGTTCAATGTCTTGCCGCTTTCCTATTCGCAGTCACCGCGCTTCCACCTTTTTGGTCGTGGGAGATTCTGGGCACACGTGCGCGGTTCTTACTCTGGTATGCTATTCTAGTCGTCATATGGATCAGTCGCCTGAGTAGTGGATCCAAGAAAGCGGGTTCCTAGCGATTCAAGCCTAGCATGATTTGAATCCTACCACACAGAATACCTCGAACGAGGACTTGCAGACTCTGACATGCTACATCTACGAACTGTGATATACTCAATGATCATTTTCTTATCCGTAGATCATTCTTGTCGGAAGAGGCGAAGCGTGCATCGCGAAGAGATTTCCTCAAGCTAGCTGGATCATTTGCTGCAGGCGCTACGGTCGTTGGAACAGCGGTTGCAGCAACTCAACTCGCGTCTCCCAACCCGGCTCTGACTGTAACGCAAACAGCAAGTACGACCGAGAAATTGAATGAGACCATGGCATATGCGGGCAAACCAAACGTAGTCTTGTTCTTCGTGGATAACTTGGGGTTCGGCGAACTCGGCTGCTACGGCGGTGGAATCCTGCGGGGAGCCGATACAGGTCGAATCGATCAGTTCTCTGAAGAAGGGATGAAGCTGCTCAACTTCGCTCCCGAGGCCCAGTGTACGCCGTCACGTTCTGCACTCATGACCGGACGTTACTCGATTCGCTCGGGA
>Ga0315268_10006608_pt1 | contig 12322 bp, 22 predicted proteins | sample C1_top_MG_FD_204535 | JGI IMG/M metagenome (GOLD analysis project Ga0315268, IMG submission 204535) | Sediment microbial communities from Yellowstone Lake, YNP, Wyoming, USA - C1_top | ecosystem: Environmental > Aquatic > Freshwater > Lake > Sediment | place: USA: Wyoming | collected 2017-08-01 | reverse complement strand
GCGCCCATCCCCGTCGGCTATTACTGGCGCGAGCTGTGGTGCGAAGAGGTCATCAAGTACCCGACGAACCTCCAGACGCTCATCCTGACCAAAGCTGCGCATGAGGGCTCGAAGAACGACGACTCGATCACCCTCACGTCGTCTGAAGGTATGCCGATCAACGTCGACGTGTCGATCTCGTTCACGCTCGACCCGCAGAAGGTGCCCGCGCTCTACGCCAAGTTCCGTCAGGACGTCGGACACTTGAAGGATACCTTCATCCGCCAGACGGTACGCGAGGCACTCCAGGCGACCTTCTCGAAGTACACAGCAGAGCAGCTCTACTCGGATAAGCGTGAAGCTGCACGCGCTGAGGCGCAGAAGTTCCTGACCGACAAGCTCGTCGAGGACGGCTTCGTGATCATTCAGTTCACGCTTAACGAGACCCGCGTCCCGCAACAGGTCGTCGACGCTATCAACGCCAAGGTCGCCATGACGCAGGAGGCGATGAAGGCGCAGCAGCAGGTCAAGAAGACCGAGGCAGAGGCAACACAACGTGTGGCGCAAGCCAAGGGTGAGGCTGACGCCAAGAAGCTCGCGGCTGATGCCGAAGCGTACTACCAAAAGACCGTCGCTTCAGCCGCGACGCCGCAGTACCTACAGTGGGTCGCGCTCCAGAAGTGGGACGGGAAGCTGCCCGTGACCATGATGGGCGGCGGCGCGGTGCCCTTCGTCAGCGTCCCGATGGGAAAGTAGCAGAGGCGATGATCTGCAAGTACAGCGAGCACTGGGGTTGCAAGCAGGACGCGGTCATCTCCGGCATGTGCCTGCCGCACGCGATGCTGTTTCACTGGTTCATCTACGGCCCCGGCGAGTCTGCCGAACGCATCCGAGAGCATGACAAGGTTGCCGGCTTCGGCGCGCCTGAGCTGGAGCGGACGCTACGCGGCCCCATCTGGGATCCGAGGCTGCGCGCGCTGGCTGAGGTGAAACCGTGATACCCATCCATCGCGTCTGGGCGGGCAAGTGGCCTCAGACCCGCGACGAGGCCGTCCAGTGGTTCCTAGACCAGGGACTTCACGCCGCGCCGTGTGATGACATCCGCCCCGGTGGCTTCCTCGTCTGGCTCGACGAGAAACTCGCAAACGGGATCCCGCTTCGCGAGCATCAGGTCTGCGTCTGGCCCGACGGCGACCGCTGGCTCATCGACGACGGCTGGACGCCCGGCAAGCTGATCGAGCGTACGGGGCTGCGGCACACGGTACTGACGGTGTGCTGGCGGCTCTCTGCTGCAATCCGTGTGGATGCGCGGGCGACAGTAGCTGAGCGTCACAACGAGACGCAGCGGATCGCTACTGCCCTCGGCGAGACGGAGCAGGAGCCGATCACGCTGATCGGGCGCGTCGTACGTGACGTCAGCCTCGACTTTGCGAACGAGGTGCTTCGCGCGACCGACGAGGTCGAGGCGCAAGGCGGCATGCTCGTGAAGGATGGTAGCCGGCGGCGCACGAAGGGTGGCGTGTTCTTCCAGCTCGCTCGCGCGCGCATGAACCGTTGGCAGCAGTTCTGCGTCTTCGCACGGCCGACGAAGGTCGAGATGAAGCGGCGGGCGGAGCGTGAAGCGGCGAGGGCTGCCCAGGCCGAGGCCGAAGCTGAAGCAAAGGCGGCCGAAGCAACCAAGGCGGCGGTCGAGGCAGCCAAGGCGGCGGTCGAGGCAGTCGAGGCGGCCAAGGCAGCCAAGGCGCAGGTTCAGCCAGCGACGCGCAGCCCCATGGTGGAATACAGGCGCAAGAGGAACACGTCATGACCGAGCTACGGATCCGGTTGGAGGAGAGTCACTTTCGTCGCCTCGTCGCAGGCGGGATCGTGGAAGCCTGGGGCGACATCAAGATCGCCCTTGCTGACATAGGCTGGACGGCGATGATCAGGGCGGTCTTCGACGCTGCACCCAAGGGTGCGCTACAGCAGGTGGATGCGGCTGCCCAGCGTGTCGTACAGTCCGCGCGCCTGGCGCGGGCGGCGATCAAAGCCCAAGGCGATCGACGCTGCGGTCCTGTCGTCATCCGAGGATCTCGTTGCAAAGTACAAGGCGGTCACGTGGCTCGTCAGGCTGCGTGCCTGCCAGCGGACGTTAGTTGACCGCGACTTCCACGACGCGGTTTGTGCGCTTGCTGTGACCCCTGATTCTGCACGTTGGATCCTTGAGTTTCTGCGCGTGCAGCTAACCCTGGGCGGAAAGCGTGAGACATGATCATCTCAGTCGACAACACGAAACCGGCAGAGTTCGGCCGACCTGACACATGGTGTCAGGAGCCGTTGTGTGTGCGTGATCGTCTTGTTGCGCACAGCGCTGTACGATACCTCGATGGTGGCGGTGGGCGGAAGCGGACTTTACAAAGACGGCTCGTAGCTGTCGATGGGAGGTGCAACCGACACGGTTGCATCAGCCTTCGGCGTGCGCTCATGAAGGCTGCCTTGTTCCTCGACGGTGACAAGGACAAAGAGGAGCTGGCGGTGCTTGACGGCCTGCGTGCGGCTCTCTACCTTGTTGAAGGAGGAGAGAGCGAACGACGTAAGGGGGTCGTCGACTTCAACTTTACAACCTCGAAGTCTGGTCGCATTGCCATGAGCATAAGCGTGCGCCCTGGAGTCAAACGGTGATCGAAGCAGCAGCGGTGATAGGAGTAGACGGCAGCGTCCTGTTCTGGCACGTCCCCCCTGGGCGTACGAGCGGTAGCATCCCGGACTCCCGATCACTTTGGGGGGTGCTTTGGGAACATCGTGAGCGCCTCGCTGGCGTGGCGCATACGCATCCGGGCGGTGGGGTTCCAGCGCCCTCCTGGGAAGACCTGACGACGTTCGCCGCCGTCGAGGCTGGGTTGGGGCGACGTTTGTCTTGGTGGATCGCGAGTGCTGGTCACACGGTCGTCCTGCGCTACGTCGGGCCGGACAAGTACGACTACAGAGGGCCGGAGCTGCTCGACGAGCCGCCGTGGGTCGTCGAGCTGCGGCGACACTCGGGCATGAGCGTGAGCAACTGGCGAGAAAAGGATCACGGCGCCTGGCTTGACCTCGGCGACTTCGGTCTGCTTGCTACAGGGCCAGATGGCGACGGGTGGTGGTGGCAGGTTCAAGATGCTGAGGGCCGAGCGGTAGCCTCAGGAGCGGCATCCTCGGACGAGGCAGCGCGCAAGGCAGTCATCGAGGAGGCGCGACGTCGCCTCACGGCTGCCTTGGAAGCCCTTAGGCAGGCATGATCCCCGCGCTCTGCCAGCGCTGCCTTGCCAGGAGAGGGCGAGAACTGCATGAACTGCGTTGCATCGGTGAGTTCGGCGGCCGTAGATGCTTTCTCACCTGCGGCTGGCCCGGCCTGGCGCACGTTGACCGTTACTGGAGTCGGTCATCGCTACGACGCCCAGCGGCTGACAAGCAGCGCATCACGAAGTACGAGGATTGGGAGGACTGACGCTTCTTCAGGGTAGACGTGGACATGAGCACGATCATCGTCGACCGGCTTCTGGAGTTCTATGACCCTGCGCAGGCGCTCCTTGGAAAGTCGATCTGGAGGCTGTCCGAGAAGCAGATGCTACGAGTGAAGCCGCGAGCGTACGCTGTCAAGCACACGCTGCGTTACCATCTAGGCCGCATCCGGTACTTCTACAACAGGTTCGTCGAGGGCAAGCCAGTGGAGCCCATCGAGCTGGACAACGACTGCGATCATGGGCACATCTACGGGCCCATTGTCACCGACGGGCACCATCGGCTGATCGGTGCCTTCTTCGCCCACCAGCCGACGATCGAGGCCGACTACAGCGGGCGCGTAGACACCCTGCGGTACTTGACTGGGCGGCGCAAGACACCGCCGTTGATCTAGGGAGCATGAAGCCGAAAATCCTGTGGCAGTCGTTCGGGGTCGACGATGAGGGCAAGGAGCGGGAGGACTTCCCGATCCGTATCGTCGAGACACCGCTGGGCCTCGTGATAGAGACACGTCACTGGGATGCCATGGGCGAGTCGTCTTGGCAGCCCATCGACATGAAGCAGAACTGGGTGCTGCGAGCGCTCGTCAACAGCGTCGTGAAGAACGGAGACGCCTAGCGGCACTTCTAGCTTGACTACGAGCGGCTACGGGTGTAGCTTGTACCCGATGCTGAAGAAGCGAGGCAACCTGCGTGGCTCCGTAACGGCGACAGCCTGTCTGTATCCCGCCGTGCGGCACGGTGACACTACGGAGAAAGGCAAGTGCAAGCGCGTCGACGTCATGCTCGACACGGGAGCTACAAGAACGGTGATCCCCGCAACGCTCGTGCCGCTGCCGGAGTTCGACCGCGGGCCGAAGGAGCCCGCCTGGCTCGCTGATGACACGAAGGTGGAGATGCCCACGACGCAGGTCTTCTTGCAGCTACCAGGCTGCCGTACGGTCCGTCTCGCCGCGCTCGTGTCGGAGCGGCGGTCGAAGGAGCGAGGAATCATTGTGGGGCATGACTACCTAGAGTCGGCCGACGTGACGCTTGAGCCACGCAAGCGTCGCTTCCGGTGTCGGAGGTCGCGGTGAACGCGGCGACGGTGCCCGTCAGGGTGCGCCGCGAAACCCACGACAAGATCAACGAGATCATCGAGCGCGTGACCAGGGGTGGTTGGCAGAGTGTGAAAGCGAAGCGCAGCGATAGAGTTACTGTCGCGGCTGTCCTTGACGAGGCCGTGACGCGGTTGCTCACGAAGCGCTGAAGTGAAGCCGAGGAGGGTGAAGATGGACGAGATCAGGGAGAACGAAGCACGTTTGAACGTCACTTGGGCCGGGGCTAATGGCGACGCTGTGGAGCCGGTGCCCTTCGACGCCTCCGACGCCGACGTCAAGACGTGGGCAGCCGAAGCTGTACGTTCGGGGAGCATCCCGGGCATCCCGGTTGATCCGCGTGTCGACTTCACGGACTTCGTGGTAGACAGGTTCGCGCCCACGGAGGCGCGTCCCTTCAGGATGTTGATGATAAGGAGCAAAACGCCGTTCGGTTCTTGACACACAAGACGCCGTTTGGTGCGCGTGAGGTAGCAGTGGCGGCGCAAGTCCGTGCGCTGTGAACGTCCCAGCTCGTCGTCTACCTGGCGCTTTGGAGCGCCCATCCGTGGAGGGCTTCAGGGCGGGCTCTAACTACGTGGCCGCCGCCATAGCGACCGACTCCCGTGACGACTTCAGCAGGCAGGACTGGTGTCGCGGGCGCGCCCTGAGGAGGCAACGCAAACCGTCGGCGAGGCGCTTCCGCTCCGTCGGAGACAGGACAGAGAGAAGGCTGAGGCATGAAGATCATCGTCGTCGGTTTAGGCGCGCTCGGTAGCCACCTGGTGCAGTTCATTCGCAACTTGCCCGTCGAGTTGCGCCTCGTAGACTTCGACAGGGTCGAGGTCCGCAACGCGTTCAGCCAGTTCCATGGCTGCATGGCGCGCGGCAAGCTCAAGGTCGAGAGCCTGAAGCAGACGATGCAGTTCCTCTTCGGCCACGGTGACGGCGCCAAGCTCACAGCGATCCCGCACCGCCTGGTGAAGGCCAACGTCGAGGCGCTGCTCAGCGACGCCGACCTCGTGATCGACGCTGTCGACAACGGGGAGACACGACATCTGATCCAGTCCTTTGTCCGTGGGCGCCGTATCCCCTGCCTCCATGGTGCCCTGGCGCCGGATGGCAGCTTCGGGAGGGTGATCTGGGAGTCGCAAGGCTTCGTCATCGACGACGAGAACGTCACGGGCGCGGCAACCTGTGAGGGGGGCGAGTTCCTTCCGTTCATCGCTTTGACGGCCTCCTACATGGCGCGGGCAGTCCAGGAGTTCCTGAAGAGTAGCAAGCAGATAGGCTACTCGATCACGCCTGCGGGAGCCTTCGTGATCTGATAGCGCGGCGCTGCGCGAAAAAGTCTTGACAAGATACTCGCGATAAGTTAAGCTGCCTCTTGACGCTGAGAGCTACCAACGAGACGACCTCACACGCATACTCACACAAACGGGTGAAGCCAAACAGGTCGGGTCACTCGGTAGCTGAAGCGCCATTTCGTGTGACAACAGAATCTGCCGGGCACGGGCGCGGAGCCCAAGCGACTCGCCGCTCCAAAGCGGCATCAGCAGGCGTCCACAAGCTGATGCTCGGTTCGACTCCGAGGCCCGGCTCCAGGAACGGCCAGCTAGGGGTGCTCACAAGCGAATCGCCCAGTTGGTAGGGCATCAGCCTATGGGGCTGAATGTCGCGGGTTCAAATCCCGTTTCGCAACCAAAACAGCATCTCGCCTCGGCCGTTTCTCCTTTTCAACCGGCGGGCACGGGGCACGGAGCCCCACTCTCCTGATGCTGGAGGGGCTCGTCAAGGCTGGCTTCCGCACGACCACGGTCAACCAGTGGGAAAACGGCCACCGCAGGCCGCTCCCGTTTCTCCTCACCCGCCTGTACGAACTGGACGCAAGCGAGGGTGACAGGGGCAGGCGAGAAAGAGGGGCCAGCATGAGCAACGACATGGAGCGTGTTGCCGAGTCCCTTGCGCCAGGCGCGGCTCTCATCCCCGAGAACCTGATCAAGAACTTCGGCCCGGAGACGATGTGCGCCTGGCGAGCCGTGGGCGCGTTCTACCAGGCGCTTCACAGGCACACGAGCAGAGAGAAGGGGAATCCCCTCGTCGTCAAACTCTTCGAGCAGTGGCGCGTCTTCTTCGGAGAGACTGACGAGTGGTCGGCTCGCATCGAGTCCAAGAAGGAGTTCCGCAAGTTCGTCGCCGGGATGAAGCTCGACCCGAAGTACGTCGTGGATGACATCGGGTTCGATCTCAATCCCCTGGCGGTGATCGCCGCGCGGACGAACTACCTCCTCGCGCTGGGCGATCTGCTTCGCCACCGCAAGGATGACATCGACATCCCGGTCTACCAGTGCGACTCGATCCTCACGCCGTCCAGAGGCTCGACGCTGTTCGATGGCAACGTCTACCCGATGGAGACGTCGGTCGGCGAGTTCCGGGTTCCGGCCATCTTCGCGGCGCGCGAGCGGCTTGATGCCCTCGGCAATCTCGACCAGGCGGTCGAGGACGGCGTTTCGGCAGATGCCTTCCTCGCTCGGCTGGCGAAGAACCCTGCCGCGGCTCCTCTGTTGGGCTTTCGCACACGTCGGAGCTTCGTCGTCAGGTGAACGGTATCGCCAACAGCCTTCGCAAGGAGTCGATTTTGTTCTTCACTAAGAACGGCACCAATCAGGCGATACACGGAGAGTGAGATGTCAATGCGAATGGGCCACATCATTAGGCGACACCGAGAGGATGCCAAGATCTCCCGCCGCCAACTGGCCGAGGCGGTCGGTGTCACAGTGGCGGATCTCTCGTGGTGGGAATCCGCCGGTACGCGCCCGGAGGAAGATGTTCTCGAATTGGTCGCGTCGAGCCTTGGCACAACCACGACCGTCCTCTATCTGGAATCAGGCGAGATCCCGCCCGATGTGGACAGCAGCCGCCTTGCCGATCCCAAGCTTACTGCCCAGATCGCAGCTCTTCTCGATGGAGGGAGGGTTGCCGGTCGCTCAGGCCCTTCAGTCGCACGAAGGAAGGCGCCCAATAAGCCTGTCTTCAAAAGCGAGCTCGGGCAGCTTTACCATGCCGACTGCGTCGACCTCATGCGGGAGCTTCCAAGTCGAATGGTCGATTGTGTATTCGCCGACCCACCCTTCAATCTTGGCAAGGACTACGGCTCGGCGGTAGTGGATAGCCTCGGTGACGACGAGTACCTCGGCTGGAGCCGGCGATGGATCGACGAGGCAGTCCGCATCCTGAAACCCGGGGGTGCGCTGTTTCTCTACAATCTTCCAAGGTGGAACATCCACCTGGCGGACTACTTAGCGCGGTATCTGACCTTCAAGCACTGGGTTACTGTCGATATCAAGTTCTCACTTCCCATTGCTGGTCGCCTCTACCCGTCTCACTACTCGCTTCTCTATTTCATCAAGGGCGAGAAGCCGAGAGTGTTTCACCCTCCACGGCTTCCGCTGCTGACTTGCAGGCATTGTGGCGGCGAAATCCGCGACTATGGCGGCTACAAGGATCGGATGAACCCAAACGGAGTGAATCTCACTGATGTCTGGACCGACATCCCACCGGTGAGACATCGTCGGTACAAGAACCGCTCCGCGAACGAGCTGGCACTTAAGCTCATGGATCGCGTCCTGGACATCGCGACCGACGAAGGAGATGTGGTTTTTGATCCCTTCGGCGGTGGCGGTGCCACTTTCGCTGCGTGTGAGATGAAGGGAAGGCGGTGGATAGGGTCGGAATTGGGTGACTGTCAGCCCATCATCGAGCGTATCAAGAACCTCGATCAAGAAAGACAGCAGTTGGCGCAGATTCGATCGCAGATCAACGTCTTGTTCACGGACACTGCGCTATCGCTTCGGAATCGAAATGGGCACGACACCTCTCGATATCGAGTGAACGGAAACGGCGGGACCGAAAGCGCGACATCGGCAGCTTCTGGTCGTCGAAGCAAGCAACTTGGAATCTTCGATCACGGGGCCGAGTAGATGCGCTTCGGCCATAGAGTACGAGGAACCTCAGCCAGGATTAGCGCCCCACAAGAGGGCACGGCCGTCGGTTCCCTTCGGGATGCGCGGGGCATTTGCGCGCGTGCCATCGTGTTCAATGGCGATTACCGCGAGAACACCATTTGCAATGGGGACAGCGCGCCACAACGCGAAGTACGGAGAAAGCTCGTCGAAGTTGCCGATGCGGTCGGTGAGGAACTCGTACATAGCCCTTGTCGGGAGAACGACGACTCCCGACCCGGTGGTTGTCCTCGTGGGCCTGGTCGACGTAGTGCAGCCAGCGGCATCCCCTCAGGTACTTCGAACGGCGGACGCGAGAGATGCTGTCTGTTGATCTCTCTAATCAGGAGAGTGGGGCTCCGTGCCCCGTGCCCGCCTTAGCAGCGACTCGCAACCACGTCAGCCGCTACCCGCCCTGCCTCGCGGCGCGTCTGCTACGCAGGCTGCGCCCCACAAACGAGGACCGGGTTGCGCTGCTCTTGACAAGTCGCTCGTGACAAGCTAACCTGTTCGCCGTGCCCTGGTACGAGTTCACCTGTCAGAACGAGCAGTGCCAGAAGCATTCCCGCTACTTCCATGAGGGCGCGGGGCGCCGCCGCAGGTACTGCAACGACTTCTGCCGCCGTACGCAAAGCAGACGCGAGGACGTCCGCAACTTCGTCGCAGCCATGAGGCGACTTCGCGTGGCGCGTCTTGCCGCTGGGCTGTGTCCTTCCTGCGGCGAGCCCGCAGCGGTCGGACGGACGCTGTGCGAGCGCCATTTGGAGTACCACCGCGACTTGAAGCGCGCTCTGCGGCGCAGCAAGCGGGCCGAGGGTCTCTGTATCTATGGGAGCTGCGACCGCCTAGCGATCAAAGGAAGCTACTGCGCGAAGCACTACTTGCAGGTCGAAGACCACAACCAGCAGGCAGCATAGCCATGCGGACAACGAAGGTCGTGCAGCAGGACGTCGAGGTCACCGACGACATCCTCTGCAACAAGTGCGGACAGTCGTTGATGCGCCCGCACGGCTACGGCCCGTTTGGGCTCGCTGAGGCAGAGGTCGAGGGTGGATTTGGGTCTGCGCCGCTGCGCGACTGCACGACGTACACCTTCTCGCTCTGCGAGACATGCCTGGTCGAGCTGTTCGGGACGTTCAAGATCCCTGTCAAGGTGGTTTGTCGCCTCGACTGAGGGCCAGATGGACACGATGGAAGGCGGGGCAGTCCCCGTCTGGATCAAGCTCTCTGACGTCGAGGAGTCACGCTGCCGTGCGTCTGTGCTAGTCAGCGGGTATCAAGCTCGATCCGCGTTGCCGTCGGTGACTCAAGAAAGTGGTAACGTACTCACTAGCGTTTCTCTCGCGCAACCTCTGCGCTCCAGCACGCCAGCGCTTCGTCGCACTCCTCGTCGGTCATCTCCATCCAGAGCTTCTCGACAAGCTGCCATTCACGTTCATCGGTGAGTGTGCCCGCCAGGCGGCTGTTGCGTATCTCTCGCAGGAGCGCAAGGTATCGCTCGACGCGATCGGAGTCCGACATGCTCAGATCACCGCTGCAAGCTGCGTAACGGCTGCGCTCGCCTCAGCGCAGACCTGCGCAAGCCAGACGAGCTTGACGCGGATCCAGCCATCGACGTGCTCTGGGGCGTAGTCGTTCAGCCCGAAGTCGAGCTGCTCTCTGAACAGCGCCTGGAGGCCCCACTCGGCTGCGTTGAGCGTCTCGAACGCCGCCTTGGCGTCGTCGAGCGAACCCAGGTTGATGTTCCAGCGCTCGGCGGTGAGCCCGTGGTGGAGCGCGTTGCCGGCGGCGTAGATCCGCGCGCACAGCCCGTTCAGGTGCCCGAAGGACGCCAGCTCGTCTTGGGAGAGGCGCTGCACTGTCTGGAGCTTGTCCGAGAGGTCAGCAGCCTGTAGCGCTTGGGTCAGGCGCAACGAGGCGTGCGCCGCGTTCATGAGGACGGCAGAGGCGAGGTCGTTCGCGGCTGTGATGAGGTCGCGCCGAACCTCCTGGCCAGACACCGCCGCTCCACGCAGAAAACCAAGGAACTTGAGCACGTCGAGCGCCATGTACGTGGAGTATATCACCAAGATCGCTCACGCGATCTAGTTGCGACGCGACGCGTGCTCTTGTAACCTAGGGAGCGAAGCGAGGTATATGATGCCTAGTCAGCGTCTCGTAACTGACCTCAACAACGGCAACGAGATCACGCTCGCGCCCGGCGTCGAGCAAGACTTCCCGCACGATCTCCACCAGGAGTGGTCGGGTGGCAAGGTTGCGCCGACGCACGTCTTTCCCGATCGTGCGACACCGATCCAAGCTATCTACGCTGACAAGGAGATCGTCAGGCTCAAGAACCCGACTGCAACGACGCAGACCGCACGGTTCCGCGCCGAGCGCAAGCACACTATCGAGGAGAACCCGAAGCTCCTCGTCGACCTTCTCTGGCAGGGCGCTACGGCTACGGTCGGGCCGCCCGGTCCTGCTGGACCTGTCGGCCCGCAAGGTGACCCCGGCCCGCAAGGTGACCCCGGCCCGCAAGGTGACCCCGGCCCGCAAGGTGACCCCGGCCCGCAAGGTGACCCCGGCCCGCAAGGTGACCCCGGCCCCGAGGGGCCACCAGGGGAGCCTTCATACACGCTCCCGTTCCTGTTCCTTGAAGGCACAACGGAGATCCCTTCTGTGGCTACGATGTCTATCGTACCGACCGACCATCCGCGGCTTCTGACCGCTACGCTGGTGCTCAAAGACGATCTGGTCGTTCCTGATGAAGAGGGGGCGTACTTCGTAGCGAATCTGCTGTCTGCTGTGCTACCCGGCCCGGTCCTCACTATCCATGCGTCCAAGAACTGGGCACGCGGCGAAACCGTCAGCGGCAACGTACCAATTGCCCTAACGGTGAACACCCCTGACATCCCAGACGGTGCGGTGCTAGGAGCAGTCCTGCGGGCGCACTCGGTGCAACTGCCAGAGCCGCAGATCCCTCTGGGGTCTTCCATCGTAGCCTGCTTCGGGCCGCACGTATAGCGGGGTCGAGTGGCTACACGAACGCGAAGCATCGTCCGCGCCGTCCAGGCGTGCCTCACCGACGAGCTGCGCCAACGGCGCTACCGCGGCCATCCCAACCCGCTTCGTGGCCACTGCGCGGTCGCCGCCGAGGCTGTCTACTACCTGCTGGGCGGACGAAAGGCAGGTTGGGCCCCGGCGACGCTGCGCGTGAGCGCGGACGGGTTCACTGGTTCCTGCGGAGTCGTGAGACAGGCGAGATCGTCGACCCGACAGCGGGGCAGTTCGCTTGCGAGCTGGAGTACGGGCGAGGGCGGGGACGCGGCTTCCCGACACCGAAGCGCGGCGCTGAGGAGCAACCTCCGTCGAGGCGTGCTGCTGTGGTGATCGCGTGCGCGAGAGGGAAGCTGCGCTGAGCTAGCGAGCGGCGACTTTCGCCTCGGTGCGCTCGATGGCGCTGCGGATGCTCTCCGCAGCTTTCTGCAAGCCCTGCGGCGACAGGTCGGTCATCCACTGTGAACGTCCACGCGACTCGACGTCTTCGCGCGTCAGGCCCATGGTTTGTGACCGCGCGCCGTAGTACAGCGTCAGGGTGAAGCTGTTGTTCTGGCGATCAAACTGGAAGCTGATCGCCCACGGGCCGCCCAGGTCTTTCCTGCCTGAGCCGATGAGGCCCCGCTTCACACGCAGCGATTCGAGCACGGCTTCCATCGCCGCCTACCGTGAACGTACGCGACGGCGTCCGATCCCCTTCCACGTCTCGACTTCCGGGTAGGCCTTCACGACGAAGCAGCCCCTCCGG
>Ga0315268_10006607_pt1 | contig 12322 bp, 10 predicted proteins | sample C1_top_MG_FD_204535 | JGI IMG/M metagenome (GOLD analysis project Ga0315268, IMG submission 204535) | Sediment microbial communities from Yellowstone Lake, YNP, Wyoming, USA - C1_top | ecosystem: Environmental > Aquatic > Freshwater > Lake > Sediment | place: USA: Wyoming | collected 2017-08-01 | reverse complement strand
CACGCGGCGGCAAAAGTACAGGCCAAGACCGGAGCCATAGGTCTCCTTCGAGTCGCCGGTATCGAGACGGTGGAATTTTTCAAAGATGTGGCTGTGCTCCTCAGGCGGGATGCCTCGTCCACTATCGTTCACCGAAACGATCCCTTCCTTATCCTGGGCTTCAACACTCACGGTCACCTGGCTGCCTTCCGTCGAATACTTGATCGCGTTGTCAATGAGATTGGCGATGACCTCATACAGCCGATCGGAATCGGCCCAGAGGCGCAGATGATTCGTCCCGGTCGGGCGACGGAACTGGCGCAAAGTGTGGCGCGCCGCGAACTCGTCAATCGCTCGATCCGCGAGCCACATCACATCCACCGCTTCGCGCGCAAGCGACAGCCCGCCCCCTTCGATGCGCGAGACGTTGAGCACCTCGTCCACCAGCCGCCCCAGGCGACTCACCTGCGCGTTGACGACGACGAACATGCGGGCGCACGTCGAGTCGAGAGCAGGGCAGCCGCCCTCCATTAATTCCAATGCGCCGCGCATGTTCGTGAGCGGCGCGCGCAACTCGTGCGAGACGAGCGAGACAAACTCGGATTTGAGCTGGTCAAGCTCCTGCAGTTGCCGGTTGGCGGCGGCCAGCGCCTCGTTCTTTTCGCGCAGTTCGCGGGTGCGTTCTTCTACACGTTGTTGCAGTTCCGCGTTCAACCGCATGACCTCGGCTTCGGCCAGTTTCTTTTCGAGGTTCCATTGGCGAATGATACGGAGACTGAACCAGACAACTAATGGGCCAGAGGTGCCGTAAAACAAGACCTCGACGACCCAGTGGATATCATGACCGTAATGATCGAAGACAAAGTGGGCCGGGCCGAACTGGTAAAGCACAGCCATGAGCCCGATGCCCAATGGCAGCGCCCACTGAAGCAACCGCAGCCGGTCAGAGACCTTGGCTGGAAGCATGTGCGACCTCCTGGAGCGAAGCGCTCGTCGTGTTTTCGTGGTGAAGAACAGGGGCTTGAGTGAATCCGCGATTGGCCGTATTTTACGCCAAATGTCTTTTCGTGTCTAGAACCGATACTTGTTGCGTGCTCAGATTACGTTTGCGTTTGTGGACATTCGGTTCGCGGCGGACTAGGCGCCCGTGCTCAAGCGTGGTCAGCCGGTCTGTCATGCAGCCCACATCGGGGTCGTGCGTGACGACGATTAGTGTATGTCCCTGCGCATACAATACAGGGGCTCGTCACGCTTAGATCGCCGCACTCACAGGTCTGCTCCTGCGAAGTAGATAGGCCAACCACGGCAGTCCAATCACCAGGGCCGCGAGGCTGATGAGCTGCGCCTGGTTCAATCCAAAGGCGACGATCTGATACGAACTCCAGAAGGTGATGAGGAAACGTCCAGCCGAGTAGAATGTGAGATAGATGAGAAACAACGCGCCGTCTGGCAGATTGCTCTTGCGCAAGCGCCACAGCAAAGCAAAGATGCCCAGATTCATGACGATCTCGTACACGGGCGTGGGCGTGTAGTACACACCCAATTGTGGCACCATGGCTTCAGAACTGGTGTAAGCAAAGCCTATTGGCCCCGCCGTGGGCTTGCCCATGGCGTCGCCCGTGATGATGCAGGCAAAGCGCCCGATGGCTTGCGCCAGCACCAGGCCGGGCACGCTCGCGTCGAGCAGGCGCGAGAGCCGCCAGCCTCGCATTCGGGCGAGGATAGCCCCCGCGATCAACCCCCCGAACACTCCGCCCCAGATCGCCAGCCCACCTTCCCAGATGTACAGAGCGCGAATCGGATTCGCTGAGAATACATCCGGCCAGTGGTCAATCACGTGAAACAGACGCGCGCCCAGCAGTCCGGCGAGCACCACCCATATTGCAGCGTCGTAGATGTCGTCTTTTTTGAAGCCTTTGCGTCCGGCTTCGCGCGCAGTCAGCCACACACCGACGGCGATGGCTGTCATGACGATCAGGCTGTACCAACGCAAGTGAAAATGCCCTATTGAAAGAATGATGGGATTGATCGAAACTGTGACCACGCTTTGTTACTCCTGCCCTTCCCCCGCTCACATCCGCAAAGCGTGCGAACGGGGGAAGGAAACCATTGGTTGAATTGAGAGCAGCACCTGGCTGGTATGTTTAGTGATGCCCAGAATGCGCTGCCGCCTCCTGGCCGGCGTATTTCTGCGGCTCTTTGTCAAACGCCTTCTTGCAGCCAAGCGAGCAAAAGTAATAGGTTTGCCCCTTGTACTCGGATTTGCCGGCCGCCGTCTTGGGGTCTATGTCCATACCGCAAACAGGATCTTTTGCCATGTCAGATTCACCTCCTTTCAACGGAAGAGCCCCTTCGGAAAGTCCGGGCAGGCTCTTTTCCCGTTTGAATGGGCCATTATCTGCTGGTGGCCTTTAACGTTTTACCCCCACCTGTGCCAAAATTGGGGCGTATCTCACACGTTCCGCTCTTGGCCCACAGGAGGGGGCCCCTCTATGATACGCCCAACTCGTACTCACCACCAGTTCCTCGAGTTCTTTCAGGCCCGTCGTGAACAACTGAATGTCAAGGTGCCCCATGACGCGACTGACTTGTGGTGTAAGTTCCGTCGCCTGGACCTGTCCGCCGCGCATCCGATCTTGGCTCGCCTGTATAGCCCTGACCGGGGCCGGCCAGCCTGTCCCCCAGTCGATCTGCTTCGCTCGTGGTTGCTCATGCTGGAATGCCACATCACATCGGTTCCCGTCTGGGTCCATCGTCTGAAAGAGCAACCGTTTTATGCGCTGCTCAGCGGCTTCGACCCCGACCAGGTACACGGCGTTGGCACATTCTACGACTTTCAGGATCGCGTCCTGCAATTGAACGAACCGATCTTGAACCGCGCCTGTCGCCCGCGCCGCCGCAGCGAGCAGCGGAAAAAGGATGGCTCACTTCGTGACAAGAACAACACCGCTCCCCACGCCGACATCCTCAATCGCTTGGCCGACCGGCTGATCGCCCGCGGTCCCGCTTCGGCGGTGTACGGCCAATGGCAAACGAACTTGGCTGCCTTGCCCGCCTATGAACGTGTCCTCAAAGAGGTGTTCTACACTGTCTTTGTCTCCACCTCCATCGCCAAAGTCTTGATTGACCTGGACCACTTGCACGTGGCCGGGGATGGCACCCATTTCCGCGCCTGGGCCAACGCTCACGGCCATAAACTGTGCACCTGCGACAACCGGAACAAGCCACACGCCGAACACTGCGACTGTTTACGGCGCTTTCACGACCCCCAAGCCTCGTGGGGCTGGGATTCCTACCGTGAGTGCTATGTCTACGGATATGGCCTATACGAACTGACTGCTTATTCGCTTCAGCACAACTGCCAGTTGCCCCTGGTCATCCATGTTCTCGATAACCATCGCCACGACTCGGTCGCTTGTCTGGCAGCCACGCATGAGGCGGTCGACCTCTTGGGCTTTCGCCTCACCACGGCGTCACTGGACAAGGCGCATGATGCGCTGGCTCTGTATCGCCTCGGTGCGGAACACTGGCACCTCGACTCCGTCATCCCGCTCAACCCACGCAACACTGACCACTTCCAGTTCGCTCCGCCTCTACGCCTGAGCGAAGACGGTGTTCCAATCTGCCCCGCCGAACGTCCCATGCAGTTTCACGGCTACTGTGCCCAGCGGATGCGGCTCAAGTGGCGCTGTCCCCTCGCCGCTCAGGGTCAGTCCCTCCTGCCCTGCCCCCACTTTGCCCACGACTGTTCGGATTCTCCCTACGGGCGCACGGTCTATACGTATCCGTCGCAGAACTATCGCCTGTTCTGCCGCTTGCGGCGAGGCTCCCCCTTGTGGGAACTACACGCCGATCGGCGTTCGTGTGCCGAGCGATCCATCAAACGCAAGAAACTCGACTTCGGCCTCGACCACACCCACATCGCCGGCCAACAACGCTGGTTCTTTCGCGTGATGCTCGCTGCCATGTGCCAGCATCTCGACGCCTGGGCACAGCACGCTGCCTCGGACGGCTAAAAACGTTTGCCATATTCTGTTCGCACGGCAGTCCTTCGACTGACCGCGTTGCCGCACGCCTAGCAGCGGCCTCCCCACTTCAATCTACACTCGCTCCGCGTCCTTTTCGTGCCAGAACGCCTTCTCCCGCCACGATTGGCCCATGCATCTGCGGCGAGAGTTCGCCCCCACGGTTCAAGGAGCCGACTTTCCGACAGGACTCCGGAAGAATATCGTTCGGCCTTTTCTTCTACGCCCGACCAAGGCTCGTCAGGAAAGCCTCCGAATGCGGAAACTGGCCGCTGAGCAATTCACCCAATCGCTCGACGAGCGCCGCCGATTGTGAAAGAGCCTCGCCGAGATGGGGCAAGAGCGTCTGCGCAATGGCCAAGTCGAGGGCTATCATCGCGTTGCGCTTGATCTCTAGGTCAAACAGGCCAACGCCCGCCTGAGACCAAGAGTTGGCCAGATAGATTATCATCTCATCCATGATGGGCTGTGGCAAGCGACGAATTACGCTGTTCTCCAGCAATTCTCGCACACGACGCAGAGGCTCCAGCGGTTGCAGTCGCCAGCCCAGGATTTGATCGAGTTTCCGGCGGGCCAGTTTTTTGTTCAGCACGCGGGAGCGCAGGAACTCGGCTTCACCACCGGGCACAGTCTCTGTTCGGTAGTCACTCGTGGCAGGATTGGTCTCAACGGCCGGCCATTGAATGACACTAGTCATGGACAGCAAATCGGCGTTCCACCAATCAAAGCGCGTGGTATCCATCGTCCCGATCAGAAACAAGTTCGGCGGATACGGAATCGGCTCGGTCAGGTGGATGCTCGGCAACTTCATGATCTCTCCATGTGAGAGTTGAAAGGCCACCTCAGAGAAAAAGCCGAGCAGCTCCGCCGGAGTGATACGAGTCAGGCAGGCATGGAACACCTTGTCGGCGTTTTCCGGCTCCCACGCTTCTTCGATGAGGGCAAGGATTTTGCTGGCGTTGAGCCGTGTGTGAGCTTCGGTAAAGAGAGCGACATTGGGACTCTTGGCGGCCCAACAGGGGTGGCCAATCAACGTCTGGCAGCGGAGACAATCACCGCCCGTCAAGATGTGCGTCAGGCTCTTGACCAGCGCAATCTTGCCGCTCTGCGCCGGGCCGGCCAAGATCGCCAGCGGCTTGGATTTGAGCGCGACGTAAAAGTTGATGATCGAAACCGGGTCTACTTGTAGTCCAGCTTCGCCGGTCGCCTCGATCAGCCGGGCGACAATCTCTTGTTCAGGATCAACTCGTAAAGGCATACGAACTTTCAGCGGTAAACGTGTCGTGACCGTCATGTTTGATAGACTCTCCGAAAACTTGCCTCATTCAACAAGTATACGACCGCAAAACCGTTGACCCTAGCGCCAAATGGCGTGTTTGACCTAGAGCCATTTGGCGGGCAGAGGACATAAGCTGCGTAGAGTAGAAAGTAAAAGCCCGCCTGAGAGACGGGCATTCGCAGAGAAATCAGAGGAGAGAGGTCTATCGCTGGCGCAGCAACCGCGAGGAATTGCCCAGGATGCCCAGGTCAGGTAGCGATTGCGCGGCGGCTGCCAGAATAGGCGGCAAAATACCAAAGGCAGCCAGCGACAGCCCGACCAGGTTGTAGAGTGTCGTAAAGGCCAGGTTCATCTTCACAACTCTCATCGTCCTGCGCGCGATGCGTAGAGCCTCGGGCACGAGCGTCCAATTTTCCCGCATGAGCGCCACGTGCGCGGCTTCGATGGCAACGTCCGTGCCCGCTGCGCCCATCGCAATACCCACATCGGCTTGTGCCAGGGCAGGCGCATCGTTCACGCCATCGCCGACCATCACGACGACGTGGCCCTGTGCCTGGTATTCCTTGACAATGCGAATCTTGTCTTCAGGCAGCAGGTTGGCGCGATACTGCACGCCGATTTTCTCGGCCAACGCCGCAGCCGTGCGCTCGTTGTCGCCCGTGAGCAACTCGACGTGACGCACACCCAGACTACGCACCGCCGCGAGTGCTTCGGGCACTTCGGGACGGAGCATATCGGCTGCGGCCAACACTCCTGCCAGCTCGCCATCACGCGCGACAAACAGCAGCGTTTTACCCTGCGCCTCTAGTTCGCTGGCGATAGGCGCCGACACTGCCGAGGGGATCATCCGGCGGTTGCCGACCTCGACCTCGTTCCCGTTCGCTTTTGCCCGCACGCCCATGCCAGGCACAGCTTCAAAATCGTGCAACTCATACAAGGGCGCGTGACGCTCGTCGGCAGCAACGCGCACAGCCTCAGCCAGCGGATGCTCGGAGTAGCGTTCAGCCGAAGCGGCCAGCGAGAGCAACTCGGTATCAGCCAGCCCGTTCAACGCGACCACGTCGGTTACCTGTGGCTTGCCGAGCGTCAGCGTGCCGGTCTTGTCAATCAACAGCACATCGGCGCGAGCGAGCAGTTCCAGATAGCGCCCGCCCTTGATGAGCAGGCCGCGCTTCGCGCCTGCGCCGATGGAAGCCAACATGGCGATCGGCGTGGCAAGCGCAAACGAGCATGAGCACGCCACCAGCAGCACCGCCGCCGTTGCCAGAGGGTCGCGCCGAAAGAGGAACGTCAACGCGGCGATGCCCGCCACAACGGGCAAATAGTAAGCCGAGAATTTGTCCGCGATGCGCTGCACGTCGGCGCGGTGCGCTTCGGCTTCCTCGACCATCTTGACCACTCGCCCGAACGTCGTGTCTGCGCCGATATGCGTGGCGCGCACCCGCAGGTGGCCCAGACGCGCGATGGTGGCCGCGTAGACTTGAGCGCCAGTGCCCACTTCGACCGGCATGGACTCGCCGGTAATGGCCGACTGATCCACGGTGGCCTGCCCGTCTATAACCTCGCCATCCACAGGGATTTTCTCGCCAGGCCGCACGATGACGGTCTCGCTGATGCCCACCTCGGCAATCGGAATTTCTGCTTCGCGCCCATCGCGCTCGACGCGCGCAGTCTGCGGGGCCATCGCCGTCAAATCCTTCACGGCGCGTCGAGCGCGCTCAGTCGTAAAGTTTTCGGCATAGTCGCCCACGCGCATAAAGAAGACGACCACAACGGCTGTAGCCCATTGCCCCACCGCCAATGCTGCGATAACGCCGACGGTCATCAACGTGTGTGAGATAACCTGTCGCCGCAGCGCCGCCCGAATGACATTGCGGAACACCGGGTAGCCGCCCACGAGCACGATGACCAGCCCAATCGGCCACGGCACGCGCTCGGTGATTTTCTCAAACAACCCCAGCCATTCGCCCACGACGACGATGAACAACACCGCGCCAAAGACGATGCCGAATAGCGTCAGGACAGGCCGGGTGAAATCGCCCAGGGTCGAGGCAGTAGGCTGAGGTGATTCGACCACAGGAACCGAGTACCCTGCGCCTTCCACAGCTTTGCGAATGGCCGGCAGATCTACCCGGGCGGGATCGAAGCGAACGGTAGCTTTCTCCGAAGCCAAGAAAACGGTCACCGATTCGACTCCGGGCAACGCGGCAACCGCGTGCTGAACGTGCAGTGTACATTCTGCGCAATCCATTCCAGCGATAGGAACTTCTAGAGTCTTGATTTCCGACTTCATTTCCTTGCTCCTTCAGATCACAACAATAAGCCAGACACACACCGTGTAACCTTCTACCGATGACCACCCATCAACGTCTCCCGCGACTCTTGGCCTGGGGAACATTGTAGCGTGTACATTCGTATACGCCGCGCGCCACATCGGACAGCAGTGACTCTGCCAGTGTGATCAGTTCGCCCACGCGGTCGTCGCTCAGGTGATAGGTGACGTAGCGGCCCTCTTGCTCAGCCACGACCAGCCCACAATCGCGCAAGCAGGCGAGGTGATTGGAAACGTTCGACTGACTGAAGCTCGTCTTCTCAACGATCTCGGTGACAGTCAGCGGGCCAGCGCGCAGCGCATCCAGGATAGAGAGACGCGAGGGATCGGCAAAGCCGCGAAAGAGTTTGGCTTTCAAAGCGATAGATTGAGCCTCGGCCGTCATCAGCATAAGTCACACCTCGTTGAATCATCATATCACCATATACTGATATTATAAGCATTCAGCGAGGTTTGTCAAGAGCATAATGGGAAGCCTCAAACATCATCAGCCTCTCATCGTCTACACCCTTGATGGCGAGAGGCCGACAGGGAATCGTTCAGCTACCGTGTGGAAACCAGGTATCACGGCAAAGGAGAAGGGACGCAGTTTGGCTCTCGCGGCACAAGTCATGTAACAATCACAGCAGCGGGGAATCGCGATCAGTCACGTCCACCAGACGTGGCAGGTAGATTGATATGGCAACCTGGGCTACAGGATCTGGCGGGCCTATGCGATGGGTTGGAGAAACATCACACCTGCACCCTACTCCTAACCGAGTCCTGCTTCGTGTGCCCGCAAGATGGCTTGTGCCCGGTCCGCCACTTGGAGTTTGCTCAGGATATTCGTGATGTGGTTGCGCACGGTCTTGGGGCTGAGCACGAGTTGTGCCGCGATCTCGGCGTTTTTGTAGCCTTGCGCAATCAGTTTCAAGATTTCGCGTTCGCGGTCAGTGAGCTCTGGGAAAACTTGCGGCGCGATCGGTCGAATGTTGGCAAAATAGTCCATCAGACGCACGGCGATGGCAGGGCTAAAGATGGCCTCGCCGCTGCCTACTGCGCGAATCGCACGCAGCATTTCGGCATGGTTGGCGCCCTTGAGGATATAGCCGCGCGCACCAGCGCGCATTGCGGCAAACACGGAATGATCGTCGTCAAACATGGTCACGACCAGAACATTGATGTGTGGGCTGGCGCTGACGATCCTGCCTGTGGCTTCGATGCCGTTGACGACCGGCATCTGCAAATCCATCATGATCAGATCGGGCTGGAGCGAGGCAGCCAGTGTGATAGCCTCTTCGCCCGTGGCTGCCTCACCGACGAGTTCTGTGTCAGGCGCGGAGGTGAGCAAAGCGCGCAATCCATCGCGAAACAACGTATGATCGTCGGCAATCAGGACGCGCACCTTGTCCACTTTACACCTCATTGGTCAACGGCAGTTGAACGAGCACGCGCGTGCCACCTGTTCGCCTGGCTTCAATCTCACACGTTCCGCCCAGCTCGGCGGCGCGCTCGCGCATCGAGGTGAGACCCACGCCCCCATGCGGCGCCGCAGGCAAGCCGCGACCGTCGTCGCTGATCTCTATGATCAACCTGTCTTCTAGTTTGAGACGGACAAGACAGGTCCGCGCCTGCGAATGCCGCACGACGTTGGTCAGTGCCTCTTGCACAATGCGATACGCGGCGACCTCCACGGCAGCGGGGAGCGGCGGCAACTGCTCCGGCGCGTCAACGCAGATGGAAAGCCTACGGGCATCGCCCGAGTTCGCTGCTTCTCGCAATGCACTGTACTGCGCGGCTGTCTCACGGATAGCTGTAACCAGACCAAATTCGTCGAGCGCCGGTGGCCGCAGATCATAAACGAGGCGGCGAATATCTACGAGCGCAGCCTTGATGCTGTTTTCGAGTTCCGCCAGCAATTGGTCGGCAGCTTGGGGGTTCTGCGCCAGGAGCACACGCGCCGAGCCGACTTGCAGTGTTTGCGCGGCAAGGGTAGGCCCAAGCCGTCGTGCAAATCACGGCGAATGCGGCGGCGTTCCTCCTCGCGCGCTAAAACCAATCGCTCACGCGAGCGCTGCAATTCACGCGTGAGGCGGACGGCGTACGCAGCGACGCCCGCTTGATGCGCGAATTGTTCGAGCAAGCGACGGTCGGCAGGCGCAAAAGCTTCACCCACTGTGCGCGGCGCGAGGAGCAACTCGCCCACGTGCTCGTGCTGATACACGAGCGGCAAGCGCATGACGTTTGACAGCGGGTGGCCTGCTGCAGACGGTGGATAGGTCGCTGCGATCTGCGGTCGCTCTTCGGTCGCCAGTTCAATCGCAGCATACGGCAGCTTGAGCGCCTGAGCTACCGTTTCGACAATCGTCGGCAACACCGCTTCAGGCGCGAGGGTCGCTTCCAGCCGTTGACCAAGGCGCGAAAGTGCGGTGTATGGATCGTCACGCTCGCCGTATAGCAGACGATTGACATTGCGCTGCACGTGTTCGCGCACGTGCTGAAACAGGATGGCGATGAGGCCGGTAGCGAGGAGCGAGATCAAATAGTTGCCACTTGTTTGAAACAGTACGCTGGAAAGCCCTACGACCAATCCGTAGAGTGCAATCACGATGACCGTCAGTGTGCCATAGACCAGCGTGCGATTGATGAGCTGGTCAATGTCAAACAAATGGTAGCGGAGGATAGAGATCGTCAGCGCCGCAAGCAGAGTGAGCTGCGCCAGGGTGAAAAATGTTAGCGCGACATACAGCAACGCATGCGCCATGCCGCTGAACAAGAATGCCAGCGCAATGACTGCGCCGAATATGCCCATGCCTGGCGCCCAGATGACCCACTTGATCTGCTGGCGTACACGTGTCTCTGCCGAGCGGTAGCGCAGCACCAGTGAAACGATTCCCATCAGACTGATCAGCGGCAGCAGAACGCCTCTCACGCCAATGGTTGCAGCAATCAGCGGCTGATACGGCGCCAGCATTGGAATAAACAAGGGGTTGACGGGCGGCGCAAAAATGCCAACGTAGCTGGAACTGGCCATGATCTCTATTGCTACGCCCAAGAACTTGACGACGGCGATGACTCTCACCCAGGGCGCCCAACGCGGCGGATAGACCGCGCCTGTAGGAAAGTTGAGCATGAGGTAACCAACTGAGGGTGCGCCAATCCCGCTCGCGAAAAGGAGGAACAGTTCGAACACGAGCCCCGAAAGGATGGGCGAGCGGAAATCAAACACGAACTGCATGCCAATCTCGGACATGCCGAGAAGCAGCAGGAAACGACCGACCACGTTCTTGGGCGCGCGCCAGAGCAGCAACGCGCCGAACAGGACGATGCTGGGCCCGGCCATCAGCCCCAGGACGATACGCGGTAGCAGACCCTGATTCAGAATGCCAGGAGCACCGGGGTGCGTCGCGATGTTGTAGGCGAGCGCACCGATCTCAAACAGGCTGAGGATTGCCAGCGCGCGAAAGACATAGTCGAGCGGCGCGAGGTGAACGGATTCGGCGCGAGCTTGTGCTGTTCCCTCGACCGTAAGCCGATCCCACTCATTGTCCTGTTGCGCGCCCATATCGTGTGACATACTCGTTTGACGCTCTGTAGTATAACGCAATTCGAAGTGGCAATCAATGGTGTGCGACTGCCACGCCCTTCATCCTCTACTCTCTTCCATCGGCGAGGCATGATCTGACTCTCCATCTACCAGCACCATCACACGCCCACGATTGCCATCCACCCGGATGTGCTCTCCGGTCTTGAGCCGCGCCGTCGCATTGTGCACGCCGACAACGGCGGGGATACCGTACTCGCGCGCGACGACTGAACCGTGTGTAATCATCCCGCCGATTTCCATCACCAGGCCGCCTGCCGTGAGGAATAGCGGTGTCCAACCTGGATCGGTCGAGGGGCAGACGAGGATCTCGCCCGGTTCCAGGCGTGCATTGCGAGGATCGAGAATCACGTGGGCACGACCTTCCGCGACGCCAGGTGAAACGGCCTGGCCGACCAGATCATCTCCAGTCACGGCGGCGTCACTTACGCCTTCGTAGAAGGCTTCACCCGTGCTGAGGAGGATGCGCGGCATTTGTTTGCGCGCGCATTCGCGCTCGTAACTGGCGCGATTCGCGGCGGCAATATCCTTAAGAGCCACCTTGTCGCCCTGCACGAATCGTTTCAGCGTATCGAGCGGGACAAAGAAAATGTCATCGGCGCGCTCCAACCAGCCTCGCGCGACAAGTTCGCGTGCGCTGTCGAGCAATACTTGGCGATAGATCCCGAGCAGTCTGACCATAAAGAACAGGGGAACCTCGCGCAGTCCGCTCAGGGCGCGCTGCCGTCGGATGATGCCGCCGATCAATCTCGCGCGCAGCCAGCCGAACCGAGTCTTGCGAGCGCGGGCGATGTACTCTACCGCGAGCCGTTCTGCTTGCTCCTTATTGCGTTGGAAAATCACATCGGGCGCGAGGCTCGCATCCTCAATTTGCAAATAGCCCAGCAGCGTTTGCAGGATCGACGTCGGGTCGTCACGCCAGCGTGGTCTGCCCAAGTCTATTTCTGCCGCCGTCCGCATCCCATACGCCTGCAAGAATTCATCCAGGGCACGCCGGGCCGTCGCCGGCAAATTGTCTTGCCGATAGTTTTCGGTAGTGTCCCTCTAACGGGTCCAAGGCATTTTTTGCCCGTTTGCGGGTCGAATCACGTTGTGGTTACCTTGATGCATCTTGCATCAAGGAG
>Ga0315268_10006606_pt1 | contig 12323 bp, 10 predicted proteins | sample C1_top_MG_FD_204535 | JGI IMG/M metagenome (GOLD analysis project Ga0315268, IMG submission 204535) | Sediment microbial communities from Yellowstone Lake, YNP, Wyoming, USA - C1_top | ecosystem: Environmental > Aquatic > Freshwater > Lake > Sediment | place: USA: Wyoming | collected 2017-08-01 | reverse complement strand
GAAGGCCTTGATGACCTCCTCTTTGGTCATCGGAAAGGCGGAGATCAGGAACAGGAATAGGACGGCCAAAGCCAGGACGATGATTCTTTTCATTGGAACCTCCCTTATGCAGCCTGCCAACCCCAAAACCGACCGTCGGCCGGGCCTGTCGACTTGGTTATTCCCTCCTCGCGGAAGTGCAATAACCATGCCAAGGGCATCCTCGCTTTCATCAGAGGCGGCGGGGGTGGGGAGCCTCGAAAAAGGCCTGGCGCTCTGGAAATAAAGTTTACATCTTTGATAGCGTCGGAGCGCTTGACGGACCGCCTAGACGAACTCCACCTGCTCCGTCTCCCGGGAGCGCAGGAACGTCAAGGCCAACAGGACGTCCGACCCGACGCCGGTGATGAGGAGGCAGGGCAGGAGGATGAAGGCAAAGACCGGCGAGGCCAGGACGAGGATCATGGAAATGAGGACGATCCCGGCGGCGAGATAGAGATAGGCGAACGGCCGAAGCAGGCTCTTCTCGGAGAACTGCAGCTTCAGGAGGCCTGCGGCGAAAACGATGTTGACGATGCCCCAGGGGACGATGATGAACAGGATGCGGACGGCCACGATCCTGCCCGTGTCCGCCGCGCTCGTGACCTGGGCCACCTCGGTGAACTGGTTGAGGATCTCCAGGACGATGTCGGCCACGGCAACCACGGGGATGACGACGTCCAGCTTGTGGAAATCGTAGCGGTCCCAGAGCAGCCGGCGCAGCATGAAGAGGACGTAGAAGCTGATCATGCCGGCCAGGATGAGGAAGAAGCCCCGGACGACGACCGGGCCCACCTTCCAGCCGTTCGTCACCATCAGGACGATGGCGATAATAAAAAAGCCGAGCTGGATCGCCATCTTCGCGAAAACCAGCCAAGCGGCCGTTTGATATCTCCGTTCATTCATCCGATGCCTCCTTCGTTCCCGGGTTCGCCGCCCCGTCGGGTCGATCGGCCGCCGTGGGGACGTGTTCCAGGATATCCCCCGGCTGGCAGTCGAGCTCCCGGCAGAGGGCGTCGAGGGTGGAGAAGCGGACCCCCTTGACCTTGCCCGTCTTGAGCAGGGACAGGTTGGTCATGGAGATCCCGATCCGGGCCGAAAGCTCGGTCAGCGACATCTTCTTCTTCAGCATGACCAGGTCGAGCTTCACGTCAATCGCCATGTGGTCCTCTCCTCTGCCGGCCGGTCCCCTCTTCCCTCGAAGCTTCGCGCCCGGCCCTTTCCTGCCCGTCCTATGCTGATCACGCTACGAAATATAAATCAACTATTTACGTTTGTCAACTATTATTTTATGTTAAACATATAATTATTTATCCATAATATAAAACTTATTGAATTCTTGGAAATCTCCTCTCCGAGGAGCGAATGGATAGGGAGTTCGGGCCTCAGCCTTCGACCGGCTTTTCCGAAAAATGAACGAAGGAGAAGCACTCAGGGATGTGGGAATCGTAGACGCCGTGGCGGTTGAGGGCCCAGCCCGGGTGCGGCTCGGCCTTGACGCCACAGTACTCGAGGAGCTCGAAGCGCGAGAAGTCCATCCGCCAGACGTCCCCGTCGCGGGGCGGCACGGGCCGGCTGCCCGCCAGCGTCTTCATCCCGGCCCAGGGGAAGGCGATCTCGGCCGTCCAGCCCCTGTCGACGTTCGAGGGGTCGTTGACGGTGCCCGCCACCTTGACCGCGGTCTTGAGCCCGGGGAAGTCCCAGTCCATGAAGGCCCACCGGGCGCCGCGCGGATGCTTGCCGTGGCGCATGCCGTCCTGGAAGCCGCCCAAGACATCGACCCGCCGGGCGAGGAGGTCAAACTCGGGAACATCGAACCGGCTCCCCCGCCGGTAGGCTTCCTGCCAGATATAGAAGACCTCGTAGACCGTGCCGAGCGCGTTGATCTGAAATTCGTAGTAACAATCTTCGCCGCCGATGAAGACCTCGACATCATTCTCGGTCCAGACATGGGCGTCCCGGTCGGTCAGACGCGCCCGGACGTTGGGCTCCTCGATCCAGAAGGCGACATAGAGGTTTTCGTCGTCCCAAAGCGAGGCCATCCGGGTCTCGAGGAAACCGGGGACCCCGCTGACCAGGTCGACGAACCGGCGCGACTTCGGCGCCTTCTGCCACTCGGCGATGTCCAGGAAACCGTTGATCTCGATCCTGCGGGGGGTCCTAAGGCACGTGTAATGGGCCAGGTCCTTCTCGTCGCAGCCGTATTCAGGGCTCATGTTTCCAGTCCTTTCCGCCGGTGTCCGCCATCCCTCACGTTACACGAACCGTTTGGCCCCCGTCAACCGGGAGGAGCCCCCTGCCCAGGCCGGCGCTGGGAGGCCCGTATTCCGTTGACTTCACTCCTCCGGCCGCGGTATAAGTTCCTTTTATCCTTTCTCCTTGGAGGGTGATATGAAAACGTCCCGTAATCATCATTTCGCCTGGGCCGTGACGCTCCTCTCGGCCCTTCTCGTCCTGCTCGTCGCCGTCCCGGCCAAGACGGCGGACGCCGCCGCGCCCTGGCTCTTCCAGAAGCCGGCCTTGTCCAAGACGCACATCGCCTTCGTCTTCGCCGGCGACCTGTGGAGCGTGCCCCGCGAGGGCGGCGCGGCCGTCCGCCTGACCTCGGGCCCGGGGTACGAGACCAATCCTGTCTTCTCGCCCGACGGCTCGCTCCTGGCCTTCACCGGCGAATACGACGGGAACGTGGATGTGTTCGTCATGCCGGCCGGCGGCGGGGTGCCGAAGCGCCTGACCTGGCATCCGGCCGCAGACACCGTCCTTGGCTGGACCCCCGACGGCAAACGCGTCCTTTTCACATCGACGCGCAACGCCTATTCCCGCTTCAGCGAGCTCTATACGGCCGGCCTCGACGGCGGCCTCGAGGAGAAGCTGCCGCTGCCCATGGGCTACGAGGCCGACTTCTCCCCAGACGGCCGGCGCCTGGCCTACGTGCCGCTCCGCCGGGCCTTCACGGCCTGGAAGCGCTACCGGGGCGGCGGGACGACGCCCGTCTGGATCGCCAACCTGGCCGACTCCGCGGTGGAAAAGGTGCCGCGCGCGAATTCGAACGACTTCAACCCGATGTGGGTCGGTGACAAGGTTTACTTTCTCTCCGACCGCGACGGCGCCGTGACCCTGTTCGCCTACGATCTCAAGGCCAAGAAGGTCGCCCGGGTCGTCGAGAACGGCGGCCTGGACCTCAAGTCGGCCGCGGCCGGCCCCGGCGCCGTCGTCTACGAGCAGTTCGGGAGCCTCAACCTCTACGACCTCGCGACGGGCAAGTCCTCGCGCGTCCCCGTCACGGTCAGCGGCGACATGCCCGAGGTCCGCGAACATTATGTATCCGGCGCTGCCTACCTGAACGGCGCCTCCATCTCCCCTTCCGGGGCCCGGGCCGTGTTCGAGGCCCGCGGCGAGATCGTCACCCTGCCCGCCGAGAAGGGCGACCCGCGCAACCTCACCAACACGCCGGGCGTCATGGAGCGCGAGCCGGTCTGGTCGCCCGACGGCAAGACCATCGCCTATTTCTCCGACGAGTCGGGCGAGTACATGCTCCACCTCAAGCCCCAGGCCGGCGCCGGCGACGCCGTCAAGATCCCCCTCGACGAGAGGCCCTCGTTCTATTCCGGCCCGGTCTGGTCGCCGGATTCCAAGAAGATCGCGTACGGGGACGCCCACCTCGGGCTCTGGTACGTCGACGTCGCCGCGAAGAAGCCAGTCCGGGTGGACAAAGACAGGTACTGGGGCCGGGCGGGCGGTCCTCCCTCATGGTCGCCCGACTCCAAGTGGCTGGCCTACGAGAAGACCCTGCCAAACTTCATGGGTGCCATCCTTCTCTATTCGGTCGAGTCCGGCAAGAGCGCCCAGGTCACGGACGGGATGAGCGACGCCCGCCTCCCCGTGTTCGACGCCGACGGCAAATATCTGTACTTCGCCGCCAGCACGGACTCGGGCCAGTCCCTCCAGCCCGACATCCACAGCATCAGCCGGCCGGTGACGCGGTCGATCTACCTGGCCGTCCTGGCCAAGGACGAGCCCTCGCCGTTCGCCCCTGAGAGCGACGAGGAAAAGGGCGAGGAAAAGAAGCCCGCCGAGAGCAAGACGCCCGAGGCGAAAGCTCCCGAGGGCAAACAAGCCGAGGCCAAGGCCGCGCCCGCCGCGGCCCCGGCCCCTGCACCTCCGCAATCCGCCAAGGCCCCCGACGCCAAGGCGCCCGAGACCAAAGCCGTCGCGGTCAAGATCGACTTCGACGGGCTCCTCCAGCGCATCCTGTCCATCCCCATGCCGGCCCGCAACTACGTCAGTCTCCAAGCGGGCAAGGCAGGCACGCTCCTGGCCATGGAAGGCTCCGCATCCTACATCATCCAGACCGGCCCGCCGGGCATCGCCGTCCAGCGCTATGACCTCAAGGCCCGCCGCTCCGACACGGTCATCAGCGGCGTCTCTTCCTTCGAGATGGCCCGCAACGGCGAGAAGTACCTCTATTCCCAGGGCGGGCGCTGGCACATCGGCACCCTGCGTCCCATGCCGCCGGCCGGGACACCCGCCGGCCCGCCGCCCTCCCCGGGCGGCCCGGGCGCGAACGCCCTGGCCACGGACTCCATCCAGCTCCGGGTCGACCCGCCCGTGGAGTGGCGTCAGATGTACCGCGAAGCCTGGCGCGTCGAGCGCGAACTCTTCTACGACCCCGCCGCGCACGGCTTCGACCTGGCCGCCGCCGAGAAGCGCTATGAGCCCTACCTCGCGAACATCGTCTCGCGCCGCGACTTGAACTACCTCTTCGCCGAGATGCTCGGCGGCATCGAGGTCGGGCACCTCGGCGTGGGCGGCGGCGACGTGCCGGAGCCCAAGCGGGTCCCGGCGGGGCTGCTCGGCGCCGACTACAAGGTCGAGAACGGCCGCTACCGCATCGCCCGGGTCTACAACGGCGAGAACTGGAACCCGCAGCTCAGGGCGCCTTTGACCCAGCCGGGCGTCAACGTGGCCGCGGGGGATTATCTCCTCGCGGTGAACGGCCGCGACGTCTCGGCCCGCGATAACGTCTACAGCTTCTTCGAGAACACGGCCGGGAAACAGGTCCTGCTCAAGGTCGGGCCGGCCGCCGACGGCAAGGGCGCGCGCGAGGTGACGGTCGTGCCCGTGGCCGGCGAAACGGCCCTCCGCAACTACGCCTGGATCGAGGACAACCGCCGCTACGTGGACAAGGTCACGGGCGGACGCGTGGCCTACGTCTACATGCCGGACACGTCCGGCGGCGGCTACACCAACTTCAACCGCTACTTCTTCGCCCAGGTGGGCAAGGACGCGGTCATCGTCGACGAGCGGTTCAACGCCGGCGGGGCCCTGGCCACGGACATCATCGAATTCCTGCAGCGGAAGCCTCTGAGCCTGGTGGCGACGCGCGACGGCGAGGACGAGCCCCAGCCGCAGGGCGCGATCTACGGGCCCAAGGCCATGCTCATCAACGAGTTCGCGGGTTCGGGCGGCGACGCCATGCCCTATTACTTCAAGGCCGCCGCGGTCGGACCGCTGATCGGCAAGGCGACCTGGGGCGGTCTCGTCGGCCGGGCCGGCGCGCCGTCCCTCATGGACGGCGGGTTCGTCTCGGCGCCGAGCTCGGGCGTCTGGAGCCCCAGGGACGGCTGGGTCGCGGAGAACATCGGCGTTCACCCCGACATCGAGGTCGAGCACGACCCGGCCCTGGTCCGCCGGGGCAAGGACCCGCAGCTCGACAAGGCCATCGAGGTGGTCATGGCCGAGCTGGCCAAGAATCCGCCGGTGAAGCCCAAGCGGCCGGCCTTCCCGGATCACTACAAGAAGTAGCCAGGGCCCGTCCGGAAAGCGCCCTTGGCCGGGCGCGGCTTTTCCCGCCGGCCGGCGGAGAGGCCCTCTAGGTCCGCCGCGTCAGCAACTGTTCCAGGCGATAGCCGGCGGCCAGGTAGAACCCGAGGTCGAAGGCGTTGTCGTCGAGGTCGATGGGTGTCGTGCCCGTGAGCCGCATGAATTCCATCTCGAGCTCGTGGGCCTTTCCTTTCGGCCGCGGGCCCGCCTCGGGGCTCCACTCCCTCCAAAACGCATCCCAAAGCTCGCGGGCACGCGGCGGCAGGTCGCCCAGGCTGACCTGAGGTTTGCCCTGAGCGTCCATGCGGATCCAACTCTCCTTGAGGGCCCGGATGAGGGGGTAGAAGTGCGGCACCCCGGCATCGTCGGACAGGTCGTGGAAGGTGCGGGTATCGTCGATATAGGTGTAGTAGATATCCCACAGCGGCTCTTCGGAACCCATCCAGGCAATGCCGAACTTGGCCGTCAGGTCGAAGCCACCAGAGTATCCGACGAGGGTCAGGTCCTTGGGGTCGAGGGTGCGGTCGCTGTAATAGAGCGGGAAGTAGGATTCGGCCAGGGCCTTGACGGTCTCGAAGGCCGCCGGCCGGCCGCCCAGGCCTGGGTAGCGCGACTGGGCATTGGACCCGTAGAGCTTGGTCCGGACATCCTGGCAGACGACGAGATTGTGGTCCGCGTCCTGGCTGGCCTCGAGGAGGACGAGTAACGGCTTTCGTTGGTGGAGGTAGTTCACGGCGTAGGCGAACATGGCGCCCTCGAAGCAGTGGGCCATGCCGGTCTGGAGGACGCGGCGCGGCGGCATGGCCGTCTCTTCTTGGTCGACCGAGGCGTGGTCGTCGTTGTAGTAGAGCTGGGTGTCCATGAACTCCTGGACCTTGGCCGGCGTGTCGAGGGCGGCCAGCACGCTCAGCTCGTCGTCGGTGAAGCGGAGGCCGAGCCCGGCCGAGCGCGTCTGGAGCCAGGCCCGCTGGGCGGGGTTGACCGAGCGGCGGTAGAGGGCGGCGAAGAACGCGACCCGCTCCTCGGGCGCGAGACGTGGAATGCCCTCCGGCGGGATCGGCTTGCTCATGGTTTTCCATGCTAACCCGCCCGCCGGGCGAAATCAAGTGCCGGCCGGGGGCTAGGATTCAAGCCCCCACGGGCTTATAATAGGGGTGACTCAAAGGGTCGAGGGGAGGCTCCCATGAAGAAGGTTTTGATCGCATGTCTGGTCCTCGTCCTGGTCGCGGCCGCGAACGCGGCCCCGGCCCGGGGCCAGGAGGCCGCCACCCAGAACAAGCCCATTTCCTGGGACAACTGGAGGGAGGCCAAGGCCGCCGCGGAGAAGTTCGACACGGACGGCAAGTACGTCGAGGCCCTCCAGTGCTACCTCGAGTACGCCCGTCAGGCCGAGGGGCTGGGCAATCAGGAGCTCGTCGCCTGGGGCAAGAACAACGCGGCCTACATGATCATCAAGAGGCACAAGCTCGACGCGACGGTCGACTTGGCGCCGGCCAAAAAGCTCCTTGACGATGCCTTGGCCATCGGCCAGGCGTCCGAGGACTGCAAGAAGTGCCTCGAGATGAACATGGAGTACGTCAACCTCTTCCTGAAGAAATGAGCGGGGCGGACGGGCCTATCTCGAGAGGCCTCTCAGCCTGAGGTCGTCGAAACAGCCCGTATCGTCGAACGCGCCGATGCCGACCAGGCCGTGGCCGAGGGTCCGGTCGTGGGCCGTCAGGGCCGGCGTCTCCATGTCGTCGATGTAGGCCCGGATCTCGCCCGTGCGGGCGTCGCAGACGACCTTGAACACATGCCACTCCAGGTCCTTCAGCCGCGCCGCGGACGTCGCGGCCGGCTCGAGGTTGATCTTGACCCGATCCGCGCCGTTGACCAGGCCGATGATATTGTGGACGTCGGCGCTCTCGCCCGAAAAGTGGACGTAATAGAAATGGGTCGGGTCCTGGTAGTGGAAGAAGACGCACATGTCCCGGCCGGGCACGGCCGTGTCGGTGTAGCACTTCATCCGGCCGCTGAACTCGAAGGACGTCACGTCGTCGCCGCTCCAGACCGACCATGAGGTCGGGGCCCTGATCTTCCCCTGGTCCCCGGGCATGGCGAGCTCGTAGACTTTGGTGCCGCCAGAGGTCACGACGCGCCAATGCGACGGATCGTTCGGCCGCCAGCCGGCCGCGGAGCCGTCCTCGAAATCCCACTCCCGGATGAGGGGCAGGTCCGGGCGGTCCTGACCGGAGATGGGAATCCTGGCGGCCAGCCCTAATAAGAGCAGGAAGCTCAACGATATCAAGAGCTTATTCTTCATTTGACCCTCGGGCCCCGACGCTCCGCTTTTTCCGGTCCGTCCTTGCCGGGGGCGGCCCCCGGCCTCAGCCGTGCTCTCCGTCGCGGTACTCCTCCCGCATCCAGGGCAGACCGTTCCCGGCGTAGAACGGTTCGAGGCGGACGGCCAGGCCCTTCATCTCTTCAGACGTGAGGGGCTTGAAGCCCTTGAGGAGTGCGGCGTTCTTCCGGACCACCTCGACGCTGTCCGTGCCGACCACGGCCGCATGGACGCGGGGCAGGCTGAGGGCGTAGCGGATGAGGTCGGCCGCCGCGATGTTCTTGACCGTCTCCCGCGGCCGGATGGACTTGATGATCAAGACGCCCAGGCCGCGGTCCGCGGCGGCCGGGATGGCGCCGCCCTCGAAGTCGCCCTGGCGTTCCTGGTAGTGGTTGAGGGCGATGAGCATGGTGTCAAAATCGTGGCGGCGGGCCGCTTCGGCCATGGCCGCGGCGTCGAGGTGGCCGGTGAAGCCGATGAACCTCGTCACCTTCTCGTCCCGGAGCTTGCGCAGGGCGTCGAGCGCCCCGCCCTTGGCCGCCGCGGCGGCGAGATCGGCGAGCGAATCGACGGCGTGCATCTGGTAGAGGTCGAGCCGGTCTGTCCGCAGCCGCTTCAGGCTCGTCTCGAGCTGCTTCATTACCCCGTCGTAGGTCCGCTCCTCGAACTTGGTGGCCAGGAAGACCTCCTTCCGGCGGGTCTCGAGGACCCGGCCCAGCCGTTCCTCGCTGACGATCGTCTTGTTGACGTAGTTCGCGGCCGTGTCCCAGTAATAGAAGCCGTGGTCGAGCGCGGCGTTGAGGATCTCCGTGGCCCGGTCCTCGCTCGCGACGGCGCAGAACCGGCTGCCCAGGCCGATGCCGATGCGGGGCACGACGGCGCCCGTCTTGCCCAGGGTCACGGTCGGCAGGCCCTTCGCGTCCAGGGCCGGTCCGGCGGAGGCCCCGAAGAGTCTGCGGGCCGTGGCGGTCTTCGCGGCGGCGGCCGCGGCCAGTACGGATTTGAGGAATTCGCGGCGGGGAACGGGCGATCGGCTCATGGCCACCCTCCTTCCGGTCTCGCGGACGGAGAGGCCGCCCGCTCCCCCGATTCTATGGCCAAGCCGGGGAAGAAATCAATCCTGGGACAGCCGTCAGCGCATCAGGTGCTTCCGGAGGAAAGCGAGCGTCTCCTTCCAGGAATCAAAGCCCGCCGCCGCGTTGGCCCTGTCGATGCCGCCGTTGATGGGCGCCGTGTTGGCCGTGATCAGGTAGGGAAGGAACGAGCTGTGGCCGGCGTCCGGGTGGCTGACGTGCCGGAGCTCGTACGGGAACCGCGCCTTATCCAGGCGGGCGACAATCATCCTGCAGAAATCGCCGGCCGGCCAGGTCTGGTCGAGCGTGCCGGAAATGAGCAGGATAGGTGCTTTGATCTTTTCAACCGGGATGGCCGCCTTATCGAGGAGGGCCGGATCGGCCTCGGCGAGGGCCCGGTTGTGGAGGGCGATATAAGACAGAAGTTCCCCCTTCTGCTCCTTTTCCTTGTCTTCGGGCCGGGCCTGGAATCCGACGAACGGGAGGGCCGCGCCGCCCGCGGACCAGGAAGAGATCGGCACGTAATCGGGGGAAAAATACTTCTGGCTGAGCCCTTCCCAAACATGGGCCGCCGGGGTCCACGCCACGACGGCCTGGAAATCGTCGTACCGCGAGGCCAGAAGGAGAGCCAGCTCGCCGCCCTTCGAACCGCCGGCGAGGCCCAGCCGGCCGGCCCGGACCGAGGGCTGCGACTTCATCCAGGCGGCGGCCCGGTGGAAGTATTCGAGGGGGATCTCCACCAGCTCCTCGGGCAACCCGGGGTAGTTGAAATAAGCCAGGGTCAGCACGGCAAACCCGTTCGAGGCCATGGCCTGGGCCAGCCATTCGTAGAGCCCGCCGTTGGAGCCGCCGACGAGGAGGACGCCGGGACAGGGCCCCGCTTCGGCCGGGTAATAGAGGAAGCCCCGCATGCCGTCCTTTTCGAGCGGCACCCGCACCAGGCCCTTGCCGGGCATCTGGTAGACGCGGCGGAGGACGGCGGAAGCGGCCTGCCCGGTAGAATCCTGGGCCGTGAACTCGACCTGCCAGCCGTTGACCTCGTCATTCGCGAAGGAAGGCGGCCGCCGGTCCTTGGTGGCCGGCGGCTTCATGGACCAGAGCGGCCCAAAGACGTCGGCCACGTCATAGCTCCCGGAAACGGGCGCTTGGGAGGCGACGTCGACCGTGCCCTGTCCCGAGACCGCGAAGACCGCCGAGGACTGCCACAGCCGGCCGCGCCGGTCGGCCGTCCCGGCCTTGAGGGTCACCTGTTCGCCAGGCTTGAGCCCAGAGATGGTGATCGAAAAAGGCGTCCCCATCACGGCCAGGGCCGGCTCGACCTTGACCGTGAGCGTCCCGGATAATGAAGCCGGGGCGGACGGGTCGGAGGGAGCTCCCCCGAACTGAAGAGACGTCGCTAAGAGGATGCCGCCGATCAGCAGAATGACGGGATTCCTGTCCTGACGGATTCTTCTCATGGCTCGCGCGACCTCCCGATGCTGAGATCCGGCAAAATTGCCCGTGCGCATTGATAGACGGATTCGGGCGGGCGAAGGTTCCAGGAAAGGACCGGGCCGACGAGGCCGCGGGGCCCCGCCTCAGAGCTCGCGCAGGGCCGTGGCCACGGTACGGCGCACCGCCCGGATGGCCGGCGGCAGGCCGCCGACGAGGCCCATAAGCAGGGCGAAGGCGACACCGGTGCCCATCAGGCCCGGCGTGACCCGGAAGGCGAAGGCCAGGTGGGAGAACGTCTGGAAGTTGATGGTCCCGGTCGTCCACCCGTTGAGCGGGATGACTGCGGCGCAGCCGACGAGGCCGCCCAGCCCAGCGATGAAGACCGATTCGAAGACGAACGACAGGACGACGCTCCCTCCGCCGAAGCCGAGGGCCCGCATAGTGGCGATCTCGCGGGTCCGCTCCGAGATGGCCGAGTACATGGTGTTGAGGGCCCCGAAGATCGCGCCGATCCCCATGACGAAGGCGACCATGGTCCCGAGGACGGTGATCATGGTCGTCAGCTGCTGGGAGCTCTTCTCGTAGTAGGTCCGCTCCCGCTCGACCGAGACGGTCAGGCGCGGGTCGGACGTCAGGGCGTCCTTGAAGCCCTGGAAGGCGTCCTCCGAGGTCAGGTGGACGGTGACGGACTGGAAGATGTTTTGGGGCCGCTTGTAGACCTGGTTGAGGACGAGGGCGTCGCACCAGAGCTCGGAGTCGAAAGAGCTCCCGCCGGCGTCGAAGAGGCCGACCACGGTCCAGGTCCCGCCGCCGAACTTGACCGTCCGGCCGAGGTCGAGGCCGGCGTAGGTGCCGGCAACGTTGCGGCCGGCCACGAGCTCGTTGAGCCCGGAGCGGAACATCCGCCCCTCGGTGATCCGGACCTTGTCCCGGACCTCGAGCACGCGGGGGGAGACGCCCCGGACCTGGACGTTCGCGTCCGTGCCCGTCTTCTTGAGCGGGAAGGCGGCGATGACCACGACCTCGGGGCTGACCCGCGGGCCGCCCTCGCCGCGCTCGACGCCGGGCCCGTTCTCGATGACCTGGACGTCGGTCGAGGTCATGATGCTGACCATCTCGGCCGTCGCACCGGCCCGGAGGACGATGGCGTTCCCGGGCGAGCCGGAGGCGACCAGGGTGGCCCGGAAGCCCCTGGCCATGGAGAGCATGGCGACGAAGACACCGACGGCCCCGGCGATGCCCAACACGGCCACGATGCCCGACGTCCAACGCTGGCGGACGCTGCGCACGTTGTAGATGAAGGGGATGGCCATGGTCAGACCCTCCTCAAGGCGTCGACGACCTTGAGCCTCATCGCCGACAGGGCCGGCAGCATCCCGGCCAGGGCCCCGGCGACAAGCGCCAGGACGATCCCGAAGCCCAGGTCCCGCACCGGCACATAGATCTTCGCCCCGTACATGAAGCCGGAGAGCCCTGGGGCGATCCCCTTCGCAGAGAGGACGCCGATCGTCCCGCCGATGAAGGCCAGCACGAGCGACTCGCCCAAGACCAGCCAAAGGACGATCGAGTCCCGGAAACCGACGGTCTTGAGCACGGCCAGCTCGCCCGTGCGCTCGCGGACGGCGATGGCCATGGTGTTCCCGGTGACGAGGAGC
>Ga0315268_10006605_pt1 | contig 12325 bp, 18 predicted proteins | sample C1_top_MG_FD_204535 | JGI IMG/M metagenome (GOLD analysis project Ga0315268, IMG submission 204535) | Sediment microbial communities from Yellowstone Lake, YNP, Wyoming, USA - C1_top | ecosystem: Environmental > Aquatic > Freshwater > Lake > Sediment | place: USA: Wyoming | collected 2017-08-01 | reverse complement strand
GGGTGGCCCGCGGTGCAGCGGAGCCCAGCACGGCGCACGCCAGCCCTGGGGCTGGGCTGGCAGTGTGACGTGCGGGCGCAGCGGTGGAGCGCCAGGCGCTCGAAGCGCGAATCGCGGTCAGGGTGGCCCGCGGTGCAGCGGAGCCCAGCACGGCGCACGCCAGCCCTGGGGCTGGGCTGGCAGTGTGACGTGCGGGCGCAGCGGTGGAGCGCCAGGCGCGGACCGCCCGCGGCGGCCAGCGCGGTGGCGATTCTACCTGCGCCTGCTGGTTTTTGTCTTCGTGGATGTGGGAGGGGATTTTTTGGGGCTTGCCGGTTTTGGGGCGGGTTTCGATTTGGGCCGGGGTTTGGTGCGGTGGTCGAGTTTCGCGGCGGCGGTGGCGCACTGCAGGGCGTAGAGCAGGGCGCGGGCCCGCGTGGGTTCGAGCTCGCCGTTGAGCAGCCGGGCGGTGACGCTGGCGATTTTGCGGCGGACCTGGTGGACGCTGAGGGCCGGGAGTTCCGGGGCGCTGTGCGGGTCGCCCGCGGCGGTGTTGGCTGCGGCTTCGCGGGTGATGGGTTCGGGGTCGATGCCGAGTTCGCGGAGCAGGTATTCGGTCAGGGATTCGCCGTTGCGATGGGGCAGGGGTTCCGGGGTGCTGGGGTTTGGGGCGGTGCGGATCGGTGCGTCCTGAGGCAGCGTGGCGCGGAGTTCGGGGCTGTTTTGGGGGTGGCCTGCCGGTTCGTTGCTTTCCGGTGCCCTTGAGCAGAACGGGGTGCAGGGGAGAAAGGGGCGCTGGTCCTCGCCGGGGAGAAGCGGTGCTTCGCATTTGCCGGGGCAGGACCAGCGGCGCTGGCAGGCAGGGCAGGTGTGGCCGGTGCAGTGGCTCATGGTTCGGGTCCCTCTTCCCCTTCGGTGGGGAATTCACCGATGGTGATTTCGGGCGCGGTGTCCAGGTGGATGCGGTCGCCGCCGCACCTGGGGCAGCGGTAGGGCTGCCCGAGAAGTGCGGCGACGAGGAATTGTTGGCGGCAGTCGGTGCACGTGGCTGAGGTCATGGTGTCGTCTTGGGGTGGAAGTGGGGGAAGGGCCAGCGGGAGCAGGTGCAGGCGCGTTCGATGTAGACGGGCGGGACTTTGCCCTGTTCTTGCTGGCGGAGGAATTGCTGGGTGGCGGCGGTGCGCTCGGCCTTGAGTTGGCGATGCTCGGTGGAGTGGAGAAAGCTGTGCGTCATGAAGCCGTACATGGTCACCTCACGCGGTGGTGGAAGCCGCAGCGCTGGCAGATGGCGCAGGCCCGGCCCTGGCTGCATTTGCGGACGATGAGGGGTTTCCCGTGGCAGTGGCGGCAGCGGACTAATTTGCTGGCTCTGCCGGTTCCGTGCTCGGGGTAGAGGACGGTTGGTCGGAGAACGACAGTTGGGGGTTGGGTTGCGTGGGCTTGGGTTGGGGCGGGTTGAGCAGGTACGCGAGCGCGCGGTGTTGCTGCGGGCTCAGTTCTGCGGTTTCTAAGTTGATTGTGATTTTCATTTTCAATTGTCCTTTTGTTAGGCATCGGGTACCTCGTGTTGGCAGGCCGGGTGTGTGGGCGTGCAGTCTTTTTGTTTGGGGCAGTGCTCGCAGGGGTTGAAGGTGGCGCGCATGGGCCGGTTGGACACTGCGGGCTGTGCGCTGCGCCTGGCGCGCAGTTGCTGGACCTGGGCGATGATCGGCGTCAGGTCCGCGAGCGACAGGCGGTTGGCGAGATAGCGGGCTGTGGTGGCCGGGCTGGTGTGGCCGAGGACGGCTTGGACGGCGCGGAGATCGTGAGTGGCGTGCCAGGTGTCCTCGGCGACGGTGCGGCGGAGATCGTGAATTCGGAGTTCGGGCCGGACACCGCACCGCCTCTTGAGGGCCTGCCACTGTTTCGTGAAGCGGGGCTTGGGGCCGGGGATGCGCCCGCCTTTGTCGGTGCGGCGCAGCAGGTTGACGATGGGGACGTGTGGGTCTGTGACTGGTGGGAGGGTGATGAGCATTGCCTTGAGGTCGGGAGTGACGGGGAGCGTCTGTTGGACGTTGCCTTTGGTTATGAAGGTGAGTGAGTTGGTGGCGCGGTCGTAGTTGGCGGGGCAGATGGAGGCGGCGGTGCGGTGGCGCAGGCCCAGGTCGGCGCAGAGGAGGAGGAACCACCTGAGGGCTGGGGATGCGGCTTTTAGGAGGAGGGCGCGTTCATCGTCGGTTGCGGTGACGGTGCGCGGTGCGGGTTGCCGGTACCTGGGGACCTGTTGGTTGAGGGTGGGCTGTGTGCCTGCGACCTGCTCGATCCAGCGGATGAACCTGCGGAGACACTTTGCGTAGGTGTTTTTGGTGTGGGCGGCGAAGTTGCGCCAGGGGCGCACGGTGTCTTGGATGTGGTGGAGTTCGAGATCGCGCGCCAGTAGGTGGCCGTGGAGCTGCACGAGTGAGGACAGCGCCGCTGCGTTGTTGGGATTCTGTTTGTTGGCCGTGGTGAAGGCCTGGGTCGCGTAGGCGACGGTGACCGCAGGCCCTACCGGTTTTTTCTTGCGTGAGCTGCTTGGCGCATCTGCTTCTGGAAGGTGCGTGCGTCCTTGGCGGTGGGGAAGGCTTTGCGACGGCGGACACCGCCGCTGTCGCGCCAGTCGGCGAAGTACTTTCCGTGCTTCTTTAGCATTTGGTTGGCTCCTTCTGGGGTGCAAACCGCGCCGTGGGTGGCGCGGGGTCGGTGGTCGGTGTCCTGTTCGGAATTCGGAACAGGTGCGGTCACCACCAGGGACACCGGGGAGCCGGAAGGGTTGATTTTGGCTGGTGGGTCTTGAGCGGCGCACTCTCCCGCTGAGTTAAGCGCCCGGCCAAGAGGATGTTGCGGTTGCGGCCTGCGGTAACGGCCCGGCCTAAAGCCTACCAGATTTGCGGCAGGGTTGGCCACCTGCGGCCGGGTGCCCCGTCCAAGCCCGCCTTTGGCTTGGGCGAGGATTTTTCCATCTTCCGGTCCCGCGGTGGCAGAACCGTCCCGGAGCAGCGATAATGGATGCGATGCGCAGCTACTCCCCCCTGCCGGACGACCCTTTGGAAGGCCCTCCCAGACCCTCAGCCAACCCGCAACTTTCCTTTGGCGGCGGGGTTAGGTCAAGTGTGACCAGCGTTGCCATCGATGGTGGGCTGGCGCCGGCACGCCGCCACAGCCCGGCGGCGGGTCCGGTCCCCGGAGCGGTGCAGATTCCCGCGTCCACCTATGAAGCGTTGAGCGACGCGGAGGTCATGCTGCGCGTCAAGGGGGGCGACGACGCGGCTTTCGAGTACCTGGTGGGCAAGTTCCGCCGGCCGATGCTGAGTTTTATGTACCGCATGGCCCGCAATACGGCGGTCGCCGAGGAACTGGCGCAGGAAGTTTTCCTGCGCGTCTATCGCTCGCGGCAGACGTACAATGCAGAAGCCAAATTCAGCACCTGGCTCTACCGCATCGCCACCAACCTGGCGGTGAACTACGCGCGCGATACCAAGCACGAGCGCCCGGAGTTCAGCGTCAACCTGGACGAGCCGGACGAGGAGACGGGCACCACCATCGATCTGCCCGACGCTACTCCCAGCGCCGAGCAGGTGATCCTGAGGCGGGAGCGGCTGGCGGCCATCCGCCGCCACGTGCACAGCTTGCCCGAACGGCAGAGGGTCGCCGTGCTGATGCACAAGTACCAAGGCATGGATTACGCGCAGATCGCGCAGGTGCTGAAGCTGAGCGAGTCGGCGGTCAAGTCGCTGCTGTTCCGCGCCTACGAGAGCCTGCGGCAGAAGTTGAAGGATTTTGTTTGAGGGTTGTCATCATGAACTGCAAGCAGTTTCAGGAACACGTGCTGGATCTGGCGGGGGCGGATCCGGGACCCGGCGAACTGCAAGATCACCTGCGGAGCTGCACCGCCTGCGCCGCCCAGGTCGTGTCGTTGCGGCAGACCATGTCGCTGCTGGACCAGTGGTCGGCGCCGTGCGACACCAGCCCGTATTTCATGACCCGGCTGCGGGCGCGGCTGGACGAGGAACAAGCCCAGCCCGCCGGATGGCTGAGCTGGTTCCGCAAGCCCGCCCTGGCCATCAGCATCATGGTGCTGATGGTGGCCAGCATCTCGATGTTCCAAGGCAGCTGGCGGGTGCGCGAAAGTTCCGGCGTGCGCACCGCCGCTTTCTCCGCCAACCCGGGCACCGCCATCGGCGATCTGCAATACCTGGACAAGAACCACGAGCTTTTGGCAGATTTCGAGTTGCTGGACGATCTGCAAGCACAGAATTGAGGACGGACGGAATTGCGGGGTTGGAAGTCCATCACGGTTTTGACTGTACTGCTGGCAGCGGCAGCCGCCTGGGGCCAGCGTGGCCGCGGCCCCCGCGGGCCCATGGCGCCGCCTCCTCCGCCGCCGGCGCAGCGCGAGGGACCCCAGGTGCAGATCTCGCCCGGTGCGCCTCCCGACTCCGGGCCACAACGCCGCGGCTTCATTCGGCGCGGTCCCGGTCCCCACTTCGGCGACTGGCTGCGGAATCACGAAGACATGCCTCCGCAGGACCGCCTGCGCGCGCTGGAGCAGGACCCCGGATTCCGCAACCTGCCGCCGCAGACGCAGGATAGAATCCGCCACCGGCTGCAGGAGTTCAACAGCCGCTCGCCGGAACAGCAGCAGCAGATCCTGCAGCGCATGGCGACCTTCGAGCACCTGACGCCGGAGCAGCAGCAGAAAGTGCGGGTCATGTTCCGCGACTTCCACAGCCTGCCGCCGGAGCGGCGCCGGGCCGTCAATCAGGCATTCCGCCAGCTCCAGGAAATGCCGCCCGACCAGCGGCAGCGGACGCTGGACTCGCAGGCTTTCCGCACCAATTTCACCGACCAGGAACGCGATCTGATGCGCGGCATGAACGACCTGGGCCTGGGCCCCGGCCCGGGGCGCAACGCGCCTCCCCCACCGCCGCAGTAGTCGTCAATCGGTTCTCGGTTTTCGGTTGTCGATTCCAAGACTGCGCCGTAGGAACCGTAAACCGTGAACCGCAAACCGATAACTAAACCAAAACTACAGTTGCTGTATCCATATTTTTTATCTTCCGCATTCGAGCTGTCATCCTGAAGCGAGGGCGCACGCCCGAGTCGAAGGATCACTGCGGCGTCTGAATCACCAGGGATGGATTAGGCACTTCGGTGAACGGCTCACTTTGGTCAGCCAGCCATCAGGCAGGAAAAGGCGTCAGGCGTTGTTTGCTTCAGCAGCCCGGGGCTCCTTCGACTCGGGCGTGCGCCCTCGCTCAGAGTTTGTGACTTTTTTGAAAATTGACGATTTTTTCGCACGTAAGCTGTTTGTTTTCAGCGCTGCAATTTTCGAAAAATCAAAAAAGTCACAACCTCTCAGGATGACAGCTTCAACTTTATCCATCACCCCGGGGCCGCACGCGCGGATCACAACCATTGAGGTTACAGCAACTCTGGTTCGTCTCTAGTTCAAATTCGCCAGGTTGCGGCGGATGGCCAGCGCGGTGTGGCGGATTTCGTCGGCGTCGGAGGCGTCGGGAGACATCTTGAGGTAATCGTCGAAATCCTCAACCGCGCCACGCATCTGACCCAGGCTGTAGCGCAGCAGGGCGCGCTGCTTCACGTCTTCCGGCGAGCGCGGATAAATCGCCAGGATCAGGTCCACCAGCGCCAACGCCTTGCGGAAATTTCGCGCCGCCATGTAGATGTTCTTCAAATTGCTCAGAATGCGGGTCAGCATCCGGCGGCGGCTCACGGACAGCAGAAACTCCGGCTGCAGCGGCAATTGCCCGGCGTAGATTTCGTCCAGCCGCTCCTGGCAGTCGCGCGGGCTGAGCACGCGCCCGCCGTTGAAGGCGTCAATGAGCGTCTCGCGGCCGTCCACGTCGTAGTGCTTCAGCAGGAAATGCCCGGGCATGCCCACGCCCACCACCGGGAAACCGACGCGCCGCGCCACCTCCATGTACACCAGCGCCAGGGTGATGGGGATGCCGAGCTTGCGGTCGAGCACGTCGCTGAGAAAAGAATTCCGGGGATCGTAGTAATCATCGCGGTTGCCGCGAAAGCCTTCCTCGCGGAACAGCACCTGGTTGAGGACGGCGATGGTCTGCGGCGTTTCGGCCACGTGCGGCAGGCGCTCGCCGACGCGGCGCGCCAGCGCGTCCAGTTGCCGCTCGTAGCTCTCTATGTCCAGTTCGGGATACTCGGCGCGGGCGATGGTCAACGCCGCGCGCGACAGCGGAATGCGCTCGTCGTCTATGTGCTGGCCGACCAGCGCGGCAAAGGCTTCAGCGACAGCTCCGATCTGGTCGTCGGCAGGCACGAGTTCAATGGTAACAAAACGCCGGACGTGCGAGCGCTTCAGCGACGTTGCCCCACCCTTGTCGCTCGCGGCCTTTGCGCCGCATTCAGTAAGAAGATGGGAAGCTGAGCGGCTGGCGGAGGTGAGCCGCGTGTGGTCTTACAGCTTTCCAAGCAAATCCCACCACGGCGGCTTCGCCCCTCGTTTTAGGTTCTCCCGCTTCTTAATCACGCGCAGATTGTCCGACGTGTTGCTCCCGCCCAAAGCAAACGGAACATCGTGATGGTAGTGATGTTTCTTTGAATTGTACTTTTCCCCATTCAACTCAAATCGCGCTCTCGCCTTGCGTCGCTCCGCTGCCGGAATGTAGCGGCTCCGCTTCGGCTGCATCGCAATGACAGCCGCACCCGCTATAAGTCCCCAAAGCGAAGCAGCGTCATTCCTAGCGCCTTGCGATTGCGCGATGCCAAACGCAATCAGACCCGCAAGAATCGCCAGCCCGAGTGTCCGCAGATTCTGCCGTACCTGCTCTCGCCTTCGGCGGATGCCGAGCAGAACGAAAAAGCCAATCGCTATCAGGACTAGCCAAGTAAGATCGTTCATTGTTGCGGTCAGAGATTGTAATATACACCGTCAATGTCGGGTGACCCAATGATGCACATTCGTTTGAGGAGAGCGGGTTGGCTATAAAAGGGCAGTGTGGGTTATGTGCTACACACTCTGAACTGAAGCAGAGCCACATCTTGCCGAAATTCGCGGTCAGATGGTTAAAAAAGACATCAGCAACAGGCTTCCTGCGCGATGCCATTACACCAAACGTACGAAAACAAGACGTGAGAAAAGTTCCTCTGTTATGTGCCGGATGTGAGGAGAGATTCAGTGTGTGGGAAAAGGAATTCGCGGAGAACTTTTTTACACCCGCACACGATGCCGACTTTCACCGGATCGGCTATGGCCCATGGATGCTGAAGTTCTGCGTGTCTGTGAGTTGGCGCACATTGAAGGTGAATGCAGAACAACTTCTTGGCGATTCGCCGCAGTTCACAAAGCGGGTCACTGATGCACTGCAATGTTGGAGTGATTTCCTGCTCAACAAAAGCGGAAACATCACGCCTTATGAACAGCACGTTTTCGTCCTTGGCTTCCCTGAACGAATGGAAGGTAAGTTCCCGGACGGATTCTTGTATTACCTGTTGCGCTCCATTGATGCGACACCTGCATTCAGCCGAACCAAATTATCTATCTACTCTAAGGTCTTGCGGATTATGATTCTCGCTCCGTTGAGCCCTTTGCATCCATCAGGACTGCGGAACACTCGCGTTTTCGCAGGGGGTGGTGCGATGATTTCACCTCAACAGTTGGGAGGCGAATTCGGTACTTTCCTGTTGGCGCGTGCGAAAGAAGTGCTACAAATCAGCAGCCCATCAGAGGCGCAGCGGAGGAAGATACAAGACGAAATGCTGAGGAATCCCGAAAGAGTCCTGAAATCCGAATCGTTCCAAGTTAAGGCCGCAGAGCACGAACTGATTGAAACTTGATCCTCAAGGGGCCCCAAGAATCCACGCATTAGAGATTTGTTTTTCTGAGGTGGATGATGCCGAGAACAGGACACAAGGCCAGTGACTCGGGTATTTACAGGGCGGAATGCTGCGGAAAACGGCAGACCTTCGGAAAGGGACGAAGGTTACCGCCTTGCTCTAACTGCAAACGCGGTACGAATTGGGAATTGATGGAGAGAACGACAAAGCGAAAGTCTAAAGGGTTGCTCGACTGGCTGTTGTCGTGATTTACCGGCACAGCAAGAATCGTGCGACGGGCCACATTACCGCGTGGACTGAGCTTCGCTAGATGAATTCAGTTTCGGGATGTCAGCAACTCTGATTGTGAGTTCAGTCCAGAACGGAGTAACACGTTGCCTTCCGCATCCCTGATTCTCTCCGTTTTGCTCTAGATGCAGCTTCAGTGGTTCTACACCATCACGAATACCCCGAACAGAATCTCTCCCTCAAGCTCTTCGCCCGGTAACCAGAGATTCAAGTACATCAACGCGGCGTGGGAGGCCTTCCAACTGCTCCAGTTGGAGCAAACCGCCACCGCTTGATGTCATCGCGCCAGATAATACGGCCGAGCACGCGAATATAGGCAGTTCGGTCCGCCCGGCTGACCGCGATCTCCGCGATCTTGCGTAGGTCTACAGTTACAAAGTCGTCGTTCGAATTCTTCTGAAACTTCACTTCGTCTTCGTAAAGGTGATTGATGTGGAAGTTTGGATAAGGATCGGGGTCCTTTGGCGAGAGCTGAATGGCGACGCCCTGAAGTTCTTGGAGCTGGTCACGCACACACGGCAGGCGGTGTTCTCTTAGCTCCGCCGAGGACATTTGTCGGGAGCATCCTGGGCAGCGTGCCAAGATCGGCCGCCCTGGCCCAGCCGGCCGAATCTGACGGAGATGCGCATTGCGACGTCCGGCGGCCAGCCTCAACACTGCGTCGGGTAGCTCTGCGGCGACATCGGCAGCGTTCCTCATATTCGAGCAGTGGGGGCATCTGTAGGTGAAGTATTCGGCTTTCCCTTCCATTCTAAAATTAAACAGCAGCTCTTTTTCAGTAGCTGCTGGGCGACCGGCCCAGATGACTTCAGGGAGCCGCTCGATACGAGCCGGGTTTTGCTCGTCTGGGGGACTATCACGAGTTGGGGTGTTGGGTGCCCCACATCTGCCCGCCTTTGGCAGATGTGGGCATTTCCAAATGAGCACAGCTCCAAATCGGGATTAGCAATATTCGCCGAAGTTACTTTCTTCCTCTACGTCACTGACAATCCTACCCTATCCTGCTATTCTCATATTGCACTCAGGTGCGCGGGCGGTCTGGTGTGGATGGCCACATCTCGTTAGATCTTTGACAACAATCCCACAGCCTTCGGCGTTGCCCTCCCGGTACACAGCGCACGCTCCGGGTAACCCGGGTTACCCGCCGGTTACTGATCGGTATCCGAGACCTAACTTGTTGATTCCGCTTTCAGGGAGGGGGAGGGGGGTCTGCAACAGCTGCCAGGCGGGGTTAATAGCTTTCCGGTTACTGCTCTCAGCTTTGGCTGGAGTCGCCCGCAGCCGCGGGTTTCTTGAGGTAATCGCCGTAGAGCTCCTGCAGGCAGGCTGGGCAGATTCCGTGGGAAAAATCGACTCCGATGTAGTCGTGGAAGTAGGCCTCGACCTGCTGCCAGAACTCAGCCTCGTTGCGGATCCGCTTGCAATGGCAGCAAATTGGGATGATCGCCCGCAGGCGGGAAAGCTCGGTGATGTCTTCCACCACCAGGAGCACGATATTGGCGCCGCCCTGTGGAAACGGACTGGCTGAAATGAACAACTCCAGTTCTGCCTTCTTCGCCTCCGTCACCACTTCGAATCTCATCCGCCGCCGGGTTGTGCTGCCTCCTTTCACGCTGTGCGCAACCGAGTCGCGGATGACACAAGCCTTGCAGGCTGGCCCTCTTCCGCAACCTTCCGGAACGTCATGGGAATGCAGGCATTGCAGGGCATCTCCTCCGCGGCGAAGATGGACGGCGTCTCGAGAAACGCCGAACGAGCCGCTGGCCGCGGCATTCAAATCCAGTATGCGGACATCGTCATCGACCAGAAAGACGGGAATGGGAATAGCATTCATAATCTCGGGATGTCGCAGGTCAACGGCGGCGCTCATATCGATCCTCGTGGGGTCGGGTAAGTATAGCGAAGGGACCCCACCCTGTCCCGCCAAAAGCGGGCGGGACAAGGGTGGGCCACCCGGCGGGCAAGTTTACTGACTATACAGGGACACTGCTTGCTGGAAAGAAGTGACTCAGCCCCGCAGGATGTTCCTGGCGATGAAGAACAGGTTGGCCGGGCGTTCGGCCAGGCGGCGCATGAGGTAGGGATACCACTCGGTGCCGAAGGGAATGTAGACGCGCATGCGCCAGCCTTCGCGCACGATGCGCTCCTGCAGGTCGCGGCGGATGCCGTGCAGCATCTGGAACTCGAAGGCGTCGCGGGCGACGTGTTCCTGGATGGCAAAGCGCATGGTCTGCTGGATGATCTTTTCGTCGTGAGTGGCGATACCGTGATAGATGCCGCTCTTCAGCAGCATTTTCGCCAGCCGCAGGTAGTTCGCGTCAACTTCTGATTTTTTCTGGAACGCGACGTCCGCCGGTTCTTTGTAGGCGCCCTTGCAGAGACGTATGCGGATGCCGTTGACCAGCAGCTTTTCGGCGTCGGCCTCGCTGCGCCGCAGGTACGACTGCAGCACGGCGCCCACTCGCGCGGGATAGCGCGTGTGCAGTTCGTGCACCACTTCCAAGGTGCGCTGCGTGTAGGGCGAGCCCTCCATGTCGACGCGGACGAAATTGTCGAGCTGCGCGGCGCGGTCCACCAGGCCGCAGACGAGCTGGCGCGCCAGCTCGGGATCCACGTCCAGCCCCATGTGCGTCAGCTTCAGGCTGACATTGGCCTGCAGGCCGCGCTGCGTGATCAGATCCAGAAGCCGGTGATAGACCTGGGCGCTGTTGCGGGCCTCCTCGGCGTTGGTGACGTTCTCGCCCAGGTTGTCCACGCTGACCGTCATGCCGCGCCGGTTGACGGCTGCGGCGGTGGCCAGCAGCTCCTCCACCGTGGTGCCGGCGACGAAGCGGCGCGACATCTTCTGCCCGATGGGTGAGTGTTCGGCAAACGAGCGCAGGCTATGACTGGCGGACAGTGCGATGAACAGTTCCCTTAACATGTGGCTCCGCAGGGCAAACCGATGTTTGTATCACATTGCGCGGGGGAAGGTCAGCAGGAGGTTCGTCGCAGAGCAGCGTTCGTTGTCCAATCACTAATTCACAAATCACTAAATCGCTAAATCGATGATTCAGTGATTGGTGATTTACTCGCCCCGCGCTTCCAGAAACTTCTCCACCTCCATGGCGGCCATGCAGCCGGTGCCGGCGGCGGAGATGGCCTGGCGATAGCGGCGGTCCTGCACGTCGCCGCAGGCAAAGACGCCGGGAACGCGGGTGAAGACGTAATCGCGGGTGACCAGGTAGCCGTCGGGGTCGGTATCAAGCTGGTCGCCGAACATCTTCGTGTTCGGGATGTGGCCGATACCCAGGAACATGGCGCTGGTGGGGAAATCCCAGCGCTTGCCGGTTTTCACGTCGCGCAGGCGGAGCGCGGTGACTTCCTTCTTCGCAACGTCGAGCACCTCCTCCACCACGGTGTTGTCCACGATCTTGATGTTGGGATGGACGCGGGCGCGCTCCAGCATGATCTTGGAAGCGCGGAAATGCTGGCGGCGGTGGATGATGGTGACCTTGGTGGCGAAGCGGGTGAGGAAGAGAGCTTCTTCCATGGCGGAGTCGCCGCCGCCGATCACCGCCACTTCCTTGCCGGAGAAGAAAAAGCCGTCGCAGGTGGCGCAGGAGCTGACGCCGTGGCCGATCAGCGCCTGCTCGCTGGGCAGGCCCAGCCAGCGCGCCGAGGCGCCGCTGGCGATGATAAGGGTCTGGGTGCGCAGCTCGCCCTTGCTGGTCTTGAGCAGAAACGGCTGCTGCTGGAGGCCGGCGCTGAGCACGTCGGTCATGAGGTACTCGGTTCCGAAGCGTTCCGCCTGGCGCCGCATGTTGTCGATCAGCTCCGGACCCAGGACGCCTTCGGGGAAACCCGGGAAATTCTCGACCAGAGTGGTGAGCGAGAGCTGCCCGCCGGGTTCGTGTCCCTGCAGGACCAGGGGCTTGAGGTTGGCGCGGGCAGCGTAGATGGCGGCGGTCAGCCCGGCACAGCCGGAACCGATGATGATGGTCTTGCGCACGTTCTGCATTCAAGTCTCTCGGTCTGTCAGTCTGTCGGTCTCGCGTGATCAAGTGCGACCCTGTTGACCGATAGACGTCTTTTCATCGCTTTTCCATGTGCTTAACTCTCGGCGGACGGCGTCCGTCGTGGCCGCCGGTATTGGCCAGGCGCTGCAACTCCGCCGGGACGATCTGGCGCGCGTCCATGGCCAGGCGGTAAGCGGCCATGAGCTACGAGGCGGTGCGGA
>Ga0315268_10006604_pt1 | contig 12327 bp, 10 predicted proteins | sample C1_top_MG_FD_204535 | JGI IMG/M metagenome (GOLD analysis project Ga0315268, IMG submission 204535) | Sediment microbial communities from Yellowstone Lake, YNP, Wyoming, USA - C1_top | ecosystem: Environmental > Aquatic > Freshwater > Lake > Sediment | place: USA: Wyoming | collected 2017-08-01 | reverse complement strand
TGCTTTTAACCCATATCACTGGCTTGTTCTTTTCATGGAGCGGCTTATTTTTAAAGGACACAGATTTAAAAAAGTGATAGCTATATCAGAACTTGTGAAAAAGAACATTATTGAACATTACAATGTCAATGAAGAGGATATAGAGGTTATATACAACGGTGTTGACCTTGAACGGTTTAACCCCCAAAATAAAGACTTATACAGGAAAGAAATCAGAAAAAAGTATTCCATAACTGACAATGCCTTTGTATCCCTATTTGTAGGTTCTGGTTTTGAGAGAAAAGGTGTTGAATCCCTTCTAAAAGCTATAGAACTTGTTCCAAATCCTTTAACACTTTTAATAGTGGGAAAAGGTTCGGAAAAGAGATATAAAGATTTAATAAAAAAGCAGAGGGTAATCTTCTGTGGTCCACAGAAAGAGATTCATAAATTCTATGCTGCCTCAGACATTTTCGTATTCCCTACAATATATGAACCTTTTGGAAATGTAAACCTTGAGGCACTTGCCAGCGGTCTTCCTGTTATCACAACAAGACTCAGCGGTGCTGCTGAAATTATTAAAGACGGCCTTCACGGCTTTATAGTGCTATTCCCTGAGGATTATTCTGCTATAGCTGAAAAAATAAAATTCCTCATAGAAAATGATAAACAAAGAGAACTTATCAGTTTAAATGCCAGGAAGCTTGCTGAAGAATTTTCGTTCGAAAAACACTTAGAAAAAGTATTAAATCTATACAAAAATATTGTTCATTGTTTCTCTATTTCTGGGTTGAAGCTTCCCAGAGCTTAAGATATTTGAGAAATGTGTAATAACTGTAAAGTATTGCAAGTATTAACCCATGGATGCCATCCATAAATCCGAATCTTAAAAAAAACATCTTTAAAAAAGTAAATAATGGATGACCAACTATTTTAATCATTCCAGGCCTTACACCTTTTCCCCCCAACTCTTTTGCTGAAAGTGTAGAATAAAAATCCATTTTCTTTATGTAATCGGAAACAGTATTATAAGTATAATGTTCTAATGGGCTTCTGAGGTAACCAACTTTTCCATCCACAACGACCTTTTCATGAACCCTTCTATCCTCCATTGTAGCCTTATTTTTCAGGAAAAGTCTCAGTGTGTAATCAGGCCACCAACCTCCGTGTCGTATCCATCTGTCAAGGAAAAAATTTCTCCGTGGAACATAATAACCGCTGTATACTCTGTTGTTTTTCATCAGATGTGATATCTCTTTCCATAAAGACTCTGTAAATCTCTCATCTGAATCTAAAATAAAAACCCAGGGACCTTTAGCAAGTTCAATTGCCTTCTGCTTCTGCTTCGCGTAACCCAGCCATTCTATCTGGTATATTTTATCAGTGTATTCTCTGCAAATTTCTACAGTTCTATCTGTGCTAAAAGCGTCAACAACGATAATTTCGGAAGCATCCTTAATGCTTTCAAGCGCTTCTCTTATGTTTTTTTCTTCACTCTTCGTAACAATGACAACAGAAATGGGCAGCATTATTCTTCCTTATAAGAATTTAAACTTTTGATAGGCAGACTATTTTTACTGCAAGGGAATTCATTCGTCTTATATAAATGCATTGTAAAGTTCTCGATATGTTGAATTCTTTACGATAAGTTCCTCATGCTTACCCATATCTATAATTCTTCCTCTCTCAATTATCAGTATCCTATCCGCATTTTTTATTGTCGAAAGCCTGTGCGCAATAACAATGGTCGTTCTGCCCTTCATTAATTTATCAAGTGCCTTCTGAACAAGAGACTCTGAAACTGAATCAAGTGAAGAGGTTGCCTCATCGAGGATTAATATCGGAGGATTTTTAAGGATAGCCCTTGCTATGGCTATCCTCTGCCTCTGTCCTCCTGATAGCATTAGACCCCTCTCACCTATAACTGTATTATATTTTTCAGGCAATTCATGGATAAATTCATCAGCATATGCCATTTTGGCTGCCTCTATGATGTCAGCCTCTAGTATCCCTGATCTTCCGAAGGCTATATTTTCTTTGACGGTATCATTGAAAAGAATTATATCCTGGCTTACTATTCCGATTAGTTCCCTGAGCGAATGTATCTCTATTTCTTTAATGTCTATCCCGTCTATAGTCAATATGCCGCTTGAAGGAAAATAAAATTTTGGTATTAAATCAACCATGGTAGATTTTCCAACACCACTACGGCCAACAATGGCAATCACTTCGCCGACTTTTATCTCTAAATTCACACCTTTCAACACAGGAGTACCACTTCCGGGAAAACTAAAAGATACATCTTCAAACTTCAATGATTTTTTAAACCCGTCTATGTTTATATAACCTTCCTTTTCATGTTCTGCATCGAGTAATTTATCTATTCTTTCAATAGACGCCCTTGTCTCCTGTAAAACAGTATAGGCATCTCCTGTCTTCTTCACAGGTGAAAATACCATATAAATAGCTACCAGTATGGAGGCAAAATCTCCTGCAGTTATTATCCCTTTTACTACCATATTGCCACCATACCATAGAACAACAGCTATTCCCATACCAGTTACGACATCAATAATAAGTTTAGTAAACTCCTTGAGTCTTATAACCCTTAAGCATTCCCTGTAATATCTCCGGTTTTCATTTTTGAATTTTTCCTCCATCTTTTTTTCACGATTGAAAATTTTAATTATTCTTGTCCCGAAAACGGTTTCTCCAATTCTATTTGTAAGAAATGACAATTTCCTCTGTGCCTCTTTCCTCTTCTTTTTAACTCCTTTCCCGATTTTTCTAGTGCTATAAGCTATTAGGGGTAACAGTATCAAACTCATGAGTGTCAGATCCCATCTTCTGTATAAGGCTATGCCTAAAAGAAAAATCACGGTGGGCACCTCAACAATAAATGTTTTTATAACATCAGAAATCAGGCCGTTAAGTGCTTCTACATCATTCATAACCCTTGATATGATTACTCCTGATGACTCTCTATTAAAATACCCTACTGGAAGATAAAGTATATGGTTATATAGCTTGTTCCTGGTTTCCCTCACTAATTTCATTCCCGCAGACTTCATTAAATATGATTGACCAAAACTTAAAAGACCCTGTGTTATAAAAAGCAAAAAAATACCTATGGGAAGAAGTTTCAGATATCCGTATTTTTTCCCAACCAAGACAACATCAAGTGCAGGTTTGACAGACCATGCGATTGCTCCGGCTATACCTGAAACCATAAGGCTGAGTAGAATACCAGCAAAAATCCTCGGCCAGTATGGTTTTGTGATTTCGATTATTTTCTTAACAATGTGCATTTTTCATAGTATAAACAATTTTAATATCATAAAAAAGAAACATTTTATATGTTATATTAATTTATGCTCGTTATTCCAGCAATAGATTTAAAGGAAGGTAAATGCGTCAGGCTTCTTCAAGGCAAGAAAGACACTGTAACAACTTATTCTAATGACCCTGCTGCTACTGCAAAGCATTGGGAGTCTTACGGTGCAAAACTGCTCCATATCATAGACCTCGATGGTGCATTTACAGGTGACCTGAAAAACTTAAATGCAATAATAAAAATCAGAAAGTCAGTGAAGATTTCTATACAAGTAGGCGGCGGTATAAGAAAAATCGGGAATGCCATAAACCTCTTCTCAGCGGGCATTGATAGAATTATTATCGGTACTGCAGCCATAGAAGATCCGGAATTTTTAACTGATTTATGCCGTAAATATCCCGGCAAGGTCTTAATCGGTATTGATGCTAAAGAGGGAAAGGTAGCTATCAAGGGCTGGGAGGAAATTACATCACTAACTGCGAAAGAACTGGCAAGGCGGTTAGAGATTGTAGGTGCAGCAGGGATTATCTATACAGACATTTCAAGAGACGGTATGCTTTACGGCCCGAATATCGAGGCAGTAAAAGAAATAGTTGAAAGCGTTAAAGTCCCTGTGATCGCATCAGGCGGGGTCTCATGTATCGATGACATTAAGAATCTTATGACGATAAAGAACCTCTGGGGAGTGATAATAGGAAAGGCAATCTATTCTGGGGCACTGGATCTTAGAGAAGCCATCAAAATTTCAAAATTATCACTGCAAAATTAACAATTAACAATGATTGAAAACAAGAATGAAAAGAATAAAGGTGATATGTTATCAGAACGTTTACTTGACTTTACAGTGCAAATAATCAAACTCGTTAATACTTTGCCTAAGACGATTGTAGGGAAACATGTAGGGGGACAGATCTTACGCTCAGGGACATCACCGGGGTCTAATTATGAAGAAGCCCGTGGGGCAGAATCCAGAGCAGATTTTATTCACAAATTAGGAGTTGTTTTAAGAGAACTAAAGGAAACACGTTTTTAGTTAAAAGTTATTTACCGTACTAAAATTTTACCTCATCAAGATGTTGAATCTTATATAAAAGAGTGTGATGAATTGTGTGCTGTTATTGCAAAAAGTATTATTACAGCAAAAGCCAAAAAATAAATTTGAAATGCTAATTGTTAATTTTACAATTTGCAATGTCTTATTAAGGTGTAGAGGTGCTTGCTAAACGAATAATACCCTGCCTCGATGTTAAAGACGGGCGAGTGGTCAAAGGTGTCAGCTTTATAAATCTGCGTGATGCCGGAGACCCTGTTGAAAATGCAAAATTCTATGATGAGCAGGGTGCTGATGAGCTTATTTTTCTTGATATTACCGCTTCTCACGAAAAGAGGAAAATAATCTTAGACGTTGTGGCGAAAACTGCAGAAGACGTGTTCATGCCCCTTACAGTCGGAGGAGGCATCAAGACCCTTGATGATATCAGGGACCTTCTTAATGCAGGATGCGATAAGGTTTCGATCAATACATCTGCTGTAAAAGACCCTTATTTCATAAGCAGGGCTGCTGAGAAATTTGGGAGTCAGTGTATATTAATTGCTATTGATGCAAAGAGGGTATACGACAGTTTGACCGATGCTACAGGAGAAAAGTGGTTTGATGATCCATCATTAAAAGATGTGTGTCTTAAGTTAGGGGGAGGAGAAGGTGGGGTTATGTCAGAGGGGTTACTCTGGGCAATCTCAACTCATGGCGGAAGAAAGATGAAGCTCATAAACGCTGTAAAATGGGCGAAAAAAATGGAAGAACTCGGTGCGGGTGAAATCATGCTTACAAGTATGGATAAAGACGGTACGAAAGAGGGATATGATATTGAATTGACCCGTACTATATCAGAGGCTGTTTCAATTCCGGTTATAGCTTCAGGAGGGGCTGGGACACTTGAACATCTCTATGAAGCCCTGTCAGAAGGAAAAGCTGATGCAGTACTTGCAGCGTCAATATTCCATTACAGGGAATACACAATTAAGGAAGCAAAGGAATATCTGAGGGCTAAAGGTGTGCCTGTCAGACTATAAATTCCAATAACCAAGCACCAAATTACAAATAATAACCAATTCTCAAAATTCAATCTCCAAACTTGGTTATTGGTTATTTTTATTTTGTTTGGTCATTGTATTTTGGTTAGTGGTGATTTTAGCTCTATCCTTAAAGCTTCGATTATTTCATTGCTTGCCGGTGAAACCTTTATTCTAAATTCGTAATCCGTGATTCGTAATCCGTGATGCGTGACCCGTGATGCGTTTTTATCCTTTAACTCATTACGCATTACGCATAACGCATTACGGTCTTTGATAACTATTGCCTCTACCTCAGAAAGATGTTTCGCGTCAGAGTATCTTGCACAGAGAGAGGCTGCAACACTTATGGCTTCATCCGTAATCTCTCCTGTCACCAGTGTTATCGGGCTTCCATATCCTTCAACCTTTAAAAGGCAATCACCATTTCCTGATAGGGAGCTTATTGCATCATTCTCAACCTTGTCCCTTCCCACAATAATCTTGCATAAAGGAGAAAATCTAAAATGCCTGCCTACCCTCAATAGATTAATATCTCTCATTTCAGGAGCGGGATTATACATCAATAAGTCTTTAAGCCTGTGCACATAATTAGGCTCTGTTAGAAGACATCCTCCTGCAGGTGTGGGATAATCAGTAAGTCCGTACTCCTTAGCCAGGCCTATTTGTGATTTTCTCGAACGTCCATTGAAGCCATAAAGCATTTCTTTTTTAACTATTCCTTCAGCCTCAGGAATGGTAACCTTCAGAAGTTTCGCACTGAGTGGTCTCAATACATAACCTTTAACTCCTGCCTCTCTGTCAATAAGATTGAGTACATCTCTTCTCTGACTCATCGGTCTTTGTCCAAGCACCTCGCCAGTTGCAATAAAATCTGCTCCAATAGTATTCATAAACATCTTTGCTTCTTTAAGCATCAGGATTTTGCAGTCCAAACAGGGATTCATATTCTTTCCATAACCGAACTTTGGACTTTTTACTATCTCTATAAATCTGTCAGAGAGGTCAATGAGTTTAATCTCAAATCCTAATTTATCTGCAACTAAAGATATATTCTTAGACGAAGTAGGTGATTCGCAACCAAATTGTGTGATGAATTTTAATGCCTTGACCTCAATACCATGCTTGAGTACTATCAGGATTGCAAGTAAGCTGTCAAGACCCCCTGAGAATAATGCTACTGCCCTTGCCATAAATTAGTGACGAGTGACAAGGGACGAGTGACGAGTTTTTAAAGACTGCATAAGTTTCTCTTGTGTCGCTACTGCCGTGCCAACCTCACCAACAACTATGCCGGCTGCATGATTTGCAATAACTGCTGCTTCCTCCATACTCGCTCCTGCTACATATGCGATACTAAAAGCAGCTATTACCGTATCTCCCGCACCGGTAACATCATATACATCCCTTGCAACAGTAGGAATATGTACTACTTTATTCCCTTTAAAAAGGCTCATGCCATGTTCGCCACGAGTAATCAATGCTGCTTCGCACGATATTTTCTTTAAAAGTGCCTTCCCTGCACTTATTAGAGATTTCTCATCTCTAATTTCTATACCCGATGCAATAGATGCCTCTGTAACATTAGGAGTAATGAGGGAAACATTTTTATAAAAATGAAAATGGCCTACCTTTGGATCAACAGAGACAAAGATATTCTCGGTCCTTGAATGCTTTAGTACCGTTTTAATAAGTTTAGAAGATATAACACCCTTCTTGTAATCAGATATAATCACCGCATCATGGTTTGGTACCGCGCTGCATATATACTCAAGAAGTCGCCTGAGAACGTTCCCGTCAACCTTTTCTTTATCTTCTCTATCAAACCTCACCACCTGTTGATTATGGGCTATTACCCTTGTCTTAACTGTCGTGGGTCCGGAAAACGTAATTACACCTTCACATTGTATACCTTTTTCATCAAGCATCTTCATCAGGACATCCCCGGCCCTGTCTTTACCTGCCAGTCCAACTATTGTTACATGACCACCAAGTGCTACTATATTGTTTGCTACATTCGAAGCGCCTCCTAAAAGAAAATCCTCACCTGTAACCTCAACAACAGGGACAGGTGCCTCAGGAGATATTCTGCTTACCTTTCCCCAGATGTAGCGGTCGAGAATCAAATCCCCAATAACAAGTATCTTCTTCTTTTTAAATTCGGTCAGGATTTTGCTGTAATTCATTATATCGGTTAATATACTAGAAATTTACGCTACCTGTATGTCATTCCCGCTTGTCGGGAATCTTTCTGAAATCTGCATTATCAGAGTGACCCCGGAAGGATTCCGGACAAGCAGGAATGACGTATTAATCCATATATGAAGTTCTCATTAAAAACATAAGAAATTAAGTAAGTTTAACAAAATAGACTTTTAAAAACAATAAAAAGGGCGGGTCATTGCCCCGCCCTTAAGAGAACTACGATTTCTGATTCAAGTTAGAATGTTAGGAGAAGACCGTGAACCACCTGTGTAACTGTCTCATCGACACCAAATGTGTCTTTGTAATAATCACCCGGCCAGAAGCCAGCAGCTTCAACGAAGTAACTGAGGTTCTTTGCGATCTTGTATGTGCCTTTGAAGTCAAGTTCTGTGCCGGCGTTGTCGTCCACACCAGGTTTTGTCTCTGATGCGTAGATAAGGAAGCCATCAAGAGACAGGGTAAGTTCTTTCACAGGGCTAACATCAATGCCGAGGTTGTAGTATGTGGTATTTGCAATACCTGTGTTCCTCGTTGTACCTGTAAGAACCTGACCGGCAGCAGCACCTGTTGGTGTTATTCCTGTTGTTGTCCTTAACGTCCGCTCATAGATCTGGGTATAATGCACAAATCTTGCAAGGGGCCCTATTTCATCAGGACCCTGAAGGGTCTGGAATTCTTTAATATCTCCGCTGGTAGGCGAATCGTCACCACTACCATATGCTGCTGATGCCCTGATGGTTAATGGGTCAAACGTATAACCCAATTTCCCCATTATAGCCCAACCTTCGAAATCCCTATCATCTGTACCGCTAAGACCCTCTAACGTTCCAAACTGAACATCAGCCTCTGCTGCGTAAGTTAAGCCAACGACATTACCATTTGCATGAACGCCGATGTTGTGAAAATTGAGTTTATCAATGTTAGGAACAGTAGACGACAATGAAGGTAAAAAACCGTCGCTGTGAATCCATGTGTAGTTTGCGCCTATGGTATTGTTTTTGTCGATCATGTAAGTACCGAGCAGGATATAGCCATCAATGTCATCGGTATTTGTTATTGACCCAAGTGCGGTTTTTCCTTCATGTAGCTTTGCTGTACCCAGTGCTAAATGAAGCTCTTTTGTAGGGTCTACCCATAACAAAATTGCATCATCGCCAAACCTCTCATTGTTTAGAAACTGTTTTTCACCGAGTGTTATCAGCATATGGCCTGCCTTTAACCCTGAAGGAACACCTAAGAGACCGGAGCCAGTATATTGTATCCACGCCTGGCGAATACCAAAGTCTGCATCTGGTTTCGTATCCTGGTTGGAGCCCCAATAATATAGACCACTGGTTCTACTTCCGCTTCCGGATGTCTCAAGCTCTATAAAGCCATGGACATTGTCACTGACCTTTGCATCGAATGTAATATTTACGTTTGTAGTATAAAGTGCCTGAGATTCTGTATCAACAGGTACATTGCTGGTTGTTATTGTTATTGGTGGAAAAGGTGGCGGCCCTATTTTAGTAGTCAGGTTTCCAACATTATCAAGGTACCAGCCCCTTATCAGTATCTTACCGCCGAGCGTTATCTCGGGCTCGGCAGAGGCAACACTAGCAAAACTTAATATAAAAATCAAGCCTAAAATTATTGCCAGATATTTTCTCACTTGCTAAACCTCCTTTTTAAAAGTTTAGAAGTTAGAAGTTGAAAGTTAGAAGTTCAAAACAACTAACAGCCAACAACTAACTTGCAATTTCATCCCGCAATGCAGGATTTACTTTCCTGTCATTCTAAGCGTTAGCGAAGAATCTCATTGAGATCCTTCGGGCGTTGCCCTCAGGATGACTGCTTCGCAGTCAGATTGCTTCGTTTCACTCGCAATGACAATACAATAGCTATTTCTTCTTTTATATCACCTCCCCCTCATGAGATCTCGGCCTCCAACGAAGGACCTTTACCATTTAAACACTATTTAAGGACTATCCTCCTTTTGCCAAAATAAACCTGCCACATTTATATCATTACTCGGGCAACTTTGTCAAGAATTTTATTTCTTAAAATTTATATCATCCTCAGACGATTTTGTCAAGGTTTGATTTAATAAAAGCAAAAAAAGGGCCAGATTTCCATAAATAGTGGTTTGTAGTTAGTATTTATTTGTTTGCAAGTATAAAACTCCTTGAAATTATGGATAAAAATATATGCCTATTGTTTAATGACCTGTGTTTGGTATTTGCTGTTTCTCTGATGGTAAAGATATGCTGTATTTTTTCTACAACAAGGGTGTGGAATATATGTTGCAAATTGGGGCTTCCTATGATATGATTTATAAGGATTTAAAAGCCACGAAGGCTTATTCGCCTCAGCGAATCCGCCGGGGCGGAAAAGACCGGCAGGTCTAAAAGCTTTCGCGGCTTTTTTGTTTGCTGCGGGAAAGGGGTACCCGTGAATAAAACTTATTTTTCTTCATGACAGCCATCTATAGCCTCGACAAAAATCATTTTATTTACTTTTACAAAGGAGGTTTTATGACACGAGAGCTATTTAAGAAAATTTTTTCTCACCAATTATTGGCTGCCTTGATAGTTATTATTACACCCATTTGTGTATCAGCTTATGATGTCAATGAAAAACTAAAAATAGAAGGTACTTTAACAGGCGTCTACCAGTATGGTGACTTTGACTCTGAAGGAACTAAAGACACAGGCAGGGGATCTGGTGTCCTTGATCTCGGTATAAACTTTCATCCCACAGATAAAGACGAATTTCAGGTAACCCTCAGTTACGCTGCTGGAAACGCATTAAATACTATAGCTCCCTTTTCGCTGGTGCCTTATGCAGATGATCTCGAGGACGACCTTAAAGATATAAACGGCAGAAACAGGGATTATCTCCTCGAGGCCTGGTATAAACATACCTTCACCTTGTCGAAAGAGGTTTCACTTGGGATCACAGGGGGTATTATTGATGCTACAGCTTATATTGATGATAACAACTTTGCAAATGACGAAGTGGCGCAGTTCATGAATCAAGTCTTCGTGAATAATAAAATCGTCAACTTGCCTTCATATGATCTCGGAGGAGTCATAGAGTTAAATATCTCGAGTTTCTCCATCAGAGCTTTAATGATGAACACAAAATTTGAGGCTGCAGAGGATGTCTTTAAAAACTATGACTACTATGCACTACAACTCGGATATAACCTCAAAACATCTTTAGGAGAGGGTAATTACAGGATTTATGGTTTTACAACAAGCAAAAGTTTTCCGTGCTGGGATGAGGAGGATGTTGACAGGCTCCAGGGTTTTGGTATCTCTGTAGATCAGCAGTTAAGCTCAATTATAGGTGTCTTTGCAAGGTTAGATTGGCAGAATGATGCTGCAGTTATAGACCATGAGACGGGCTATTCAGGAGGTGTCAATATAAACGGGAAATTATGGGGGAGAGAGAAAGACGAGATAGGCATTGGTTATGCATATCTTGATGGTGCTGACTGTGGAGATATAGACAACACAAATGCTATCGAGGCTTATACCAAATTCAAGATATCAGATTTCAGCGATATAACATTTGATGTCCAGTATATAAATGACAACATGAAGCAGGACGAAGACAGGGATGGATTTGTTTACGGAATCAGGTTAAACGCCTATTTCTAAAAAATTTTAAATCTAAAATATAAGGAGGTATTAAAATGCAGAAAAGACTGTCTATGGCAATTTTGGCAAGCATGATAATTATGTTATCTTTCTCCCTTTCATGGGCGCATTTTGGTGTCATCATCCCATCTGATGACATTGTTTCAAAAGAGGACAAAAAGGATATAACCCTTCAGATAAAATTTATGCATCCATTCGAAGGAAACTATATGAACATGGAAATGCCAAAGGCATTTGGCGTTATGGTAGATGGAAAAAAGCACGACCTCCTGCAAACCCTGAAAAAGAATGTTGTAAAGGGTTTTACTACATGGGATGCCTCATATAAGATTAAGCAGCCCGGGGATCACGTCTTCTTTGTTGAACCTGCGCCTTACTGGGAGCCTGCAGAGGAGTGCTTTATTATCCACTACACAAAGGTCATAGTTAATGCCTTTGGAAAAGAAGAAGGATGGGATAGTGAAGTAGGATTTAAGACTGAGATAGTGCCTTTAACAAGACCTTATGGTCTCTGGGCAGGAAATGTCTTTCAGGGTATTGTAAAGGTTGACGGTAAACCTGTACCTTATGCAGAGATTGAGGTTGAATACTACAATGAATGGGGAAAGATAAAGGCACCTGATGAGCCTTACATTACACAGGTTGTTAAGTCTGATGCAAATGGTGTATTCACATACGCAATGCCAAAGGCAGGATGGTGGGGATTTGCAGCTCTTAATACTGCTGACTTCAAATTAAAGCATGAAGGCAAGGAATATCCTGTTGAAATCGGTGCTGTCCTTTGGGTAAAGACAAGGGAAATGAAATAATATGCATATATCGGAAGGAGTTCTTTCGGCACCCGTACTTGTGACGGGTGCCCTGCTCTCCCTGGGTGGAACAGCTCTGGGACTAAAAAAGATGGATTATGAAAAGATACCTGAGGTAGCTGTACTTTCATCAGCCTTTTTTGTTGCCTCTTTGATCCATGTTCCAATAGGGCCGTCAAGTGTCCATTTAGTTCTTAATGGCCTTGTAGGCATACTTTTAGGCTGGATGGCCTTTCCTTCCATTCTTGTAGCTCTCGCACTGCAGGCACTCCTGTTTCAATTC
>Ga0315268_10006603_pt1 | contig 12328 bp, 16 predicted proteins | sample C1_top_MG_FD_204535 | JGI IMG/M metagenome (GOLD analysis project Ga0315268, IMG submission 204535) | Sediment microbial communities from Yellowstone Lake, YNP, Wyoming, USA - C1_top | ecosystem: Environmental > Aquatic > Freshwater > Lake > Sediment | place: USA: Wyoming | collected 2017-08-01 | reverse complement strand
TTCAACCTTTGTTTTCATCCTCTCCCGGATGGTAGTGTTGATCGCATTATCGGTGAGCGCGTTGATCAGATCTTCGATACTGATCATCCCCACAAGCTTTCCGTTCTCTACCACCGGCGTTCCGGAGAGACGATTGTCTCTCAGAAGGACCCTGAGCTCAGCCATGGTCTGCTCGGGAGCAACCGTGACCATCGTTGGCGGCATGACCTCACCGACCGTAAGCTCATAGACCATCTCCTGGGTCTTGGTCATCCGGTCCTGCGGCCCCTGCTCTGTACGCTGTAATGTCATCTCCTATTGCCGCTCGGCCACGCCCCGGAGCCCCTTCGCATACAGAATGCCACATGCTTCGAACATTCCCAGCTTGGTAATGAACAACGGAATATCCTTTTGCTTCGCCAACGCCACGGTTTCAGCTTCCGGCTGTTTCCCGCGCGCAACACAAACGGCCTGAATATCAGCAATATCGGCCGTGCGTACCGCCTGGGGATTCGTGATCCCCGTGATCAGGATGCCATTCGCGTGTGAACGTCCGAGCACATCGCTCATGAGGTCGGCACTATAACACCGTTCCACCTCGATCTCATCGATCAGGCCGTCTCCAACGAGCACCTCGGCATGCAGAAGATTGATAATGTCTCTTAATTTCATCAGAACATCCAGCCCCTACCGATCGCACTCGCCGAGCACGATGTCGATGGTCCCAATGCATGCGATGACGTCCGCCAGCATGTGACCGGTAACCATCTTCGGCAGTGCGCTCACATGTACATACGAGGGAGCGCGGATCTTGACACGGTAAGGCCGTCCGCTTCCATCGCTGACAATGTAAAAACCAAGTTCTCCCTTGGGTGCCTCGGTGGCCACATATACCTCGCCCTTTGGCATCGGCACCCATTTGCTCATGAGCACGAACTGGTGCGCGAGTTGCTGCATGCTCTGCATAACGTTCACTTTTTCCGGTATGGCGTAGCGCGCATCATCGGTCGTGATGGGACCCGGCTGCAGCATCTCGAGGCACTGCTTGATGATCCGATTGCTCTGGCGCATCTCATTGATACGCACGATATACCGATCGTAGACATCGCCATTTTTTCCTAGCGGCACGTCAAACTCCACCTTATCGTACGCCGCATAAGGCTCTACCTTCCGGAGGTCGTAATTCACCCCGGAGCCGCGGAGCGTGCCGCCCGTCAAGCCGTAGTTGATCGCATCCTCCGCCGAAAACACGCCGATGCCCACGGTGCGTTGAAGCCAGATCCGGTTCTCGCGGATCAGCGTATCATAGTCTTCGAGCCGTTTTGGAAAAAGCTCCGTGAACTCCTTGCACTTGTCGACAAAATCCCGAGGGATATCGTTCCGGAGGCCGCCGATACGGACATAGCTGACCGTCTGGCGCGCTCCGGTGACCATTTCCGTCAGATCGAGGATAAGTTCCCGCTCGCGCAGCGTGTACATACACACCGTCATGGCTCCGATATCGAGGGCATGCGTGCCAAGCCACACGAGGTGCCCGGACAGCCGGGTCAGCTCGGCCATGAGCGTCCTGATGAACTGTGCCCGTTCAGGGACCGTGATCCCCGCCAGTTTCTCCACGGCGACGACCCAGCCGAGGTTGTTGTTCATGCACGTGATATATTCCAGCCGGTCGGTCATCGGGATGATCTGGTGATAGGTCCTGCTTTCCATCCATTTCTCGATACCCCGATGGAGATAACCGGGACGGGGGTCGCATCCGACCACCGTCTCGCCCTGCAGATCGAGCACCAGCCGCAACACGCCGTGCGTCGCCGGATGCTGCGGTCCCATGTTCAGGGTGATCTCTTTTTGGACTGTCACTTGCGGTGTTGTATTGGTTGCGGTCATATGCTCACCGATGGATCAACATGCAGCATGAATTTTGGATCGAGAATGTGATGCATTTAATATCCTTTGAGGGGATACTCTTTCCTGAGCGGGTGCCCTTCCCAGTCCTCCGGAAGCAGTATCCTGCGAAGATCGGGGTGGCCGTCGAACTTGATCCCCATGAGGTCGAACGTTTCGCGCTCGTGCCAGTTCGCTGTCTGCCAGATCGAGGAAACGGTGTCGATCCGCGGATCATCTTCCGGCACCCTGACCTTCAGGCGGATGCGGTGGTGATGGACCGTCGAGATCATGTTGTACACGACCTCAAATCGGGGCCCGGCATTCCCCGGGTAGGCAGAATAATCAACAGCCGTGAGATCGGCCAAATGGTCCATCCTGATCGAGGGCTCATCGCGCAGGTAGAGACAGATTTCTCTCACCTTATCTCGTTTCAACGATACGCCAACCTGCCCCGCAGACGATACCGTTTCGAGCACCTGGCCTTCAAATTTTTCTTCTATTGTTTTGGCTATTTGTAAGGGGTCCATACAACCTCTGAAAGAATATCAATGACCGAGTAAGAGCCGATGGGCAGAGCGATACGGTGAAGCCTGTGCCCGCTGAAACAGTTGATTATTCGTGCGTGTGCGGCGTCAATGCTACTTTCGGATGTAATGTTCTGTGCGAATTTTTTCCTGAAGTTTCATAATGCCGTTCATCAATGCTTCAGGTCTCGGCGGGCAACCCGGGATGTACACATCGACCGGGATGATGTTGTCTACACCCTGCACGACACTATAGGTATTGAAGATCCCGCCCGAGCCGGCACAGCTTCCCATTGCTATCACGTACCGCGGTTCAGGCATCTGGTCGTACACACGCCGAACGATGGGAGCCATTTTTTTTGTAAGAGTGCCTGCAACAAGCAGGAGATCGGACTGCCGCGGCGAAGGACGCGGAACGGTGCCGAAACGGTCAAAATCGTGCTGAGGCGCAGAATAGTATTGGATCATTTCGATGGCGCAGCAGGCGAGACCAAACGTCATGGGCCAAATGGAACAGGACCGGCAATAGTTCAGAAACCCGTCAATGGTCGTGGTGATATACCCCTCTTCGAAAACATTCTGAATTACTCCCATTCAAGCGCCCCTTTCTTCCAGGCGTAAAGATACCCAACGAGCAGAATGATAACGAAGAGCACCATTTCTACGAAACCATACAGACCGATGGAATTATAGGCCACAGCCCACGGATACAGGAACACGGATTCGATGTCGAATATAAGGAACAGCATGGCGATGATGTAATAACGGATGGAGAACTTATGGTGTGCATCCATGAAGGGGGTAATGCCGGATTCGTAGGTCAGCAATTTTTCGGGATAGGGGTTCCGCGGCCGGAGAATCCAGCTGAAGACCAGCATGCCGACTCCTACTGCGGTGCCTAGCAGAAGAAATACGACGACGGGCAGAAAATGTTCCGGAAGGTAGGTACTTGGGCTCATACGCTACTCCCTGCTAATATTAAATTTTGAGTTAGCAGAACTTCTAAAACGTCGGCATAATAATTCAACTCCTACCTTTTGTCAAGCAAAACATTTTTAATAAGACTTTATCGGTTTTGTATTTCCAAAGGTATGAAACTGCTACACTCCGGAACCGACCGGGAGACCTTGTAATTCACTCCGGAATACAGTAGAATGGCCTCTGCACGGAGGGAACTATGGACCCCTATTCCAAGGACCAGCTGCTGTCGTTCTATAATTTTCACTTAAAAAAGTTCGGCGACCGCCCCGAAGCGCTCCGCTGGACCCCCCAGGGCCAGCTCAAGCGGTATCATATGCTCGCCGACATTGCCCCTCCGGCAGACCTGAACAATGCAACCGTGCTTGATTACGGGTGCGGGACCGGCGACTTTTATAAATTTTTAACTAGGCGGGGGCTGAAGGTACGTTATACCGGGGTGGACATCAACGCGAACTTTATCGAGCTTGCGAAGGGGAAATACCCCGAATGCACGTTCAGGGTCATGAATGCGGACGACGATCAGTTCGATGGTTTCTATGACTATATCTTTATCTGTGGCGTATTCAACCTGGAGGTGCCGGGAGTCGATGACGACATGAAGAACGCACTGGTCACCCTTTTCAAGCACTGCAATAAGGGCCTGGCACTGAGCGCCCTGTCATCTCACACGCCCATCCGGGACCCCGAGCTCCACTTTACCTCTCCGGAAGAAATGGTCAAATTCGCTATCGAGAACCTGTCACCCTCCGTCGCTCTACGGCATGACCGCATCGAACACGACTTCATGCTCTATGTCTACACCGCATTAAATGAGGTAAAGCTTTAGATGACCGATCAAGCGGAGTTCGTTCGTAGACCCTCAATAGGCAGCCTTACGCTTCGTCCTCGACCTCCTCTTCACCGTTAAAAGGCCCCTTGATCCCCAGTTCTTTTATTTTCTTTCTGAGCGTGTTCCGGTTGATCCCGAGTAGGCTTGCGGCACGCACCTGATTGCCCTCCGTCTTCTTGAGCACCAGCGTGATGAGCGGCTTTTCCACGCGTTGGAGCACCATTGCGTAGATATCGCCGGTCTCAAGCCCGCCCATCCGGTCGACGAGATCAGCGAGCTTCTCCTCAAGGAAATTCTCGAAGGAAAGATGGGCGCCGTGTCCCGGCTTGAAGATCTGCGGAGGCAGCGCATCCGGGAAGATCTTGTCGCCCTGGGACAGGGTGATCGCACGCTGAACCGCATTCTCGAGTTCGCGCACGTTCCCCGGCCAGTCGTAGGCCTTCAGGACCTTCAGCGTCTCCGGCGTCAGCGTCTTCTTCTTCAAACCGGCCGCCTGATATTTCTGCATGAAATACTCGGCGAGCGGGATGATGTCGTCCTTGCGCTTTCTGAGCGGAGGGATGTTGATCTGGATCACGTTGAGCCGGTAGAAAAGGTCCTCTCGGAACCGTTTTTCGCGCACCGCTTTTTCAAGGTTCTGGTGCGTGGCAGCGATCACCCGCACATCGGTCCTGATCGGATCGTTCCCGCCCACACGGTCAAACTCACGTTCCTGAAGCACGCGCAGGAGTTTGCCCTGGAGCGAAAGGTTCATGTCGCCGATCTCGTCAAGAAAGATCGTGCCGCCGGCCGCGGCCTCGAACTTGCCGATCTTCCGGCTGATCGCCCCCGTAAACGCCCCCTTCTCGTGGCCAAAGAGCTCGCTCTCGAGAAGTTCAGACGGTATCGCTGCAGAGTTCACGGCCACGAAGGCGTGTCCCGCGCGCTTGCTGTGAAAATGGATGGCACGCGCTACCAGCTCCTTCCCGGTGCCGCTCTCTCCGTGGACCAGGACCGTGGCATCGCTCTCCGCGACCCGGCCGATGGTCTTATAAATTTCCTGCATCGCCAGGGTATTGCCCACGAGCCCGCCCTCGTATTTTTCGCGCACTTCCGCGCGCAGCGCATGGACCTCCATCGAAAGTCTGCGCACATCGATCGCCTTCTTCACGAGAAGGTTTACTTCGTCGAGATCGAAGGGTTTGGTGATGTAATCAAAAGCTCCGCGCCTCATGGCCTCGATCGCATTCTGCATGGTCGCCTGGGCCGTCATGATGATGACCGACACCGGCCGGGCCTCGCTCTGGATCTTTTCCAGCGCCTCGAGTCCGGTCATGCCCGGCATGCGGATGTCCATCAGCACGACGGCGATGCCGCTGTCCGTGATCTGCGCAAGACCTTCCGCGGCGTTCTTCGCGAGCACGGTTTCGATCCCTTCTTTTTCAAGGGACTTCTTCAGCACCCAGCGGACGCTTTCATCATCATCGACGATCAGGACCTTCTCGTTGGTCATAGCAACTTTCTCGCGCGGATTCCGGAATTCAGAATGTGAAACAGGTTCCCGACCTGCGCATCATCGGAAGAGCTTTTCTACGCTACACGACCACACGTCGAACTTCAGCATTACGCCAGCGGCAGATACACGCTAAAGGTCGTGCCTTCGTTCTCCTGGCTTTCAACCCTGATCGTGCCCAGATGCTCCTGCGCGATCTGGTACGAAAGCGCGAGCCCCAACCCGACTCCCCGGTCCTTGGTCGTGAAGAAGGGGGTGAATATATCTTTCAAATGCTCCTGTTTGATGCCGGGTCCCGTGTCGCTGACCTTGACCACCATAAGCCGGTGCTTCTTCCCATCAGCCTGCACGCTCGTGAACTGGTCCGACATCCTCGTGATCACTGCCAGCTTCCCTCCGGTCGGCATGGCCTCGATCGCGTTCTTGATGATGTTCAGGAATACCTGCACCAGCTGATCCTGGTTCCCGATGACATCCGGCAGGCTCGGATCGTACAGCCGGGCAAGGACCACCCCGCACTGCCGTGCCTGTTCTTCGTTCAGAAGCAGCACCCGGTCCAGGATGCTGTGGATATTGTAGGCCTTGATATCGAGCGGTTTGAGCCGGGTGAAGTCCAGGATCCCCTCGAGCACCTTGTTCAGCCGGTCCGACTCCTTCAAAATGACATCAAGGTATTCGGTCGGGTTCTTGCCCAGCCCCCTGCCGGAGCCGACCTCGGATCGCATCAATTGCGCCGCCCCGCGAATGCCAACGAGCGGATTTTTGACCTCGTGGGCAATGCCTGCAGCGATCATACCGAGCGTGGCAAGCCGGTCCGATCTCCGCATCCGCTCCTTGAGCTCCCGGACCCCTGCCTGGTCGCGGATCGTCAGGATCACACCGGTGGACGCGCCCTCGTCATCCGTCATCACGCTCGTCATCAGGCCCACGGGAAGCGCCGGACCGTGCTTCGCAGTGAGCTCCGACTCGTAATCCGAATAGGACCGGCCCGAGGTGACCGTTTTTTCGATCAGGCTCACCACCGCCGGATTCTCAGTGAACACCTCGGAGATATTCCTGCCCAGAGCGTCGGTCGACGGAATGCCGGTGAGCTCCTCGGCAGCGCGATTCCAGATGAGAACGGCCCCGGCAGCATCCGTCACGACGATGCCGTCAACGATGGCGGCGAGGATGTCCGCGGTAAGGTCCTGTATGCGCGTTGAGAGAGGCTGCATGCTTATTGATAGCATAATGTATTTGAGTATTCAAGCGAATTCATGGTATAACGCAGCCATGATCAGCGCCCGGCTCATCTTCGTTGCACTTGTCTGGGGCATCAACTTCGCTTTCGTCAAGTTCGCACTCCACGACTTTGCGGCCCTGAGCTTTACGATCGTGCGGTTCTCGCTTGCCGCGCTGTTCCTCGTCTTCGTCATGCTCTTCGATCGCGAACCGCTCGCCATGGACCGCCGCGATGTCCCGTCCGTTATCATGCTCGGCTTCATCGGGATCACGCTCTACAATCTGCTGTTCATGTATGGACTCAGCTACACAACGGCGTCGAACTCGTCGCTGTTCATCTCCTCATCGCCGCTCTTTGCGGTTCTTCTTCTGGCGCTGATGAAAAAAACGCGCGTTACCGCACCGGTCATCGCCGGCCTCATGCTTTCGTCCGTCGGCGTTCTTCTCATCATTGCGAACAAGCCGGGAGGCATCCTGATCTCTGCTCATGCTGTGGCCGGCGACCTGCTCACCCTATGTGCCGCCCTGTTCTGGGCGCTCTACACGGTCCGGGCAAAGCCTTTGCTCGAGCGCTATTCCGCGGTCAAAGTCACCGCTTACAGCATGGCCTCCGGCACGGTCATGCTTCTGCCGCTGGGCGCCTTTGACCTGCTGCATCAGTCCTGGGCAACGATCTCGTTCAACGCCTGGGCCGCCCTCGCGTTCTCTGCGATCGTTTCCGGAGGGATCGCCTTCACCCTCTGGTACGACGGTGTAAAAAAGCTTGGGGTCGCCCGGACCAGCGTGTACCATTATCTCGTTCCGTTTGTGGCGGTGGCCTTCGCAGCGCTCTTTCTCGGAGAGCGCATTTCCTTTGTGCAGGTCCTAGGCGGCGTCCTTACGTTGACCGGCGTCTTCCTTGTCCAGAGAAGAAGCTCTCCTTAATCTCACCTGCTATTCGTTTAATGGGTGTACCCTGCCTCGCCATGCTGGCTGATATCCAGGCCCTCTGTTTCCTCATCATTATTGACCCGTATCCCCATCACCGCATCCAGGACCTTGAAGAGCACGAGACTGACCACGAACGAGTACGCTGCCACCAGCGCAACAGATCCCACCTGCACTGCCAGCAGGCGCGGATTTCCGAAGAACAGGCCGTTCGCCCCACCGGCATTGATCGCGGTCGAGGCGAACAAGCCCGCCATGACCGTGCCCAGCGTCCCGCCCACGCCATGCACACCGAATGCATCAAGTGAATCATCATACTTGAATCTGGTCTTTGCATTGAGCGCAGTGTAACACAGCAGGCCTGCGGCGATCCCGATGCCAAAAGCAGCCATCGGTCCCACGTAACCCGCGGCCGGCGTGATCGTGGCAAGTCCGGCGATCGCGCCTGTTGCCGCTCCGAACATGGTCGGTTTTCCGCGGTGGGCCCACTCGGCAAAGGTCCAGGTAAGCGTTGCCGACACTGCCGCAGTATGGGTCGTGACAAATGCCATGGTCGCGAGCGTCCCGGCAGAGAGGGCGCTCCCTGCATTGAACCCGAACCACCCGAACCACAGAAGACCCGCACCCAGCACGGTCAGCGGCAGGTCGTGCGGCGGCATGGATTCACGCAGGAACCCTTTCCGCTTTCCTATATACAAGGCAGCGGCAAGGGCGGAAAAACCCGACGTCGCATGGACCACGATCCCGCCGGCAAAATCCAGGGTGCCGAGGTTGCGCAGCCATCCACCCGCCCCCCACACCCAGTGTGCAACAGGATCATAGACGATCGTTGTCCAGATCAGCGCGAATATGAGGTATGCGGAGAATTTAATGCGTTCTGCAAACGCTCCGCTGATCAGCGCAGGCGTGATGACCGCGAACATCATCTGGTACATCATGAATGCCAGATGGGGCACGGTGGGAGCGTAGTCCGCATTCGGCGTGAGACCGACAGTGTTCAATCCGGCCCAGTCCAGATTTCCGATCAGGCCCCTGATGTCGGGGCCGAAAGCAAGCGAATACCCGATCAGGATCCACTGGACGCTGACGAGCGCGATGGCGATGAAACTGTGCATGATCGTGCCGAGCACGTTCTTCCTGCGCACCATCCCTCCGTAGAACATGGCGAGACCCGGCGTCATGAGCATCACCAGTGCGGTCGAGACCAGGACCCACGCGGTATCGCCGCTGTCGATCTTCGAAGCAACAGGTGCTGCTGGACCTGCGGCAGAGACCGGATCTCCTGCACCTGCGACGATGGGAGCCATGGTTGCCACGACTACCAGGAACAGAACAAGACAAACCTTTTCCCTTAATCCCCTTTTCATAAAACACATCCTCCCTGAATTAGTATCCTTGTTCGACTTCACGTATGGGTTCCATCCCGTTACAGCGCCGCGTTATCGGATTCCCCGGTCCGAATGCGCACCGCCTGGTCTACGTTCATGATGAATATCTTGCCGTCATCGTTCTTCCCTGTTCTCGCCGCAGCGAGGATCGCATCAAGGACCTGGCGGACCCGTTCATCCGGCAAAAAGAGCTCAATCTTGATCTGAGGACTCATGTGCTCGTCATTGCGGCCAAGACCAGTTACTTCTGATATAGTCATGCCATGGACATGGTGAGCAGTTAATGCCTCTTTTACTTCATCCAGTTTGTAAGGCGGTATGATACATTTCAGCAATTTCATCTGACCTCCAGGAGACCTCAACATGCATCTCTTTTCAGCAGGGGATGAGTAGATAATAAGCAAGGCTTGTGCCATACTAGAAGCGGGACGTAATGGAATAGAATTCGTTGATTTTACAGAATAATATTTTCTCTCTCACTTGCAGGCCATCCTGAGCTCATCAAAAGCAAGGTTAGAGTTTAAGCATCTGCCTAATTTGTGAGCTTACCTGTGTAATGGATTGGTACATGAGGCAGTGCCTAAACATTCACCTGTTCTTTTGACTCATGAACAGTGCTCCCCAATTGATCGTTCTGCATCGAACAGACTCAAACTTCGGCCGCCGCCGTACCTACTGCAGAAAACAATAATAACTATTGACAAAGAGTTTTTATTAAATTATAATTGTTTCAATTTAGCCTTATGCATAAGTACAAAGACATAGGATTCGCGCTCACACCCCAGCGCATCGCTATCCTGGAGTATCTGGACGGCAACAAAGGGCATCCTTCAGCAGACGAGATATACAAGGCAATTCTCGGAACGCTTCCCACAATGTCCTTGGCCACGGTGTATACAACACTTGCGGCGCTGAACAAACGGGGGAAGCTGAGAATGCTGACCATTGACCCGGAGAAACGGCGGTATGATCCGGATATTGCGGATCACAGTCATATGATCTGCATTTCCTGCAAACGGATCATTGACCTCGACGGGGATGCACACTATGCGCTGCCCGAAGCCTTGGTAAAAGATTTTTCCGTACTTACGTGCAGCATCGAACTGACCGGGCTTTGCCCGAACTGCAAACAACAGGAACGTGCTTCAACAGAGGAGGATCAGTATGTGCGTTGATCATTCAAAGAGCTGCTCATGTGGCAGGAACAAAGCCAGCTTCAATTTCAGAGAGGAACTGCTCCCTTTTGAGGCCGTAACAGAACTCTATTGCCCCGACTGTTCGATTACAGTGCCCTTCGATGGCGCGACCATGCTTTCGGACAACGGATGGATCATCGAATATAATATGGATGTCGCCCGCTTCATGCTGCAAAAGGTTTCCAGCCCGTCCACTATCCGGCCGGAGTTCCTGTTCGATGAGGGCTACTGCACCTGGCGAGGCGTGTACCCGGGCGACCATATTGACTCGGCCAGGGAACGCGATGCGCTCCTGCAGCTGGCAAAAACAGACAAGAAACGCTATTTCGAGGAATTTAAGACCTGGGGACTAAAACGGATGGAGCGCCTTGCCCGCGCAGGATGGAGGAAGGCCCATGAAAGAGAACCCGCCAAAACATAAGGAAAAGACGACCACGACCGCGGAGTTTGTCCTGGCGCCTCAGCTTATTACCCGCTGCCCCAAATGCGGCGGTGAGGTCGGCCTGTGGACAGAGGACAGGGAAACGGTCTGCGTCTTTTGCGATCACCGGGTCTTTACCCGGGAAAAAACCGAGCATTAATGAGCTGCAATAGAGGGAGGACCCTGAACAGTCTGCCTTGCCGGAGAATGAACGCCAGGGAGGAAATATGGAGATCGCGATAGAAAAGATCAGCGGTGGTTTCAGTGTGGACGGCCTGGCCCTCAGGAACGGAAAATGCGGCTGCACCGCCGTGCTCCCCTGCTGCTTCAGCTGGTCAAAGATCAAGCGAACAGGGGGCTCCTTCCTCTTCACGGCAAAGCTCTCCGGACCGGAGTCTCAGGACATCTTCACCTGGGGATTTATCGTAACAAAAGGGGATGCCGTGGTTGAGGTCCGGGTAGAGGATGCGCGGGACAAGACGATCTTCTCGGGCTACTATCCGCCCACGCTGGACGAATGGGTAGCCAGGGGTTGGAATGTTGCGCAGAAGGAGGGCAGCAGAGAGGACTTCGGTCTTTGGCGCTGCTCCGCTTGCAAATGGCTCTACAAGGAAAGCGAACACAAGACCGCGTTCGACGATCTGCCCGGGGACTGGATCTGTCCTGTCTGCAAAGCAGGAAAAGACGTGTTCGAACGCGTGGGATAAGGCACAGGGAACGGCCTGGTTCATTCCCTTGCTGCGATTTCTTTGCTATACTGTACTCTATCGGCAGTTAACCCCATCAATGGAGGTAGTGATCATGCCCTATTCAGCACGCGATTATGCAAAGCTTCTCGGAATGGAAGGTTTCAGCGAGACCATATTAAAGAACCACTTCACCCTCTACCAGGGGTATGTGACCAATACGAACAAAGTACTCGAGACGCTCGACCAGCTGGCCAAGGACGGCAAAATGGCCACTCCGGAATTCGCCGAACTGAAACGCAGGCTCGGGTGGGAATTCAACGGCATGCGGCTGCATGAGTATTATTTTGAGAACCTTGCCGGTAAAGGCGGCCTGGACAAGAACGGCAAGCTGGCGAAGAAACTGACGGAAAGCTTCGGCAGCCCGGAAGCATGGGAAAAGGAATTCAGGGCCACCGGCGCCATGCGCGGCATCGGCTGGGTCGTGTTGTATCAGGACATTGAATCGGGAAGACTGATCAATTTCTGGGTGAACGAGCATGACGTTTCCCATCCCGCAGGGTGCGCCCCCCTTCTGATCATGGATGTGTTCGAGCATGCGTACATGATCGATTACGGCCTGAAGCGCGCTGATTATATCGAGGCCTTCTTCAAGAACATCAACTGGACAGCAGTCGAAGCCCGGTTAAAATAGCCCCCCCGGGCGGGGGTGAACAGGCAGTCTCACCCCCGCCCACCCCTTTTCCTGAAATCGACACCATCACCCGATGTTCATGACGTACATTTGAAATGATCTA
>Ga0315268_10006601_pt1 | contig 12330 bp, 8 predicted proteins | sample C1_top_MG_FD_204535 | JGI IMG/M metagenome (GOLD analysis project Ga0315268, IMG submission 204535) | Sediment microbial communities from Yellowstone Lake, YNP, Wyoming, USA - C1_top | ecosystem: Environmental > Aquatic > Freshwater > Lake > Sediment | place: USA: Wyoming | collected 2017-08-01 | reverse complement strand
TGCCTGATTCGGACGCTAACCAGCCAGTGATTTATCATACCGGTAGCTATGGAGGGTATGCCTTTAAGTTTTTAAAGCCGGGCGGGTATAAAATAAGGGCTTTTTCCCGCGTAGGGAACAGTGATGTTTTCAGCATTTTTTATGGCAATGCATATACTGCAGGAAGTGCATCGGTCATTTCCCTTGGTACGGGAGAATCAAAAAAGATTGACTTTACCTTGAAGGATGCTTCCGTTTCAGGGAAGGTGGTTGTTCAGGGGGGGAAGTTGACCAATGTTTCTGCCAGCTTGCTGACGAAAGCACATGAGCAGATTTGTTTTACCCTGGTTGACTCATCCACCGGGACCTTCTCTTTTCACGGGCTTTTTTCGGGAGATGTGATCCTTCGTCTTGATAAATCCGGTTACGGGGTAGTGGAGCAGAGCCTCGCGAATTTGAAATTGGGAGAGCAGCGAAATGTCGGAACTGTTACCCTGATACCGTATCAACCCTGCCAGGGGAACGGGATAATTCACGGGCGGGTGTATTTGGACGAGAACCCGCAGGTGGGGCTGGCTAACATTACTGTTCATGTCATGGATATCAATCATATTGGCCAGGCATCCTGCTCGGCTACTACCGATGCCCGGGGAAATTTCATCATTTCCCATCTGCCAAGTTCAGGATTCATCGTTTATACATACTACGATCCTAATATAGTTACTGAAAGGTATTTCAATGAAATGTATAAGAATGTTACTGCATTTACCAGATCTGAATCATGGTGTCAATGGGAAGTTAATTCTCTGGGCACGGTGTTGCAAAACCTTAATCCATCACATATGGACGATCCTAACATTCTTATCACTCCCATCTACGTTACATCAGGGGACCAGGAGGTAAATATTGGATTATCGACCTACAATTATCCTTATTCAGCCGGATTGAATTTGTTCGCTTATCCAGGGACACCTCTCAAGGCCTGCGATACAGCCGAGGAGTTTTTAAAGCTTTTCACCAACGATGATTTGCCTCATCGGATATCAATCAGAAACGATGAAAAGGGTGGAGATATGCTCTATGTTGACCCCAACAGCCATTCTCTCAAAGGGAATAACTTTACGATTGAGCCAGGGCATGGGTATATTTTTTATTTGAATACGGATTTACCGAAACTTCAGATTCCACCATTCACTATTGTTCCTCCTTCGCCTATCAATCTTGCGTCGGGCCGCAATATTATTTCCGTTCCGGATGGGCCTGATAAAGGCTTTTATGCTCAGGATGTCTTACGCACCTTTGGGGACAATGAAAAAGATGCGAACCTTAACAGCACTGCTATCAGCAACTTTGATGGGCGTCAAGGGAAATGGAGGTCGTCAACCTGGGTCTGGGGAAAATGCGCGGGAGATAATTTTAAGATTGAAAGATCAAGGGGGTATCTGGCTGACATAAAAAAAGCCATTGTTTGGTCACGAAAAGAGACCACGGAACCATGAGAAGAGAGGAATCATGACAATATAAATAAATTATGAGATCGGGAAGATTAGAGAGAAAAATGGGGATGCCTCATACATCCCAAAGAGAAAGGAAGGAGTTTTGGTATGGGCAGAAGGTTCTTGAAAGGATCAAATATTCGCAAACAACTATTATTTGGATTACTGTGTCTTGCTATGCTCTTTTTGTTTTATCATAAAGCGGCGGCAGAGACAATCAGATGGCAGGACTTTGAATACTGGGACAATCCGGAAAATTGGGGATGGAAGACTTCCAGCTATGCATATCCTTATTATGGGGTTGGCATCGGATATGGAAATTTGCGTACTATCCTCGACTACACCGAAGGAAGCAGGGTTCTTCAGGTCACGTCATCGACACCTTCAGTATTTAACCAGTTAGAGCGCTTTTGGATCATGAATGATAATATCTCATACACGGACCAATCAGGGGCGGCAAGGCCGATTACACAGCATAAGGTCGTCTCCTTCAACATTGAAGAAAGGGTTGGTGTGGAACAATGGGACCAATTTGAATTTCAGGTTGGAGTCAAGACCGTGAGTGGACACTATGCAGTTTTGGGTTACTGTCCCGTTGGTCAGGGCTATAATATTGAAAAGCCCGTATTACAATCGGGTGGCTTTCCATCGGGAGGGAACACAAAGGAAGACCCTGCCTATATTGTGGTCAGTATCGGACGGCAATATCAGGATGGGACCTGGCATTTGGTGATGCGGAATATGGATGAGGACATTGACTGGGCGGATGATGGAATAAGAAACTATTCACAAGGATTTGGAGGCGGATCTTCCAAGGTCCTGTGGGTCAGGATCATTGGTACTGGATACAAGGTAGATAACATCTGGTTTCATACTGATGAGGGCCTGATTACCAATCATCCTCCAAAACTTCAGAGAGTCGGTCCCCAGTTTGTCCAGCTTTTTGTTCCCTTTAACCTGGTGATTGAGGCCAATGATATTGATTTGCAGCAACCACCGCCGTTAGGGAACCCAGGATTGAATTTTATCGCTACCATTGGAGGAGCGGGTGCGCAAGGGTCAGTAAGCCCTAATCTCATAACCCGGATAAAACTGGTGGATACAGCCACTGCGATTCCTTATAAAGGCAAGTATATCGCACCGTGCAGTATTAATGATCCGGATGTGGAATCCAATTTGGTTTTGCTGACGTATGTTCCACAATATCTGGAAGAGCTGGTGATTACCCTACGGGTAATCGACCTGGGTGGCTTAAGCGACCTGGAGGTTTTCCCGATGTCGGTGGTAAATTATCCTGTAGTTAACCATCCTCCCAGGTTGGAACAGCTTGAGAATGATTTCTACGTCCTTGGGGGCGATAAACCTTACGAAAAATATTTTTCCTGTTATGACCAGGATTATCAAAAAGATATCTATGGGAAATCAGATCAGGCCGGAGTCGGAAGTGCAAGTGGCAATATTACGTTTACTGCATATATCGATGGATTGCCCTATTATGGATACGGGCCTTATGAAGAAAATCTCATTCCTGACCCTACTGTCCCGCACATCATATTTCATCCTCAATTTGAGGGAGTTCACAAGGTTGTTGTAGTCGCCAGAGATACTCGCGGTCTGAGCAGTATGGCCGAATATACCCTGGTGGTGGCCGGTTCCGGCAGTTGGCTGAACCATCCGCCGACCCTGGGAGAAGACATTGACAGCCCGCAGGTCGCGATGGCAGGGCAACTGTTCTCCATTCCAATCGAGTTCTACGATCCGGATATAGAACCCGTTTACTATTCCTGTAACATAGGTATGGTCACTCAGCTTCCGCCTGACGGAATAAGCACTCAGCTTAATGCGGACGGTAGCCTCAGTGGTGAGTCTGCTTATGGAACATATAGAGGGGGATCTGTCTACTCTTTCCTGACCTATTTCCCCGGTGAGTACCTGGTCCAGATTACGGCCTACGACTCGCACGGAGGCTATAACACAGCTACTTTTGTGCTTGATGTACAACCCTGGTGGTCATTATAGATCGTATTAGATCGTATAGCTTAGTTTATCTTTTTTACTGCACGACAAACGGCAATTGCCTTCGCAATTGATCATGCCTTAAATACCGAGGCGGGGTCTCCTGATCCCGCCTCGTTTTTTATCCCTTTATAGCGTTCAAAAGTTGTGTATGCATAGCGTATGCTACGATAGCGTATGCTACGATAGCGCAGGCACAAGGGCACACAAACAGGCACAAGGGCACAGAGGAAAAGGAAAAAAACTTTGTGCCTTTGCCTCTTTGTGCCTACCTAAGTAGTTCATCCAAGTGAGAACCGCTATAGATAGCGTATGCTACGATAGCGCAGGCACAAAGGCACACAAACAGGCACAAGGGCACAGAGGAAAAGAAAAAAAACTTTGTGCCTTTGCCCTTTGTGTGCCTATCCGATAATTGATCCCGCCTTAACCCAAATTCCGCAACTTTAAAAATATAGGTAAGGTCAGAACTCCGATGCTCTTCGGCTAATACTTTGATAATAAAATTATTGGGTTTACTATAACTATGCATTAAAATATGTTATATATTTCATATCGAAATTGAAATTATTACCATTGATACTTTAATAAATTAAATATTATTTATTAAAGTTATTTAATACCTAATGATGTATCCATAAAGATGTCCATAGACATAAGGGACTCGGAAAATACCAATGTACCGTTTTTATTGATCTCCTTATTGCAATATTTATCCATAAGAAAAGGGAAAATTAATAACTCAGCGCTCTGAACAAAAATGGTATTTTAGAAAGTTCTAAGTCCCTAATCAAAGTATTAGCCGAAGAGCATCGAATTTTTTATGCCTGTGTAATAATATTTATCATATTTATTCGAAATTATAATCAAGAAATAACTACGCCTTGCTTTTAATGACAAATGGCTGAGCACTAAAAAACATATCCAAGGAGAGATAATTCTATGAAAAAAATCTTTATAATTTTAGCTGTACTGTCAGGCTTTCTTTTTATTTCTACCTCATCATCAGGCCCGATTTTTCTTCAAGAGGCAGGCGCTTCAGAACCACCTCCGCAATTTGTCTGGATGGTTCCACCATTAGGGGCATGGTATTTCGACGGCCCTAATAGAGTAGCTGTGGATAAAATCGGCAATGTCTATGTGGCTGATAATGGTAACGATCGAATTCAGAAATTTAGCCCTGATGGCACTTTTCTGACTTCATGGGGAACTGAAGGCTCAGGAAATGGCCAATTTCACTCTCCTAATGGAGTTGCCGTGGATGGCAGCGGTAATGTCTATGTGGCGGATACTGGTAACCGCCGCATTCAGAAATTCAGCTCTGACGGCACCGCTCTGACCACATGGGGAAGCGAAGGCTCAGGGAATGGGCAATTCTTATTTCCTCATGGTGTAGTCGTGGATAGCAGCGGTAATGTCTATGTAGCTGATACTGGTAACTGCCGCATTCAGAAATTCAGCCCTGATGGCACCTTTCTGGCTTTATGGGGAAGCGAAGGCTCAGGGAATGGGCAATTCTCCTACCCTGAGGAAGTAGCCGCGGATGACAACGGCAACGTCTATGTGGTTGATAGTGGTAACTGCACTATCCAGAAGTTCAGCCCTGATGGCACCTTTCTGGCTTTATGGGGAAGCGAAGGCTCAGAGAATGGGCAATTCTTGCTTCCTGGTGGAGTAGCCGTGGATGGCAGCGGCAATGTATATGTAGCGGATACTGCTAACCGCCGCATCCAGATATTCACCTCTGATGGCACCTTTCTGGCTGCTTGGGGAAGCGAAGGCTCAGGGAATGGGCAATTCAACTGGCCTGATGGAGTAGCCGTGGATGGCAGCGGCAATATATATGTAACGGATAGTAGTAACGATTGCATCCAGAAATTTAGCCCTGATGGCACCTTTCTGGCCTCATGGGGAAGCAAAGGTTCAAAGAGCGGGCAATTTAATTCCCCTCATGGAATAGCAGTGGATGGCAGTGGTAAGGTCTATGTAGCTGATACTGAAAATCACCGCATTCAGATACTTAGCCCCGATGGTACCTTTCTGAGCAAATGGGGAAGCTATGGCTCAGAGAATGGCCGACTCTGCTTACCTTATGAAATAGCAGTGGATGGCAGTGGCAAGGTCTATGTGGCTGATGCTTGTAACCGAATCCAGAAATTTAGCCCTGATGGTACCTTTCTGACCTCATGGGGAAGTCGGGGCACAGGAAATGGGCAATTCTACGACACCATTGGTGGAATAGCAGTGGATGGCAGCGGCAATGTCTATGTGGCTGATCCTTTTGCCGGATGCATCCAGAAATTTAACTCTGATGGCACCTTTTTGACCTCATGGGGAATCTGGGGCACAGAGAATGGGCAATTCCACTCCCCTCATGGAATAGCAGTGGATGGCAGCGGCAATGTCTATGTGGCTGATCCTGTTTACTGTTGCATCCAGAAGTTCAGCCCTGATGATACCTTTCTGATCTTATGGGGAAGTCGGGGTACAGGGAATGGGCAATTCCACTCTCCTTATGGATTAGCCGTAGATGGTAGCGGCAATGTCTATGTAGCTGATACTGATAACTGCTGCATCCAGAAATTCAGCCCTGGCGGCACCTTTTTGACCTCATGGGGAAGTCGGGGATCAGGGAATGGGCAATTCCACTCTCCTTATGGAGTAGCCGTAGATGGCAACGGCAATGTCTATGTGACTGATACTGATAACAACCGCATCCAGAAATTCAGCCCTGACGGCACTTTTTTGACCTCGTGGTGAGAATCTATGACTCAGGAATGGCCAATTCGACAATCCTTGTGGAGTATCCGTGGAGCCAGCGGCAATATCTATAATCGAAGCGAATCCCTCCCAGTTACTTGCTTGGGCATTGATTTTGGTATCTTTTACATTCCAGCTTCCGGAGAGTTCGTTTTGCTAGGATTTGGGGATAATTCTCTGTTTTCTCTGTATAAATCAGAAACGCCCAATTTCCCCATGTCAGGGGTTCTGAAATTATAATCAAGGAAATAACTACGCCTCGCTTTTAATGGCAAATGGCTGAGAACTAAAAAACATATCCAGGGAGAGATAATTATATGAAAAAAATCTTTATAATTTTAGCTGTGCTGTCAGGCTTTCTTTTTATTTCTACCTCATCATCAAGCCCGATTTTTCTTCAAGAAGCAGGCGCTTCAGAACCACCTCCGCAATTTGTCTGGATGGTTCCACCATTAGGGGCATGGTATTTCTGCTACCCTTCTGCAGTAGCCGTGGATGGTAGTGGCAAGGTCTATGTGGCTGATAGTGGTAACCACCGTATCCAGAAGTTCAGCCCTGATGGCACTTTTCTGACCTCATGGGGAAGCGAAGGCCCAGGAAATGGCCAATTCATCTTTCCCTGTGGAATAGCCGTGGATGGCAACGGCAAGGTCTATGTGGTTGATAGTGGTAATCACCGTATCCAGAAATTCAACCCTGATGGCACTTTTCTGACCTCATGGGGAAGCGAAGGCCCAGGAAATGGCCAATTCAACTTCCCCTGGGGAATAGCCGTGGATGGCAACGGCAAGGTCTATGTGGCTGATACTGCTAATCACCGTATCCAGAAATTCAGCCCTCATGGCGCTTTTCTGACCTCATGGGGAAGCCAAGGCTCAGGAAATAGCCAATTCGACAATCCTTGTGGAATAGCCGTGGATGGCAACGGCAAGGTCTATGTGGCTGATACTTTTAACCACCGCATCCAGAAATTCAGCCCTGACGGCACCTTTCTGACCTCATGGGGAAGTCGGGGCTCAGGGAATGGCCAATTCAACTTCCCCTGGGGAATAGCCGTGGATGGCAACGGCAAGGTCTATGTAGCTGATACTTTTAACAACCGCATTCAGAAATTCAGCCCTGGCGGCACCTTTCTGACCTCATGGGGAATCTATGACTCAGGGAATGGCCAATTTGACAATCCTTGAGGAGTATCCGTGGAGCCAGCGGCAATATCTATTGTGACTGATACTGATAACAACCGCATTCAAAAATTCAGCTCTGAAAAACGCCTTTTGAACCGCCATAAATACGAATTAAGAGTTGGATTCGAGTGCGTAAAATCAATGGGCCTGATCAAAACTTATATCGAACTCACGTTACCTATATTTTTAAAATTGCGGAATTTGGGTTAACATACCGGAAAATGCAAGAGCTTGTCAGGATCAAAAAGCATCTGTGATCCTGACAAGCTCTTGTATGAGAAACATCACTCCGAAGAGGTTTTCTCAAAAATCCAAACCATCAATATTTATCTTTTTTAAAGCATGGTAGGCGGCTTTCTGCTCTGCCTCTTTTTTACTTCTTCCTTCTCCTGTCCCGTAGGTTGTTTGATCAATGGTCAATCTCACTTCGAATATTTTTTCGTGATCCAGACCATTCTGGTTTGTTACTCGATAGATCGGCGTACAATTGAGTTTTCCCTGGGCATATTCCTGCAAAATGGTTTTAAAGTCAGGAATGAAATTCCTCTGAGTGGCTTCCTCAATATAGGGCAGAAAATTCTGGATAATAAAGTTTCTTACGGACTCAAGCCCTTGATCCAGATAGATTCCGGCAAACAGTGCTTCCATGCAATCGGCGAGGATCGACTTTTTACTTCTTCCACCACTGCTTTCTTCCCCCTTGCCCAGCAGAAGGTAATTTCCGACATTACTTTTGATGGCTATCGAGGCCAGAATATTTTCACTTACCAGGTGGGCCCGTAGTTTGGAGAGCATTCCTTCAGTATATTCGGGGAATTTTTCCATGATAAAATCGGTCATCACATAACAGAGGATAGCATCACCGAGAAATTCCATCCGTTCATTATCCTCGATAAGCAGGTTTCTATCCTTGGCCTCGTTGGCATAAGATTTGTGGGTCAGGGATTGGTTGAGAATGGCAGGATTATTAAATCGACATTGAATATTACTCTGTAACTCTTGTAAATGGCTAATTCGTTCTTCGTCCATAATCAATTTGTTTGTTCGATGCTCGTTGCTTTTTTCGACTTTTTTAAAAAGATGTTATTCTTCAAATTTTTTAAAAACCAGTGTGGCGTTGGTTCCTCCAAAACCAAATGAGTTTGAGAGGGCTATACGCACATTGCTCTTTTGAGATTGATTCGGAACATAATTCAGATCACAGGCAGGGTCAGGAGTTTCGTAATTGATCGTAGGAGGAACAATTCCATGAAAAATAGTCAAAGCACTCGCTACGGCTTCAACTCCACCGGCAGCTCCCAGGAGATGCCCGGTCATGGATTTAACTGAGCTGATGAGAAGCCGATAGGCATGGGCGCCAAAAACCTTTTTTATTGCGTCCGTCTCGCTCCGGTCGTTGAGTTCCGTTGATGTTCCGTGCGCATTAATATATTCAACTTCGGAAGCATCCACTTGTGCATCCTTCAAAGCATTTTGCATGCAGAGGATGGCACCACTTCCATCCGGGGCCGGAGCGGAAATATGATACGCATCACAGGACATGCCATAGCCGACTACTTCGGCATAAATCTTTGCGCCGCGATTCAAAGCATGGTTCATTTCCTCCAATAAAACGAGACCTGCCCCCTCTCCCATCACAAAGCCGTCACGATCTTTTTCAAAGGGCCTGCTTGCCTTCGCAGGTTCGTCATTTCTGCAGGAAAGCGCCCTCATGGCGCAGAACCCCCCAACTCCCATCGGAGTGATGACCGATTCAGCTCCACCGCAAATCATGCCATCAGCATCTCCTCGAGTGATTATCTTAAACGCATCGCCAACGGCATGGGTTCCGGTAGCACAGGCAGTGACAACTGCCGAGTTTGGCCCTTTCAGTCCATGACGAATAGCAATCTGGCCAGAGGCCAGATTGATAATCAACATGGGAATAAAAAATGGAGTTATCTTTTTGGGGCCATTATACTGCAATACGGTTTCATGATATTTTTCAATGGTAGAAAGGCCACCAATGCCTGCTCCAACCAATACCCCAAACCGTGTGGCTTCTTCATTGCTGATTTTGATGCCTGCATCCTCCATAACCATGGTTGAAGCAGCAACTGCATAATGGATGAAGGTATCCATTTTTTTGACTTCTTTTTTTGGTATAAAATCCTCCGCATTAAAATCGGTTACTTCACCAGCAATCTTACTTGGGTAATTGGTCGTATCAAAACGGGTAATCAGTCTAACTCCTGATTTCCCCGCACAAATTGCTTCCCAAAAATTTTTGACCCCCGTTCCTACTGGAGTTACTGCTCCCAGGCCGGTTATAACAACCCGTCTATTCAAGTCTCCCCCTCTATTTACTCAGACTCTTCCTTGGCGTTTTCAGTGATATAATTGATCGCATCACCTACGGTGATGATTTTTTCCGCATCTTCATCGGAAATCTCAATATCAAACTCTTCCTCCAGGGCCATAACCAGTTCAACAGTGTCCAGAGAGTCTGCACCCAAGTCATCAATAAAAGAAGCGTCTGGTGTAACTTCTTTTTCATCTACTCCCAGTTGTTCCGTAATAATCTCTTTCACCCTGATTTCAATTGAAGTTGCCATCGTACTATATAACCTCCTTATTTAGAATCAGATTTTGTCACTTATTCTTGTTGCATTTTGTCAATCGTTCTTATTGGTAAAAGATTTCATAACTACTCAGGTTGTTTAGGCTGTTAGGCTAAAAGCCTTACTTGCCTACGGGATGCATTGTCTTTTCCAGCAGCCTAAACGTCTATAACCTACAGTCTAAATTACAGCCTATTCACATATACATTCCGCCATTTACATTGATGACATGCCCGGTGATATAGCTCGCCTCCTCGGAGGCCAAAAAAGCAATTGCCTGAGCCACATCCTGAGCAGTTCCCAATCTCTTGAGGGGAATTGCATCTTCCAGCTTTTCTCTGGCAGCATCAGGCAAAGCTCTCGTCATATCAGTATCGATATAGCCGGGAGCTACCGCATTGACCGTGATTCCTTTGCCTGCCAATTCACGGGCCACGGTCTTGGTCAAACCGATAAGTCCGGCTTTAGAGGCAGAGTAATTAGCCTGCCCCGGATTGCCCATTAACCCGACCACAGAGGCTACATTGATAATCGTTCCTTTCCTTTGCTTGAGCATAAAGCGGGCGACAGCTTTGGTACAGTGAAAGGCCCCTTTCAAATTAACTGAGAGCACACTGTCCCATGCAGCTTCTGACATGCGCAAGATAAGGGAATCCCTGGTTATGCCGGCGTTATTGACCAGGATATCAATTCGTTGAAATTTCTCGATAGCCCTGGCTACAACTTCATTCACTTCCTGTTCGTCAGTAACGTTCATAGCCACAGGAAGATACTCCTGCCCAAGGTCCTGAAATTCACCAGCATTTTTGAGAAGTAAGTCCAGATTTAAATCAGCAGCTACAATCCTGGCCCCGCTTCTGGCCAGGGTCAAGGCGGTTTCTTTTCCGATTCCCTGGGCTGCTCCGGTAATAAAAACAACCTTATCCTTTAAGTTCATATTTTTTTCTTTACCTTTTACTCTCTTTATGCACTATTTATGAAATAATGTCAAGATGAAGATCAGGGTTGGTTTGGATCCACATTGACCTCTTGCCAGTTGGTAGGAGGTGAAGCACTTTGTCCTTGCCCTTGTCCGCCTTCTGGCTCTGGCTTTTGTGGGGCCAATGCCTCATCATATTCGATGCGCCATGAACTTCCGCCTGATTTATATAGCGCCAGTTGAACATTCCCGACTATGATCCCCCCTTTGAAATTGATCCCCTCATGAAATATGAAATTGCAATAAGGGGCCAGAATTGTCCCGATAAACTGGCAATTCGGCTCGATGTTTATCTCGAGGGGTTGTGCGCCTCTTCTGTAACATTCCAGGGAAAAGTTTTTGGATTGTCCTTGATATCCCTGGATAACAGCACCACTTGGAAGCCTCACGTTACTAATGCAAAGAATCGTCACTGGACCAGCTCCTGTTAAGGTTGAACCAATCGCCATGTCAAGCTTCGTTAAGTAATAGGTACCTGCAGGCAGTTCATACGTACCACCAGGAACTGTAATGTTTAATTGGGCTGTGTCAAGCGTCCCATCTGGGTTAACAACGTATGTATATTTACCAATTTTAGACCTGGTGGTATGGTCTTTAATATCCAGCTCGCCTCCTCTCACTGTTCTGTCATGGGGGCCAATCTTTTCATTCGAATTGTTATTTATATTGCAACGAGATCTTTCTTGGTCTTTAAGCATGGAATTGAGACCAACGTAATCAGTGTAATTATTGGGGTCACTTAGTTTGGTATTCCATGCCTGGACAGAGTTAGGGGGTATCAATTCAATTCTGCTATTCTTGAATAACTCTGTGGGAATCGCCTCTGAACTTCGAATAGAATAAGAAGATTTTTTTCCATCGATAGTACCTGCTATGGCAGCAAAAGTAGGTGTTGTATGAGTGTACACCGCTCCCTTAAAAGGGGTTTCCTGTTCCTGTTTCGATTCCGGTTTCGGTGGCGGAGGTGGCGGTGGTGGTATAGTTGCTTCCAGTGTCCTTTTCACTACCAGGCTGCCATCTTTCATCCCGCACGCTCCCGTGACTCTCATACATGTACCTGAAGTGCCGACCGATTTTACGGAGGGGGTGTACCTCCCATCACCGAAGGGAGTATTAGGAGCCGGAAGTACAAGTTTTTGGCCTTTATATGATCGAGCAGCTTGTTGCAAACCCGCCTGGGCAATATAAAACGCCTTGACCGAACAGATTTCCCTCTCGATTTGACGCACCTGGTTGGCCTGGAAATGCAGATATCCTGCAGCAAAAATGATTAAGGCCATGGATATAAGGCAGGAATAAGTGATGAGGATGTAACC
>Ga0315268_10006600_pt1 | contig 12330 bp, 8 predicted proteins | sample C1_top_MG_FD_204535 | JGI IMG/M metagenome (GOLD analysis project Ga0315268, IMG submission 204535) | Sediment microbial communities from Yellowstone Lake, YNP, Wyoming, USA - C1_top | ecosystem: Environmental > Aquatic > Freshwater > Lake > Sediment | place: USA: Wyoming | collected 2017-08-01 | reverse complement strand
CTACCCCCACATCGGGCAGGACTCCCGGGCCGTCATCGTCACCGCCAACAACTTCAACTATGCAACGACAGCATGGCTGGACAGCCGCTTCTTCGCCTGGCCCAAGGCCTGGCTGTATAACGGCCTGCCGTTCAATTACATCTATACCTATAACTGGACCTACGGCACCATCATGCCGCCGGTGGTCCTGGACAACAACCGCTATTCCTACCTGGTGAGCACGAACAAGACCGGCGCCGATAACATAATCAAGGTCATCGCCTTTCACACGCCCGCCACGCCTATAGAAAGTGGTTGGGCGAATGTCTACAACGTTTCGGTGCAGGCTTATTCGCTGCCGCCCTCCGCGGCCCAGCCTTTCACCACCAGCCTCCTGGACACCCTGGACTCCCGCTTCGTGAACGCCAGCACCCAGGTGGGCACCGCTCCCAGCGGGGCGGCCTCCCTCTTCCAGACCCACACGGTGGCTTATGATGCAACTTATCCAGCGCCCAGATATTACGAGTTCATCCTCACCCCCAACTCGGGGTCCGTGAGGCAATGGGACTGGTTCTGGGCCAGCGCCTCCTCCTATGACTGGAACGCCTCCATCGTCGCCAACCGCAACAAGGACGTGTTTGTCACCTGGAGCTCCACCGACCCCTTGAACGAGATTTTCCCCCAGGTGCGCTTCGGCGGCCGGCGGAGTTTCGCCGACCTGGGCACCGGCAATTTCCCCTCTACCCCCGGCCTGGCGGTGAGCGGCCAGGCGGCCGCGACCAGCGTTGACCACTACGACGGGTTCCGTTGGGGTGACTACTCCTCCGTGACCATTGACCCGGCCGTGGCCTCCGGGCTGACGGCGTGGATCACCAACGAGTGGGCTCACGACAACATCGATCCCTGGGTCAGCTGGCGCAGCCAGATCGCCGCCATCACTTATTTACCTTTACCCTAGCTTAAGAATTTCACGCCCAACCTCCCTCGCCCTCCCCGCCCCGACCGGCGGGGAGGGCGAGGCGCGTGAAGCGGGCGCCCAGGGCCGGGCGGCCCGGGGAGGGTGCGGGGGGAAGGGATTGCCGGCGCCGCCAATTTGAGGCTTCTGCGAAAAGCCTGTTTGTCATCTTGAACGAAGCGAAGCATCCCGGCGGCCCAGGCTTTCTGGCCTGTGCCTCATTTCCGGCAGAGCCTGGGAAGGATGTACCATCTATAAAGAGATTCTTTGGTCGCGGCGCTCCCTCAGAATGACGGCGGCACGGACTTTCGCAAGGGTTTCAATTTGGAGCGAATTAGCGGAGACCGGTGTCCAGGCGGATGTCCAGGCGGGTTTCCTGGCCCGGGGCGACGGTCACCCAGGCCGGCAGGTCTTTGGTGAAGGCGCGGCCCGGCAGGACCGGCATGTCGACGCGGTACCTGCCGGCGGGGAGGGCGGCGCGGTACCGGCCCTGGGGGTCCGTCACCACGGTGGCGGCTTCTTGGGAGCCGGCCCCGTAGATGACGATTTTAGCCCCCGGGACAGGCTGCCAGGCCGGGGGCCCGCCGGCCCTTTCCGCGGGCGCGGTGGGGCCCCGGGTCACCTGCCCGGCCACCGCCCCCGTCTCCGCCGGGGCCCGGCCCATGGCGGCCGCGGCCGGGGCCAGGAACAGCAGGACCGCGGGCACAGCCCACCAGGGTAATTTAAACTGCGGAGCCATCGCCGGCCATTTAAGGAGTTATTGGTGGGCCGTCGGGGGCTCGAACCCCAAACCTAGTGATTAAGAGTCACTTGCTCTACCAATTGAGCTAACGGCCCGGACACCGGTTTTTTGTAACACCCGGGGGTAAGGCTGTCAATAGCTTTGTCCTCACAGGGCGCGGCCCGGGGGAATTTCCTTGACCTGCCGCCCTCCTCTGGCATAAATAGGGGCTAAGATTTCTTTAAAGAAACCCAGATCCATGGCCCCTGACGCCCCCGGGGGGTGGACGAGCTTCCTCGCCCCCCTGCCTTATTTCCTCACCGGCCTCCTGCCTTTCGGGGTCGGCACCCTCCTTTCCGGGGTGGCAGGGTTTCCCATGCGCTTCGCGGTCTGGGGCGCCGGGTCGGCCGCGGCGGCGGCCCTGGTGCTGGCAGGGTTCGCCTCCCGGCAGGCCTTCGCCCCGGAGGGGCGCTGCCCCGGGCTTCCCGGCCTGTCCCCGCGGGGGGCCCGGCGCCTGGCCTGCGGCGCCCTGGCGGCGGCCGCGGTCCTGGGGCTCTGCTGCCAGTTCCGCCTGGGCACCGGCGACCTGACCCTCCCCCTGGGGGCCCTGGGGGTCCTTGGCGGCTATTTCTACTTCGCCCCGCCCCTCTCGTGGCACCGCCGGGGCCTGGGGGAGGCGGCCGGGGGCCTGTCCTTCGGCCTGCTGCCGGTATTCAGCGGTTATTACCTGCAAGGGGGGCATCCGGTGGCGGAAATTCTGGTCTTCGGCCTGCCCCTGAGCCTGGCCGCCTTCAACCTCTTTCTGGTCCACGGCTATCCCCGGCCGGGGGAGGAGCCGCCGGCCCGCCACAGCCTGGCCGCCCGCCTGGGGCCGGTGGCCGGGGCCCTGATTTACACCCTGGTGAACCTCCTCACCCTCGCCGGTCTGGTCTTCTGCCTGGTGTTCCCGGCCCATCCCCTGCCCTTCAGGTGGGCCCTGCTGCTGCCTCTGTTCCTGGCGGGGGCCGGCCAGGAGCTCATCAAGCGCCGGGCTTACCGGGACGAGGGTCGCCTGCGGCTGCTGTGCCGCCTCACCCTGGCGCTGCACCTGAGCCTGGGACTGGTCTTCAGCCTGATCCTGTGGCGGCGCCTTTAGGCGGCAGGAGGTTGCAATCCTGCCTTGGTTTAAGGATAATCATTTTAAATACTTCTATGCCAATATGCCAATAGGGGAAAGGCCGTCGGAGAGAGCAGCGCAGAATCCAGACCCTTCGCCAGGCTCAGGATGGCCGGAAGGTTTCTGTAACTCCTTTGCAAGGCTTTAATTTATGGTCATGGGCAGACTGGGCCGAGAGGCGGGGGCATTCCGGTGGGTCCGGCGGCTGGTGGCGCTGGCGGTGGTGTGCGCCCTTCTGCCCGCCTGCCAGGTGAACCCGGCCCAGTTTTACATCCCCCTGGCCTACGCCCTCACCGGGGTGTGCATCGCCCTCTTGATGTCGCCCACGCCCACGGCCGCGGTGGTGGGCGCGGTCATGGGCGCGGCCCTGGGAGCCGCGGTGTACAACAACTCCATCAAGCGCCAGCTCGCGGACCGGCAAAAGACCGAACCCCGGGCCGACAGTCAACCCCAAGCGGGCCCCAGGGAAAGTCCCTGAGGCCGGATGCCCCCCAGGTCAGCCATGAGTCCCGGCTCTGGCCCCGACGCCGCCCTGGACGCGGTCCTGAAGACCCTGAAGGAAGCCGCCGCACCCGTCTCCGGAGAGGTCCTGGCCGCGGCGCTGGGCCTGACCCGGGCCGCGGTGTGGAAGCGCATCCACCGCCTCAAGGCCCGGGGCTACGAGATCTCCGGCTCCCCCCGGCGGGGCTACCAGCTCCTCGCCTGCCCGGACCTGCTGCTGCCGGCGGAAATCCTCCAGGACCTTAAGACCCGGGACCTGCGGGGCCCCATTCACCATTTCCCCACCCTCAGCTCCACCAACGACCTGGCCAAAGACCTGGGCCGCCGGGAGGCCCCGGAAGGCACCCTGGTGGTGGCCGAAGCCCAGACCGCCGGCCGGGGCCGTCTGGGACGAGGCTGGGAGTCGCCTCCGGGGGTGGGGCTCTATGTATCGCTGCTGCTCAGGCCGCCGCTGCCCCCCTCGGATTTGCCGCAAATCACCCTCACCGCCGCGGTCTCCGTGGCCCGGGCGCTGGCCCGGGCGGCGGGCCTGGCCCCGGGCATCAAGTGGCCCAACGACCTGCTGCTGGGCGGCAAGAAGGTGGGGGGCATCCTCACCGAGATGGAGACGGAGCCTGACGTCATCCGCCACCTGGTGGTGGGCCTGGGCTTGAACGTCAACAACCGGGAATTCCCGCCGCCCCTCGCGGACACGGCCACCTCCCTGGCCCTGGCCGCGGGGCGACCATTCTCCCGCGTGGAGCTGCTCAGGGCCTGGCTGGAGGAGTTTGAGGAACTGTACCGCCGCTTCCTGGCCCGGGACTTTCCCGGCATCCTGGAGGAGTGGCGCAGCTATGCGGTGACCCTGGGAAGGGAAGTCAGGGTGCGGCAGGGTTTGGGGGAGGTTCAGGGGCAAGCGCTGGAAGTAGCGCCGGATGGGGCCCTGCTGGTTAAGACCCGGACCGGTGACATTGTCCGGGTCACCTCGGGGGAGTTGGCCCCGGGGCCGGGGGAAGGCCCGGCGGCCCCGGGACTTTCCTGATTATTCCTTGGCCTTTTTCTTGGCTTTCAGTTCGTCCAGCTCACCTTTCAGGCGCTCCACCTCGGCCTTGTACTTCTCCACCTCGGCCTCGGCCACCGGCGGCGGCTCATAAGCCGGGGCCTCGGACTTCTTGAAAAACTTGTCTTTGGCCTCTTCATATCCCAGATAGACGGCCAGGGCGCCGCCCAGGAGAAGCAGCAAAGGCACCCCGCCGGCCAGCAGGTTCAGGAATTGCTTCCACCACATGCCCAGGCCGATCAGTCCCAGCGCCACTGCCACCAGTCCGCCGATTAACGCCGTCATGTCCAACCTCCTGCACGAAAAGGGATATCCAGTTTCTCGCCGTTGGCAGCCAGATCCGGATTGCGTGAATTAAGATTATTACCACCAAGGAGAAAATTTCGCAAGGAAATTCCCGGAACATCTTGGGGTCTGAAAGATTTTTCTAATGAAATACAAAGGTTATAAGGAATGGCCGCCTTGACAAAAATCCCCCAATTCTTATAATAAGCCAAGTTTCAGAATTTCCCGGCCGGATAAGCTTTAAGACCCATGGCAGAACAGGACTATTATCAGCTCCTGGGAGTGGACCGCAGCGCCTCTCTGGAGGAAATCAAGAAGGCCTACCGCAAGCTGGCCCTGAAGTACCATCCCGACAAGGCCAAGGGGGACAAGCACGCCGCGGAAGAGAAGTTCAAGCAGATCAGCGAGGCCTACGCGGTCCTGAGCAACCCGGAAAAAAGGAAGCAGTACGACGAATTCGGCTCCCAGGCCTTCCGGGACCGCTTCACCCGGGAGGACATCTTCCGGGGCTTCGACTTCAACGAAATCTTCGACTTCGGCATCTCGGAGGGCATCTTCAGCCGCCTCTTCGGCGGCCTGGGCGGCGGCCAGCCCCGGGGGGGCGCCCGCATCTTCACCTTCGGGGGCGGGCCCCAAGGCTTCAAGGCCCAGCCCCAGGCCGTCAAAGGCGAGGACCTGCTGGTGGAAGTGCCCATCACCCTCCACGAAATCGCCTTCGGCGCCGAAAAGCTGTTGAGCATTCCCTTAAACGGCCAGGCGGAAAAGCTGGCGGTGAAGGTCCCCCCCGGCACCCTGCCGGGCAAGAAGCTGCGCGTCGCCGGCAAAGGCCGCCCCAGCCCCTTTGGCGGGCCCCCCGGCGACCTCTACGTGCGCCTCCGGGAAGTGGAGCACCCGGTGTTCAAGCGGGAGGGCAACGACCTGTATGTGGACCGGCACATCCGCTTCACCGAGGCGGCCCTGGGCACCAAGGTCACCGTCCCCACCCTGGACGGCAAGACCATGAGCCTGAAGGTGCCCCCGGGCACCCAGAGCCACACCCGGATGCGCCTCAAGGGTTACGGCCTCCCCTACGCCAACGGCAAGACCCGGGGGGACCAGTACGTCCGCATCATCGTCGACACCCCCGCCAACCTCACCAAGAAACAGAGGGCCCTTCTGGAAGAGCTGGTGAAGGAGAACCTGTAGCCCCCAGGGCTTTTCCCCCTTTTTTAACTACCCATAAGGAGAAACCCATGCCGGTGGAATTGGTCCCCAAGGTTTACTGGGTGGGCGCGGTGGACTGGACCGTCCGGGATTTCCACGGCTACCGCACGGAGGCCGGAACCACTTATAACGCCTACCTGATCCTGGATGAGAAGATCACCCTCATCGACACGGTGAAGGCGGAGTTCGTGCCGGAGATGCTGGCCCGGGTGGCGGAGGTTGTGGATCCGGAGAACATCACCTACCTGGTCTCCAACCACGTGGAGATGGACCACTCCGGCGGCCTGCCCCAGACCATGGCCCGGGTGAAGCCGGAGAAGGTCTTCTGCTCCCCCCGGGGCCGGGCGGGCCTCGCCCGCCATTACCGCCAGGACTGGCCCTTCGTGGAGGTGAAGACCGGGGATACCCTGTCCCTGGGGCGCTATAACCTGGCCTTCCTGGAGACCCCCATGCTCCACTGGCCGGACTCCATGATGACCTACTTAAAGGAGGAGGAGCTGCTCTTCTCCAGCGACGGCTTCGGGGCCCACCTGGCCTCCAGCGAGCGCTTCGACGACCACCTGCCGGCTTATCCTCCGGACTTCCTGCACCAGCTCAAGAAGTACTACGCCAACATCCTCATGCCTTTCGGCTCCCTCATCCTCCAGCTTTTCAGAAAGATCGCCGACCTGGGGCTCACCTTCAGGATGATCGCCCCGGACCACGGCCTCATCTACCGCCGCCCCGCCCTGGTGCTGGAGGCCTACCGCAAGTGGGCCGAGGGCCTGCCGGAGCCCAAGGGCCTGGTAATCTACGACACCATGTGGCACTCCACCGAAATGCTGGCCCAGGCCCTGACCCAGGGGCTCGTGGACGCGGGCGCGGAGGCTCAGCTGCACCACCTGCGGCGCACCCACATGAGCGACATCGTCACCGAGGTCCTGGACGCGGGGCTGCTGCTCATCGGCTCCCCCACCCTCAACAACCAGGTGTTCCCCACCGTGGCTGCCTTCCTCACCTACCTCAAAGGCCTGCAGCCCAAAGGTAAGGCCGCCGCGGCCTTCGGCTCCTACGGCTGGAGCGGTCAGGCCGTGAAGCTCATCAACCAGGAGCTGGAGGCCATGAAGCTGAAGCTGGTGCACGAGGGCTTCCAGTGCCAGTACGTCCCCACCCTGGAGGACCTGGCCGCGGCCCGGGCCCTGGGCGCCCGCCTGGGCCGGGACCACTTGAGGAAGTGAGCTCATTTAAGTTAAAGAGATCCGGGCCATTAAGGGTGCAAGTCGACTCTTGGCGCCTTTGCGCCTTCACGTCTTTGCGTGAGTAAGAATTGCCTGATCTTATAGACGCCGCCGCGGACCTGCGCCACCTCCTGGCCCGGGGCTACCCCCAGGCCGCGGCCTTGACCCTGGTGGGCAACCGCTACGGCCTCCACCGTACCGCCCGCCAGCTCCTGCACCGGGGCGTGGCCGCGCCTGAGACCGCCGCGGCCCGCCGCGCCAAGCTGCGCCTCCTGGCGGACCTTCCCGGCCACCCCCTGGGTGTGGACGGCCACAACGTCCTCATCACCCTGGAGTGCGCCCTGCGGCACTTACCTCTGGTGGCCGCGGACGACGGTTTTATCCGGGACGTAGGGCAGGTCTCCCGGGCCTTCCGCCCTTCCCGGGCCACCGACCGGGTCCTGGCGCTCCTGGCCGACTACCTGGCCGGGCACCCTGTGGGGGCCCTGAGCGTCTTCTTCGATGCCCCCCTGAGTCTAAGCGGCGAGCTGGCCTGGCGCACCCGGGAAGTCTGGGGGGCCCGGGGGCTCGCGGTTACCGCGGCGGCGGTGCCCGTCCCCGAGCGGGAGCTGGCGGCCTTCCCCGGTCCCGTGGCCACCAGCGACACTGCTCTCATCGACGCCCACGACCTGGTGGTGGACTTGGCCGGTGAAATCATCCGGAGGGAACTTCAGGTATCGATTATTTGCTTAAGCGGGGCCCAGCCCCCGGAAGGCGGTTAGAAGGCAAAAAGCACCCGCCGGGGCTTGCCAAAAATAATTTCCGCGCTAAAATATAGTCCACGGGCGGTTAACTCAGCGGTAGAGTGCCATCCTCACACGGTGGAAGTCACTGGTTCAAATCCAGTACCGCCTACCAGCAAATTCAAGGGGTTACGGGGTTAAACCGTAGCCCCTTTTCTCTTCCTGTCCCCGCGCCCGCTCTGACCATAAGGCCAACAGCTAATACCTACTGCCATTATTGCGGCAAGTAAAATTTAATGGGTTCGTTTTAACTGCCGGGATTAGTTTGTGCCCGGGGAAAAATGGGGGTGTCGTGGTTAATATTTTGGCCGGGGCCGAACCGTTGGATACGTATAGAAACTATAAAAAAAGCTTATGGGGATAATTACCAGATGATTAATTATTTTCCCTATAAAATAGACAATGCCTGCCCGGGGGTACAAAAAGAGCGGAATTTTCCGGCCGCGGGGAAATTGTGAAGCTCAGTTATTTCAAGGACTTCCGGCCTTATTGCCGGAATTGAATTTTCCTTCAAGAATTTCCTTGACAAAAAACCATTTCCGCGGTAAAAGCCTTGTTCACGTAAAGAATTCAGGTGTAACCAAACAACTTACTAACCTTCTCTAACCGCGGAGAGAGGGATGTTGAGCATCTGCCTGACGAGGCCAGAGGTCCGCCCCCCTATGGGTGATTTCCCATATCCGGGGGTTTTTTATTGCCGGCCCCAGGCCACAGGCGCCACATTTTAAGGATTCTTCTGCCACAATTTATCAAGAACAAGAAAGGGGGGACGATTTAAGCAAGCTTGTTGACCGTCGGCATCCTGCAAAACCTTGCTGGAGGGACTGTAAACGCAAGAACCCAGGCAATAATAATAATTATCTAAAACGACAACGACAGTGAACGCAGTGAAAGGGGGAAAGGGGTACATGAAGAACTTTAAATTGCTTGCGGTGTTTTTGGGTCTTTTGCTCTTGATTCCGGCCGTGCCGGCCCTGGCTGCGCCGCCCACCCTGACCATCAGCCCCGGCAGCGGCGTCCCCGGGACCCAGGTTTCCCTGGACGGCACCCACTGGGGCAAGAAAAAGGTCTATAAAGTCTGGTTTGACGAGATCGGCAACACCGACAATCCGTCCATCGTCAGATCCGACCGGTACGGCAACCTGGTCACCGGCCAGTTCACGGTGCCCGCCAACGCCCTGCAGGGGCCGCACACCATCGTGGTCACGGCCACCAAGCTGAACAAGCGCAAGGCCTCCGCCACCTTCACCGTCACCGGTCCGGCGGCCATCAGCCTGAACCCCGCCTCGGGGCTGCCCGGCACCACGGTGACGGTGCACGGCACCCTGTTCGGGGCCCGGGAGACGGTGGAGATCTATTTTGACGGCGCCCTGGTGGGCCACGCCGCTCCCAACGACCTCGGCACCTTCGACAAGGACATCATCATACCCCCCACCGCCACCATCGGCACCCATGAGGTGGCGGCCAAGGGCCTGTCCAGCGGCCGGGTGGCGGATGCGCCGGGAGGCTTCACGGTGCCCGCCGGCAGCGCGGCCACCGCCACCGTCAACCCCGCCAACGGCTTGCCCGGCACCCAGGTGACCATCAGCGGCACCAACTTCGCGCCCTATGAAGCCGTGGACATCCAGTTCGACACCAACTACGTGGCCCAGGCCACGGCCATCGCCAACGGCAGCTTCTCCTGCAACTTCGTGGTGCCCATCAACGCCATTCCCGGCAACCACGTGGTGAACGCCGTGGGCAAGAACAGCACCCGCTCGGCCCAGGCGCCCTTCACCGTCAACGCCGGGATGCAAATCACCCTGAATCCCATCAGCGGGCCGCCCCTCACCGTGACCACGGTCACGGGCGCGGCCTTCGGCGCCAACGAGGCGGTGAACCTGAGGTTTGACGGCGCCCTGGTGGGCGTGGCCGCGGCCAACGCCGCGGGCGCCTTCACCAAGGACATCACCGTGCCCATCAACGCGGCCGTCGGCGCCCACGAGGTCTCCGGCGTGGGCCAGGGCAGCGGCCGCACCGCGGACGCGGTCTTCACAGTGCCCGCCGGCAGCGCCGCCACCGCCCTGGTCACCCCCAACCACGGCCTCCCCGGGACCCCGGCGACCATCAGCGGCACCAACTTCGGGCCCTATGAAGCGGTGAACATCCAGTTCGACACCAACAACGTGGCCCAGGCCACGGCCAGCGCCGCCGGGGCCTTCTCCATGGACTTCGTGGTGCCCGTCAACGCCATTCCCGGCGTGCACACGGTGAACGCCGTGGGCCAGCTCAGCGGCGAATCGGCCCAGGCCCCCTTCACCGTGGACGGCGGCACCGCCCTCACCCTGACGCCCAACACCGGCCTCCCCGGCACCGACGTGACCGCGGCGGGCACGGACTTTGCCGCCAACGAGGCGGTCTTCATCTTCTTTGAAGGCGTCAAGGTGGCCCAGGCCACCTCCGACGCCGGCGGCGACTTCACCGGCGTGCACTTCGCGGTGCCCGCGGACGCCACCAACGGCGCCCATGCGGTCACCGGCGTGGGGCAGTCCAGCGGCCGCTCCGCCACGGTGACCTACACCGTGGGCCCCGGCGCCACCATCGCCCTGACGCCCAACAGCGGCGACCCCGGCGTCCAGGTGACCATCACCGGCAGCAACTACATGCCCAACGAGGCGGTGAAGGTCCTCTTTGACACCAACAACGTCACCCAGGGGACCGCGGACAACAGCGGCGCCATCTCCCTGGGCTTCGTGGTGCCCATGGACGCCCTGGCCGGCAACCACTCGGTGAGCGCCATCGGCCAGACCAGCAAGCGCTCGGCCCAGGCGCCCTTCGCGGTGAACGGCCCGGCCACCCTGACCATCACCAACCCGGCGACCAAAAACGGTCCCGCCACCACCCTGGTGACCGTGTCCGGCGCTGACTTCGGCTTGAACGAAGACGTGGTCATCCGCTTCGACACCCAGCAGGTGGCCGTGGCCAAGAGCGGCGGCGCCGGCGCCTTCACCCAGACCTTCCGGGTGCCCCCGGCCGCGGCCCTGGGCGCCCACAAGGTGACCGCCACGGGCCAGCTTTCCGGCCGGGCGGCGCAGGACATCTTCACGGTGACGGCCACCGCGGCCATCACCCTCAACCCCCTCTTCGGGCCGCCCACCACCACGGTGACCGTCACCGGCAGCTACTTCCTGCACAACGAGTGGGTGGACATCTTCTTTGACAAGATCGATGTGCGCCTGGTCCAGGCGGACGGCGCCGGGGCCTTCACCGCCACCTTCACGGTGCCGGCCAACACCCTCCCCGGCCCCCACTGGGTCACCGCCATCGGCCAGACCAGCGGCGTCAACAACCAGGCTTCCTTCCTGGTGTGCGCCGACTGGGCCCAGTTCCGCTACGGCCCGCGCCACAGCGGCTACAACGGCTTTGAAAACGTCCTCGACGCCGGCACCGTCCCCAACCTGGGACAGGCCTGGACCGGCCTTACCACCGCCCCCATCGAGTCTTCGCCGGTGGTGGCCAATGTCCCCGTGCCCCTCGGCGCCGATGAGGTGGTCTATATCGGCTCCTTGGACGGCGGCGTCTACGCCTTTAACGCCGTCACCGGCGCCCCCCGGACCGGCTGGCCGGTATTCCTGGCCAGCTCCGTCGTCGCGGCGCCTGCCTATGCCGACGGCCGGGTCTTTGCCGTGGATACCAGCGGGAGTCTGCAGGCGTATAACGCCGATACCGGCGTGAACGCCTGGGGTTTTGGTTGGCTCCTGCCCGCTCCTATCACTGCCTCACCCGTGGTGGCCAACGGCAGGGTCTATGTCGCGGACACCGGCGGCTCTATCTGGGCTTTTGACGCCGCCACCGGCGCCCAAATCACCGGCTTCTCCCCGTTGTCCGTCAGCCCGGGCTCCCCGCTCTTCTCTTCGCCCGCGGTGTATAATGGCATCCTCTATGTCGGCTCCACCGACTTCAAGCTCTACGCCTTCGACGCGGCCTCCGGCGCTTTCCGCTGGTCGGCGGCCACGGGCAACTGGGTCTTCTCCTCGCCCGCGGTGGCCAACGGCGTCGTCTACGCGGGCTGCCTGGACAACAGCCTCTATGCCTTCAACGCCTTGACCGGCGCCCCCATGCCCGGCTGGCCGCAGTTGACCGGCGGGCCCATCTGGTCCTCGCCCGCGGTGGCCAACGGCATCGTTTACGTGGGCTCCGACGACTTCTTCCTGTGGGCCTTCAACGCCACCACCGGCACCCTTATTAACCTCAAAAGCACCGGACTGTGGGTCGATTCCTCTCCTGCGGTGGCCAACAACGGGGTGCTGCCCACGGAGCCGCAGGTGGTCTTCGTCGGCTCCGAGGACGGCAACCTCTACGGCTTTGACAAGCTCCTCTCCACTTACCTGTTCACCGCCACCACCGGCGGCCCCATCGTCTTCTCGTCGCCGGCGGTGGCCAACGGCATGGTTTACGTGGGCTCTTTCGACGGCCGGCTGTATGCCTACAGCCTGCCCGGCGGCGGCTCCAG
>Ga0315268_10006599_pt1 | contig 12331 bp, 18 predicted proteins | sample C1_top_MG_FD_204535 | JGI IMG/M metagenome (GOLD analysis project Ga0315268, IMG submission 204535) | Sediment microbial communities from Yellowstone Lake, YNP, Wyoming, USA - C1_top | ecosystem: Environmental > Aquatic > Freshwater > Lake > Sediment | place: USA: Wyoming | collected 2017-08-01 | reverse complement strand
TAGGCTTAGGCTTGGGCGGAATTGAACGCCTCGAAATCTACCCTTCCTTACTCTGGGGACTTGTCTTTGATGCCTACTTAATCGGAGAAGCCAGCAACACAGCATTGACAAGCAAGAGGTAGGTTAATCACAAGGAGAGGATTTATGATGGCAGAGCATGATGGACATGAAGACAGAAATCTCGTGTTATATTTCGTGATTGTCTTCGCTTGGAGCGGACTGTGTTGGCTACCGATTGTCTTGTTTTCATTTACTATAAATGACCCGCTCGGCATTTTATTGTCCACTATGAGTGTATTTGGACCACTTGCGTCAGCCTTCATTTTGACTTACTTCAACCAAGGGAAAGACGGAATCAGAAAGTTACTGAAAAGAGGAGTTGACCGTAGATTCGGAAAGAAGTGGCTAATTCCGATTTTCTTGCTTTTTCCAGCAATAGATGGCAGTGCTGTCTTGGTGGCTATGTTCACCGAGGCAATTACTATTGACATGTCATGGGTATCGAATTTGCTGTCTGTTATTCTTGGGGATTTGTTCATGTTCATACTCTTCTGCATTTGGGCTGCTGGGGAAGAGTTCGGCTGGAGAGGTTACGCTCTTGATAGGCTTCAAGGACGTTTCAATGCGATTATTTCCTCTATCGTGCTTGGAATCATTTGGTGGGCTTGGCATATACCAGCACTCGGTTTTCAAAGTAGCGCTTTGGGCACGCAACCAATTAACGTCTGGGTATTTCTCGTTATAATATTGGAATTTGCTGTCTTGCTAACGTGGATATACAACAATACGAAAGGAAGCATACTTGCAGTCATTCTCTTTCACGCAATGTTCAATATGGCATCCTATGCTACAATTCCAATAGCGAACCAAATTCCAACTTACTCAATACCTAATTACTACTCGCTTATCGTGCTTCTCATAATTGTCATTGCAGTGACAATAGTTTATGGACCCAAAAGACTGGTTCGCCAAACAAAAAAGTAAATGGAAGTCAAGCTGTAACTTTTCCGCAAAATCGAAAAAAAACGGCTTGAGGACTGATGGAAGCGGGCACCCTTTACCCAAAATCACGATTTGAATAGACGGCTTTCTGTCTTCTTTCGGTTCAGCTTCTCCTGTTTGAGAAATTTAAACGAGATAAGTCACCTATCCTGCGCATCATCAAACTAATGCCAATGAACTGCGGAAATGCCACGTTCAGGTTCATGCTCGGAGTTAGGTTGTCGTGGGAGATATCAAAGCTACTATCGTTGCGATAATGCTCTCTTCACTTGCTGTTTGGGTGAAGTTGTCTATGTTGATTTTGTTGAGCAGAATGGCAAGATATGCTCTTGCGGTTAGTTGATAAAGTGCTGCTTGGAAGCCAGCTTGGGTTTTTCTTGCGCCAGCTTTTTCCAAGTAACCGGACTTCTCTAATGTTTTTACTCTGCGGTTTACGTTGGTGTATTTAGTGTGTTTCAAACCCTTTTGAGCTTTGATTTTTCTGAATATTTCGTAGATTGTTAGCGGGCTTTTGGTGGCGAGGGTTTGGAATATGGCGCGGTTTAGCCTGGCTTCTCTGCCTTTGAAAACGCTGAGCTCTGTGCCTTTGCTTTTCTTCCGCGCCAGATTTCTACTCCCCCTCCAGCTTTGGAAGGAAGTAAAAAGGCGCTGAAACTAGCTTATCACGTTAACCTAAGCTGTTTTTGTCGTTTTGACCCGTCGTAAAATCTTTCGGGGCTCCGAAACGCCTTGGGCAAAATTCAGCTAGAAACGCTATGTAGCCACAATTGATAGCTTTATGTCAAAAATCAGGGGCAAACTAGGGTTTTGCACTCTTTTTCCTCGAGTTTTACCGAGGTGTTTTCGGGGCTCCGAAACGTTTTACCGAGCACATTTTTACTGCCGAGAGCCGAAAAGTAGTTGTGAGGACAAAAATGCGCGGGCTGGCTTATGGAAAGCTTTTGTGGAAATCATTTCATTGTTCATAGTGACCGTTTTCTGCAAGACTCCTTATGGCGCTGATGTAATCAGGCAGGTTTTTCCTATAAACTAAACCCATTTTCTCTAAGACTACGACGATTAAAGCCCTGATTGTGACATCCTCTTCTGTAGCTTCTGGATAACGCTCTCTCATCAAAAGCCAGGCTTCTTCTATGAGGCATACAGCTTTACCGCTGAGAACAGACTGTTTCTCTCCGTTATCTCCTATCGCCTCTTCTGCTAACCCGTGAATTTTTAGCTCTTTAATGCAGTCTCCTACTTTCATTTTTGCTGAGCCTTTGCATGTTGAGCTTTATTTTTGTTTTTCTTTGTTTTTATTTTTTAGGTATGTGTATGTTAGGGCTATTTTGGCATCGTCTTCTGTCATGTCGGCTTTGAAGTCTTCTTTGAAATATGGTTTTAGTCTTTGGAGGAATTTGTGGGGAACGGGCAGGTGAGCCCTGATGTAGTCATAAATGTATTTGCCTTTCAGGTATCGTTTCTTTGATGGGGAAAGCTTGAATTTCACCATTCTCATCACTGCTCCTTAAGCGTTAGGTTGAGTTTTCTTGAAGATGCTTTGTCCGTCAGGATCACTCGCAGGTTTTCGCCTTCTTGCACGACGTCCATGTCGAAGTCTTTGCCAAAGTAGGGTTTGAGCTCCTCGTTCATTTTTGTTGGAAACAGCAGTTCGTAGCCGCCAGAGCGGGTGCGGACTATTTCGCCATATTTTTCTGCTCGTTTCACTTGGTTGAGGTCAGAGGTTCTTACGGTCTTGAGTTTTAGCTTAACCGTGCTGGTTCACCTCCCACAGATTCCTGCTGAAGCACTGCTGCTTTGGTTCTGACGTGGGTGATGTGGGAGAGGATGAAGTCTTGTTCTGAGAGGGCTTTGTGCATTAAGTCTTGGATGGCAGCGTTTATGTTACCTGCGTAATAAGGCGTCACGATTTTCTCGGCGAACTCGGATAGCAAGGAGGCTGGAACATTATGAAACGTTAAGTCCACGAGGAGGTCGTTTTCAGTTGATAAGACCGCGGTATTCTTTTTCATAGAGGATCACTCGGGACTCGAAGCTTATGTTGCAAAATGTTAAAAAGACCTGTGTCGAAAAGACGTTTCTTCGCCCTGGAGAGAGTACAGTGAAAGTGAACACAAAATGCTTTAAGAAGTCAAAATAACGACTATTACTCAGCGATGTTCAGAATGCGAATGTTTAGTCCTTGGTGTAGAAATGCACTATCTTGTCCGCGATTTCGGGCGTGTAGCCATGATCTTGCAGTTTTTTCCGTAGTCTTTTATTTGGCATCTAAGACCGTTACCTTTTCGATTCTCTTGAGCCAATCGCATTGGAGGCTGTCAGCGATTTCCTTCTCAATTTGACTATGCGACCTGTCTGAAGCTTCTGGAACTAAGTAAATTGTGATCAGGGCTATCTTTCGTTCTTGATTCATTGTTACCAACTTCGCTGAGTGATCACTGTTAATAAGCATTCCGCGTATTATTCTTTTCCTTCTTTTCATTCCAAACCTTGAAAATAAATCTTTCATTCAGTAGTCAAAGAGGGTTACATTGATGCCTGAGAACATCATCCAGATTAGCAAAATAACCTCTAACCGTCAAGTCACAATCCCAGTTGAAATAATTAAGAAATTGAAAGTCAAAGTTGGAGACAAGATAATCTGGGTAGAAAGAAATGGAGACGTTATCATAAGAAAAACGTAGGTTTAGTCATGAATTTTGTGTCTCATTCGCCCTATGACAAGCATTGCTCCAACAGCTGTTAACGCTATGAATGCGGCTAAGCCTACCCATTGAATCGTCCAAAGTATTTGATCTAACAAAGGTTCTGGTTTAGGGATTGACATAGGGATAGGTGGTTGTTGCGATGATTGGTCAGGGAAGAGAATGTAGCTGATTCCGACCAGTAGAAAAGCAGATAAATTCTAAAATCAGCGAACTCAGGTTGAAACCATTCAGCCTGCTATTGCAAATCAGAGCAGAATTGTTAAAACAAATGTGCTACAACGTTAACCGGCTTGTTAATAATTTGTTGAAGTTCCGCCAAGTGGCTTTTTTGCAAAGATGCCAAAACAACTGTTGCTGGTCCAGCAGACTTCTCGACATTCACTTCTTGCTTTTCAGCCAGTTTAAATTTCAGATTGGCGCAATCTCCTAGGACTTTGATTTCACGCGCTATTCCCATGGAACCAACAGGAACAATGTCGTGAATAAACTTGAGTTTTCTAAGTTTTAGAACATCTGTTGACTGCGCAATGTTGCCCTCTTTCTCCCCCAAAATAACCTCGTACCCCACGCAGGGAATACCTACCGCCACAACAACATCAGCCGGCAAAGAAACGCCAATTCTCAACTGTGCTTTCTCGCAGAATCCGATAACTGTCACGCCAATTCCCGTCTGCTCCACAGCAACGTTTTTCTCCGTGCTCCCAGTGACAGCAAGCTTCGGATCTAAACCCGCCTTTGCAACCTCGTCTCGGACCCCTTCCAGAATTTCTCTGCCCGTAGGTTCAGGTTCCACGCCAAGAGCATCTACGACGCAAACTGGGTTAGCGCCGACAGCTAACACCTCCATCAATGCTGCTCGAGCCGTGAACTTTCCCAAGGTGAAGCCGTCAACTCTAATCTTGTCTAGTGGTTTTGGGCCTATGCCGCCAGATGAATCGCAGCCAACAACCATCACTTCGCCGTTGGTAAATTGAAAAATAATGACGTCTCTGTTGGTAGGAACAGGGAAGGGAAGAAGGGGGTTTTTGGTCAAGCTTTAAGTTTCCCTCTTAAAGCGAAGAACACTATGCCTGCAGCAATTGCGTTTAGGGCGGCTACGGTGAGCAAAACAGGCGCTAATCCATAGGCAATAAGCAAGCCTTCGTCTAAAGTTGCTCCTCCAAGCCAAGGGGCAAGCGGAAAAACCATCGCCGTGTTGATTGCCACACCAATTACTAGAGCGGGAATGAAACCCCAATTCTTGTGCAGCTTATTTGTTAAGCCAATTGCAGCTCCCGCTAAAGCCATGCCTAACGCGATTGGAAGGTGAAGTACCCCTAGTGGAAAACCGCTTACAGTAGCAGTTGCAAGATGTCCAAGCCCGCATACGAAGGCGCCTTCAAAGGTTCCAAAATACAAAGCGACGAAGAAGCCTGCGAACGAGTCAAAGGCTATGGAGCTTGCAGGGTTGGGTTTTATGAAAGAGCCGACAACTGCTAACGCGGTGAAAATGGCGATGCGTGCAATGCGGACGCTTGCCCTGTTGCTCATGATGTAAGATGGAACTTTGCTTTTTTGAGTCATATTTCATCAGTTAAAGACAAGCATTAGGTAAGCCATAAAAGCATTACCGCATGCATTACAGTTGTAGTGTGTTTCAAATGAAGGTCACGAACATTCGCTTACCCGAAAAAATCCTAGCAGACACTGACCAACTCGCAAAAAAACACCAACTCACCCGCTCCGAAATCATCCGCCAAGCCCTAACAATTTACCTGCACTTAGTAGAAAACGTGGGCACCATGTTAAGACCTACCGCATTCCAAGTAAAACCCTCTCAAATAACATACACGCGAAGAGGCGACGTAGCAATCTTGAAAATTCCCACAGGACACGCCATCATCGTAGGCTCAACCTCATCAGGCGCTGTTGGAGACAAAACCCTAGACAAAGTCAAAGTTAAACCACGTACCCTTGGCAAGTTCCTTGCAAGAGTTGCCCTCATGGATGTCACAGCTACAGGCGCATATCCACTGCTGCTCTCAGTAACATTAGGCGTCGAAAAAGAACCCACAGGACGAGAAATCCTTGAAGGCATAAAAACGGAAGCAGCATTCATAGGTTTGGAACCTAACCAAGTCATAATGGAAAATACCGAGGAAAACTTTGAAACCCTCCAAACTGGAGCAGGCTTAACCGTCATAGGCTTCGCAAACGAAGAAGAACTACGATTGGGAAAAACAGTGCCGGGTGACTTGCTGGTTGCAGTGGGCAAGCCTAAAGTTGGTGATGAAGTTTTGCCTGCCCAAGCCAAGGGAGAAATCGCTGACCTAAAAAACGTAACGTTTCTGTCACAAAAGAAATACGTTCATGACATTGTGCCTGTTGGGACTTTCGGAATAGCTTACGAAGCAAGGATGATGGCGTACGCCGTTGGGCGCCAACTTAAATTCGCCGAGGAAACACCACTGGATTTGAATAAGTCTGGTGGACCAGCAACCGTCGTGTTGGTTACGATAGATCCTACAAAGCTTGAGGAGCTTAAGCTGATGCTTCACAAACCCTTAGCAGTTATTGGAGAGATACTCTAAAAAAATCCAGAGTTTCCATTATGGATAATCCTTCCACTGCTCATTACGGCTACCTTATTTGTCATTGGCATCAAAAAGAAGCATTTGCTCAAAGAGAATATTAGAAATATTTGACAAATCACCTTATTCATAGCCGTAGGTTCATGCGGAGTAACGGAGAGAAGTGATGAGGTCTCTTATCCTGTAAACCTATGAGGAATGCCCTCATTGTTGTGGTAACCATACAAGTATGCTGAGTCCAAGACATGGGGCATCCCTACTTCCGTGGGCACTTGTGCACCTTCGGGTTGGTTAGAAACTGAAGGTCGTATTCGCCGACTCTATGCCACCTGTGGCAGCACTTTTTTCACTATTTTCACGACTGTCAGAGCTAGAATTATGGAGATACCTGCTTGCACAAACAAGTCTCTTGCGTAGGAGACAGCTGCCAACGCTAACCCCTTAATGTAAATGTTGACTAAGAAGTATGTAGTGGCCATCAGGAAACCTCCAATTACACAGCCGGCGACTTGGAGAGCAAAAGGCTTATTCTTCATCAAGCCTGGGACGAAGCCTTCCAAAAAATGAGCAGGAATTGAAACGAACCATCTTGGATAGCCTGTGAACAGGTCAACCGCCACAGCGCCGATGACGCCGACGGAGCCTCCGACTCTGTATCCGAAGAGCAACGCTGCGACAAACACCACGAAATCGCCGATTTGCGTATAACCTCCAGTGGGTGAAGGAATGATAACTAACATGATTGTTGCTGCGTATGCAGCTGAAAGAACGGCTGTCAAGGCTACCTCCTTTGTAGCCTTTGCGCTCTTATTCTTCACCATCTTGGTGTCACGTCAACGTACCTTATGCCGGCATCTTGTAGTTATGGTTTCTGGCAGAATGAGATGGCTAAGACGTCTTCTTTGCTCCAAACCAGTTTTGTCTTGCAAGCGTGATTTGTGCAGACAGCCGCATTGTTTACCAGTTTTGAAGAGCAGAAGGAGGCTAAGTCCAAGGAGACGCCAGTGTCGACGATGGCTTTACACTCTGGGCACTTAATCAAAAGACGAGGCATGATTTTTCACCTCTCCTAGTTATTTTTGCCTAACTATTAAACAATTATGCCAGAGTGAAATTAGCCTTTGGAGTCTCGTGTAAAAACCTGTGGGCTGCATTAAAGTGTGAAATAAGCCCTTTTCTCGCCTTTTTTTAAATTTGGCAATGATTCTAACCTATTTTAAGAGGAATGGGGTATTACTTAACGAGGTTTGGGTTGAAATGAGCAGACACCAAGGCAAATTCTGGCCTCACGTGAGAGCCATGATCTGGGAAAAAGCCGAAGAACTCTTTATGGCAGACCAAGCCAGAACTATGGACTTTTACAATAGACCAGAGAAATGTGAACTGCGAGAAGGCGGATATTTTCATGAAGCAAAATTAATCGTTCTGAGAAATCTGTGGCGAGAAAAGAAGGGCTTACCCATAACTGAAGAGGAGGAAGCCTTTCAGGAGCAAGCTCAGGACTTTCTCCAAAACAAGTAAACCTTCGTCTGAAGCAGCATCCCAGTTATCTTAACGAGCCTCGTCACTCTGTCTGCGCTGGCGTTTCTTACACCTTCAGCATAAGCCGACGCAGAGCCATAAGGCGAGTGACGATTAGCTGCAAATTCCCTTCTGAAACGCGGATGATCATTCTTAATGAAAGTCGTCTTCAACGATTCAAGCTGTTCTGGGGTTAGGTTCTGGAGCTTGTCTGAAACGTGTTTTTGACTGCCAAGAAGCTTTAGGTCAAAACCTAAACCCGAAAGCACATTTGCAACTCGTTTTGCTTCTTCAGATGGCTTCTGTTCCAAGACTTTTTTCATTCCTGCCTTCTCAGCGAACGGATTATACTTCGCCATCACCGCAATCAACTCCACACAAGGCGTGCCAACCCTCGGCAGAGTTTCCCGAATGAGCTTAACGCCCAAGCCTATGCTACGATACTTCGGGTGAATTACAATGCGGCTAATCGTGCTTAATCCCAGATTCAGCCCTTTCATTGACAGCCTTCCTGGCAAAACGAGGCTCCTGCCTCCACAACCCGGCGGCGGATAAGTGTAAACGATTACTCCGCAGAGCTCAACGCCACGTCTTAGACGGTAAACTTCTCTGCTTGCGCCAGCATGGTGGCTACGGTAGTGGAATCCGCTGAGACGACGCCAATCAGAAAGATAACCACCCTCAATCACCATTTCCTTGGTAAGACTACATTCTTTAACAGGCTTATTTGGGTAATAGTTAACGGTGATCTCTTCACCGAAACGCTTGTGCACGTGCACGCTAGGGCTAAGGTCCTCAAACAAATCCCCATGCGTAGTCGCCGCAATAACGGCCTTGCCCTGCTGACGCGCAAGCTTCTGAAGGTTAAACGCCACTATCTTTGCAGTGTCACGGTCAAGCGTGGCTGCGAACTCGTCCATAAGCCACCACTGCTTGCCGCTCTCAATCAGCTTGGCAATTCGATAACGGTATTTCTGTCCATCGCTGAGCTGGTTGTATGTACGTAGGAAGAGAAACGCGTCGTTAAGCCCAACCCTGCTGAGCAGTTCAAGACCTTCTTCTACGGTAGCGCCAACAGTCTCGATCAGCGGCTTATCAGCGTCTATGCGAACCTCTGAAAGGTCGATGGCTTCGTCTCCTAAATCCTGTCTTATTGCTCGTAGTAGCACGCTTTTGCCTGAACCGCTGTCCCCAGTCACATAAACGATGTCTTTCGGGGCAATCTTCAATTCTGCATCGAGAACCTTGAACTTCTGTGCTTCGTCAACGCCTAATCCGAAGCTTTCAGCAACAACAAGCGCTCTATCCGTCAGCTCAGTGTGCGTTTCATAGCTTATGTTGAAAGAGAATTTGTCCGCTGCTCTATCGTATACTCGGCGGAATTTTTGAATTCGGAAGATTTCTCTACGGTCTCTCATACACAATTACCTCTGTTACTGCAAAAGGCAGCGTTTAAGATGTCTGCTGAAACGGTCCAGCTAAGCCGCGGAGAGCTTAAGAAAAGTGAAACAATACTACGAGTATCCCAGAGTCTAACGACCATTACCCATCACCTTTCTCTTAGCCAATTCCCTGTGAATCCTATCCAGCTTGTTAGCCCTACGCGGAACCACAACCAAAAGCGGTTCAGGCTCAACCTCCAATGTCGCTCCAACCGCAAGACAAATTGACCAGAAACGGTCGTCATGAGTGCCAGGAGCATGAAAAAACCGAATGTTACCTTCACCTTCAGCCGACTTGCCAGGCAGCTCCTCATACTGTTCAACTGCCAAATCCGCGATAACGTCAGGGTCAAAATAGTATCTGAACAGGAGCTTTCCCATTAGCTGCTTTAGGTAACTCGCGTACTTCTGCTTAGACTGCAAGCTGAAGGCAACTCCTTCTACGCCCTCAATCCCTAAACTCATGGCTTCAGCGAGAGCCCGCTCATTAGTGGAGTCAACCAGCGTTCTTCGCAAGTGCCAACGGTCAGTTATCACTTTAACGTGGCTGGAAACCACATCATAGCGAGTGCCAAGCGGAAAAAGGAAACTGTACCTCAACAGCCTAGCTTCGCCAACCAGTTCTACAACGCTGAACGCAGCGTTATCGTTCTCTTGACCCACGTCCAAGCCACCGCAAAATTCTAAACCCTCAAAACTATCCTCAAAACGCCACGGCTCAACAATACCCGAGTCCACGCATGCGGTAATCAGCTCTTGGCTTAGCCACCTGCCCCTGTCCTCAGTAAACTTGTTCTCGTATTCACGAGCGAAACGGTCAGGATCCAACTGCTGCCGCTGCAAATCTATAAATTCCTGAGTGATCAACCCAGCCTCTACAGCTTTTCGCCAATCCGCAACAAAAGGAGTCCAGAACTTCGACACGTTCGGGTCATGTAGCGTTTTGTAGTAGAATTCGCGTCCCCAAGGCGTACTGTTCAAGATAATCTGGGCGCCTTGACCCCAACGAGTAGCCATCTGAGGCGTAAGCGTACCCTGCACCAGCTCCTCGCATTCTTTGATGAATGCAGCTTCTTCAACGTCTACATCATCGCTGGTCTCACCGCGGAGTTTCTCTAGGCTGAAGGGAAAAGCCTTCAAGCGTGAACGGTTCCGCAAACGAATAGTTGTCCTGAGAACCTTCTCAACCCATGCCCTATACGCAATCGGGTCCATCTTGCTCAAGACATCGGACAACTTTTCAAGAACAAGCTTAGCCTGCCGCAAACCCGGACCAGTAATCGTTCCTTGACTGCCTGGACGCCTGACACGCCGCTTAAACAACTTCACTCCGATAGACGTGGTTTTTCCGCCCTGCCGAGTCCACAATACCGTCTGCTGCCGAGCATAACTTGTCAGGAAACTAAGCTGGTAATCAGTCGGCTTGAAGTTCAAGAATATCTCAGAAAACTGCGGGTCTTCGCCTAGTTCTTCGATGCTGTGACCCTGGCACTTGTCATACAAAGCATAAATAGCTTGGAGGTCGGATTCGCTTCTCGGCTTAATCCGCCGAAAAACAACATCAACGTTCTGTCCGCTCAGTTCAGCAAGGATTCTGGCTAGAAACCATATTTTGCGTCTGTCTTCCATCGAGACACGGACAGACTGAATTTTCTCTATCTCGCGCCATAAGCCCTTGATGCTGTCAGGCAACGTTCGACTTGACATCTACTCTGTCTTCTCCTGTGCCTTTAACTCAGCCAACGCCTTCTTGATCTCGTCCAAATCGCTCAGCTTCTTAGGACGCAAACTAAGCCCAAGCATCTTAGCCGACAGCTTCGCATACTGCAACGATAAATTCTGCTTGTTCTGCTTAGCAAATTCCTCTGCTAACTCGTAGCATTCAGCAGCAAAAATCCGCATTATTTCATCACGGGTCTTGAAGGAATCAGCGTTAACGAAGTCCTCAGCCTTCAACTTCCTAGTAATCCGTGCGAAAGAGCGGTAGTAGGTAGCATGTATAAAAAAAATATTTTTTTTCTGCATTCTACCTCTTGTCATGATTTCTGCCCCACAAAAATTCCCATAACCGTACCGCTCAAGCCAGTGATAGCAGCGAAAATCTCACTGTTCCACGTTCCCATGAAAGCCATATGAGCAACCTCCAGAACGGACAAACAAACAGTCATGCCGATGCCGAATTTCACGCCTAAAACAAGCTTCTCGTTAGGCTCTTCACTGATTAGCTTGCCACGTTGAACCCGCTTTCTTGTTAAAGCACGCTTAATCGGGTCTGCCATCCGTACTTAGCCTCCGTTGAAATGTACGTGGGTGATTGAATGCTCGGTGTCCACCCATCAAAAAGCTGTTAACAAGCTTGGCAGCAGCCTCTTTGGGAATGTGCTCTTTAACCAGCACCGACACGTCAACAGCCCAACTGAGCGGAATCGCCGTATAATCCAAATCAAAAAGCCCGTCGGAATAGCGAAAGCTGTTCTGAGCAATCACTATGTGTTTGACTTTGTCGCCTATGAGTCCCACGAATACGCCCCAGCTTTTCACGGGCACGTCGATGGCCATGCCTGAACCTGAGCTCTTGCCAACCGAAGCATCGCACCATGAACAGCATATCAAATCTCCCGGACTCAAGCTCTCAATTGTTTTGCGTAGACTGTTTTTCATTTTGTCATAACCTCGCAACCTTGTACCTGTTCACGTGATCCACTTTGGACCGCAAAGCGTACACGTAGTCTGCCAAGAGCGACTTCTCACGCCCAAGCTCTAGGGTAATTCCCAATTCCCCAGTTTCGGACTTGACATGGTATTCAGCGCTTAAGATGCGGAAGTTCCCGTTTATGTTCTCATTCGGCAACGCAACGGGAATCATATCGGCTGGAAAAAGCGGAGTATTCCCATAATCAATGACCGTGCTCTTCAGAGTGATGTATTCGAATGGGTCTTTCATGTTGGCAAGAATCGCCTTTGCCCTAAGCAAGCACTCGTTGTCGCTCCAAAGTTCCTCGTCGACGTCCACGTATTCCCTTAGCCCATAAGCTGCTTGACTTGCGGCATCCTGCTGTAGGCTGCTGTAGCGTAAACCACCAAAGAA
>Ga0315268_10006598_pt1 | contig 12332 bp, 10 predicted proteins | sample C1_top_MG_FD_204535 | JGI IMG/M metagenome (GOLD analysis project Ga0315268, IMG submission 204535) | Sediment microbial communities from Yellowstone Lake, YNP, Wyoming, USA - C1_top | ecosystem: Environmental > Aquatic > Freshwater > Lake > Sediment | place: USA: Wyoming | collected 2017-08-01 | reverse complement strand
ATCCCTCCCATCAGGCCCATCAGCTGGCCCGACTGCAGGTAGGCCGAAAACTCCGGAGCCGAGACCGCGGTGCAGCCGCCGGTGACCGGCACCCCGAAGCGCTGCCAGGCGAACTGGATCCACATTATCAGCCCGGGGTCGCCGGCCGAAAAGGAGACCACCGCCCCCATATCCTTAAGCGACTTGGCCTGCTTCATCAGCTCCAGGGTATCGGTCCTGTTCTTGTAATAATCCTGGGGAAAGGCGTCGGCAATGCTCTTGGCCATGGTCACCACCAGCACCGCCTGCCCGGACTTGTAGCCCAGGTTGACGTAATCGCGGCCGTAAACCTTGCCCGGGAATTCGGCCCGGATCACTTCTGACACCTGCTTTTCGATCAAGGGAGTGCCGGTGACCCAGTGGCCCATCATCACCACTTTCAGGTTCCGGCGCATGGCATGGCGCAGCATGGCGGCCGAAAGCGGGTAAAGTTCGGGCATGGAGCCGGGATCGTAATCCCAGGAGAAAAGCACCGGGCTGCCCTCGGGCAGTTTTTCCAGCAGATCATAGGCCTGTTTTACGTCTCCGGAGACGGTCATCGGCAGTTTGACGTTTACCAGCAGGGCCAGGGCCACGGTCAGCCCCATGGCTAAAAATATCCAGCGCCGGTCTATCCGGGTAAGTCTTTCCAAAAATGTTTTCATGTTCATCATCCTCCTTCTAATTGCCGCCAGTGGTCAGGTAGGAGCGTTCGATCCCCAGCAGCATCCGCAAAGCCATGGAGACCGCGCCCAGGGCGGCCCCGATCTTGATGCCCCGCTGGCCGGCCGTGTTGGGGATCTCCATCACCCACTGGGTAACCTGGTCCAGCAGGGCCGGGAACTTGGCGCCAAAAAATGGAACATGCTGCCACAGCCAGCTCCCCAGCGGCACCCGCCCGATCATGATAATGGTGGCGGCAATCAACAGCAGTGTAGCCTCCTTGTTGCGGGCTCTAAAAGCCCGGTAGGCGGCGGAGGCGATGAAGAAAGCCAGCAGCGAGAACATGGCCGATGACAGCGGGGCCATTACGTTGTCATACAGCCAGTAGTAGGCCGTGCCCTCCTTGATGCCCCAGAACAAGCCCAGCACCATCATGAAGGCCAGGCAGATCAGCAGGGTCAGGCTGTAAAACCAGCCCTGCCGTTTGCGCTGGATCTTCTCGGCGTGGACGAATATCAGGTTGCCGATCCCCAGCACCAGGGTAAAGGCCACGATGATGATCTCCCAGGACTGCATCTCCTGGGCCGAATTGGCCACTATGGGATGCGGTACGAAGAAGGCCAGGATCATGTAAAACCCTGCCAGGAAGGTTATGATCAAAGGAATGGTCTTTTTCATCTCATATCTCCGAAATTGTCGCCGGATGATTTTGTTTCAAGCGACTGTAAAATTTTTACGGAATGGACAGGATTTACATGATTAACGGGGTTGATTCCCAATATTCTAATTGATCCCGCAAATCCTGTCAGCCCAATGATAATTCACTCTTTTGGTTTAAACAGCAAACTTGTGTTATTTTTTACCGCGGCATCAGCCAGCCGGCGAAGAAACCCAGCTGGGGAAATTTAAGGGCCAGGGTCTGCAGCACCACGCCAACCAGTATCAGGAATATCACCGTCGCCTTGCCCCAATCCTGGGCCTTGATGGTGCCCAGCAGTACCGGTTCCTTGGAAAGGTAGGCCGAGGCGGCGTAGATCTCCTCCCCTATCAGGGTATAGTCGCAGGCCGCCACAAAGAACGGAAGCTGGGTGATCATGGCGGTGCCGGCGATCTGGATGGCCCCGGTGGAATAGCCGGTCTCGGCCAGGATCAGCGATTCGGCGTAAAATGTCCCGATCATGAAGTTGGCGGCCGGCTTTTCCCGGACCATCATCCCATCCACCCCGGCGGTGTAGGCGAACTGCTCGTTGGTCAGGTAGCGGATGTTCTCCGCCCGGTAAGCGTCGGGCCGTCCGGCGTTCATATAGCTTGATTTTACTATCTCCTGGGCCAGGGTCATCACCAGGGGATCGGAGCAGGGCACCAGCAGCGGAGTGTCATATTCGGCCGCCTTGTTGGCCACCCGACCCAGGATCACCAGGCTGGCCAGGGTCTGAATGTCGGACACCGCCGAAAGACCGCCCGAAGGCAGATAAAGGATGGGCCGCCCCATCTCGGTGGCCCGGCCGATGGCCTCATCCACCGCCGAAAGTCCGGCGATGCGGCGGACGAAGAGATCGGCGCCGTGGCGGGCCTTGTAGATATAAAGCAGGATCAGCCCGGTAAAGGCCAGAAAGGCTATCAGGATGTTGGCCCGGGCGGTGTTGAACCACTGGGCGCTGGAGCTGACCGGTCCGAAAGGCTGGGTCTGGGCGGAGTCGGTAAAAGTAACGGCATTGATCGAATAGTAGTACGGCACGCCGGGGGTGAGGGTGTTGTCGGTGAACTCCACGCTGCCCGGAAAAACATAGCCCGCCTCGACATAGGGTCCTCCGGCAGTTTCTGACCGCAGTATCCGGTAGCCCTTGAACGAGACCGGATCGGCTGTTTCGGCGGCCGCCTTGTCCCAGGTCAAAATCAACGAACGTCCGTCGTCATTGGGGACATCCCGAACCTGCAGGTTCCCCGGCGGGTCCATGGCCAGGGCCGGCAGGAACAACCCGGCCGCCAGAAGCACTATCAAGTATTTTTTCATATTAAAAAACCTTTGCCTGTTTGTTTACTGGCTTTTGAATGTCGACTCAATCTCTCTCTTACCACTGAAGCACGCAAGTTTTGACCCAACTGAATTTTCCTCGTAATATTTGCCTTCGGTGTGTTCCGTAAGTTCTGTGTTGCTGTGGTAACGTGACCCGGGAAATCCCGGTTACCACAGCAGAAGCTGGTCCCGGATCTGGTCTCCGCTGATGCCGTAGAACTTGCCCCGGGCCACCAGCCGCAGGTTGATGACCTCGTAATACTTCTGCCAGAGAAAGCCCAGCACCAGGTCTATCCCCAGCGGGTTGCCCTGGTAAAGTTTTGACAATTCCTTGAAATGCTCCTGTTCCAGGTTTTCTTCCGTTCTCTGATCGCCGCCCTTGCCGGACAGATAGCTGTAATATGACGACCCTTTAAGCGAGGCCAGCACCTTGGGCCCCTCCTTCCGGTCGAAAAATCTGATGAAAGTTTCCATAGTCATCAGAGTTCCCCCGGGAATGAAATATTCCGGGATCGACTCCGGCTTCAGGTCTTTTTTCCCTTTAAGCCGTTTTAAGGCCTTGACGTTTAAAATGTCGATCTCCCTTTGGAAAAGTCCTTTCAGGGAGGCCGAATCGCCGCCCCAGAGCGGCAGTTTTTTAAAGACCTGGGAATAATAGTATTTGTACAACTCCAGTTCCACCGGAGCCAGGTCCTTTTCCTTTTGATACTCCTCCAGCGCCTGTTTAAAGGGCTGGTAAAAATCATCCCCCCAGGTGTAAAGGGTGTCGGTCAGGCCGGACAGATCGGGCTGGCTGGCCAGTTCCTGCAGCTTCACTTCGCTGATGCTGCCGGCCGGCAGGACGCTTTTCAGTATCTCGGACGTGCTCCACCCGCCGTGTATCCCCCGGGCCACCGCGATCAGGTTGGAAAGGTCCCAGCGCCTTAAGATGATGGCGATCAGGTGATGAGGCTGCCCTTCGGCGATCTTCAGGAGAAGTTCGGTGGTCTGGCAGAAGTTCTTCTCCAGCGACCACTCCAGAGCTTCCAGCCCCTGGTATTTTGCGCGGGCCAACTGCCACTGCCGGGAATACGGGCTGGATTCCATCCATTTTTCCATGGGCAGGAAGCCCGGCAAAGCCAGCAGTTCTTCGTAGGCCCCCTGTTTCATCAGACGGCTGTGCTGTCCCCTGATCCTGGCGTTTATGTAACCATAATCCGAAGGCATTATATCAACCCCACAATATTTGCGCTAACGACGAGGTTAAAGCCGGCTTGGCCCGGGCCATCCGGTCGGCAAAGCGGTTCAGCACCACCGATGTCTTGTCGGGACTGGAGACGATCACCCCGTCCCTGACCGACGGGTCGGCTTCCAGCTTGGCGTCCAGTTTCAGTTCCTTGGCTATCTGCTGGGCCAGCGCCAGGTTCTCTTTCTTGACGGTCACCACCATGCCGGGCCCGAACTGGGAACAGGCCTCGGCCATCAGGTTCTTAAGCGCTTTTTTCAACGGGGCTCCGCTCAGCGAGTTCAGCTGCCGGGCCGCTTCGGCAAAGATGCCGCTGATCATCCGGTCCTTGGCCGAAAGCACCAGGGCCGAAGCCTCCAGATGGGCGGCGCTTTGGGCCTTCAGCAGGGCGCTGTTGTCTTCGGCGGTCAGCCGGGCCTGCTGGGCCTCCTTCATTTGGGCGGCCTGGGCCCGGGCTTTGTCCAGAATGTCACTGGCGCCCTGCCGGGCGGAATCCAGGATCCTCTGTTGTTCGGCCTGGGCCTCATTCTCTATCAGTTTTAAAAGTTCGGATTCCATAAAGCTTGTATATTAAAATTAATTGCATTGATTGCAAAGTTAAGGTCCGGTTGCCGGTCTTTTAAAGAGCTCCCGTTTGACAGGCGCCGCTTGGGGCGGCGCCTGTCAAACAAATATCAGAACTTATTACTTCATCCCCACTATCATGATGGCGATCACGAATCCCAGGATGATGATGGTCTCGGGCAGGGCCTCCAGCACGATCATCACGCCCCCGATCTCGGGCTTCTCGGCCATGGCTCCGGCCGCGGACGAACCGATCCGGCTCTGGGCCCAGGCGGTGGCCAGGGCCGATATGCCGATGGCCAAAGCTGCTCCCAAGGCCTTCCAGATAACCACGCTGTTGTTGTTGGCCGGGGCGGCCGGCTGGGCATCGGCGGCCGGGGCCGGGGCGGCGCTGTGGTCCTGCGCCAGGGCAATTGAAGCCAGGGGCACCAGGATCAGGGTTAACAGTACCATGACCAATAGTTTCCGCATTTACTTACCTCCTGTTGTTTTTAATGGTTTGTATTGTTTGCCTGGATAATCGTGGTATTTGAATTTGGTCAGGAACTCCACCACCTGAAGACGGAAGGGCTGCATGATGGGGCTGATCAGGCCCAAAGCGAAGAACAGCGGGTGCACCACCAGGGCCGCCACCAGAAAACCGGTCACGCCGCCGATGGTCCGGCCGATCAGGTTGGCGGCATAGGCCAGGTAGGCCGCCGAGAGCCCGATGGCGAAAAGACGGGCATAGGACAGGATGTTCCCCACCGCCCCGAATATCTCGATGGGGCCGGCCACCCCGGCCAGGATACCCAGGGTGACCGCGCTGGCTCCGGTCAGGACTATTGACGGCCACATGAACGATGCCGGAAGCATTTTTATCATCATGGTGAAGAAAACGCCGAAAACTCCGATGACTCCCAGGGCAAAGGCCAGCGGCTCCAGGATGTGGTGCAGGTTGCGGTGCTTGATGCCGATGTATAGCATGATGCCGAATCCGACATAGACCTGGACCACGCCGATCATCAGCGCAATCTTGAAAAGGGTCATGATGGACTCGCTGCTCAGCCGGTTCAGGGTTTCGGCCATCGGCTTGATCCAGTGCATATGCTCTCCGAAATCACCGAACAGCTCCCCGAAAACAACGCCGAAGATGGTTGTCCATACCGCGCAAAACATGAAAATGGTCGCCAGCGATCTTGCTAGAACGTTATGCTTGAGTTTGATCATCACCATGACCGAGGCCGCCAGCATTAATATCCCGTATCCGATGTCGCCGACTATGAAGCCGAAGAACAACGGGAAAAAGAAGGCGATGAAGGGCGTGGGATCCACCGTTCCATACCGGGGCGGGTTGAAGATGGAAAGCAGCAGTTCAAAGGGCTTTATCAGGCTGCGGTTCTTGAGGATCACCGGGACCTTTTCCGCCTGGTGCTGGTCTATCTCCACGATCTGCACCGAGACCTGGTCCTGGTACTCCTTCCGGAGCAGGGTTTTTAACTCCTCCACCTGGCTTTGCGGCAGGTAGCCCTGCAGCACAAAGGTCAGGCTTCCCTGGCCGGTCTGGGCCGAGGCCCCGAAGCGGGCCAGCTCATCGGCCATCAGCGCCTTGTATCCCAGCAAAACGGGACCTGACGAACTCGACAATTCAGCCAGCTCCCGTCCGATCTCCTCCAGTCTTTTAGGCAGGGCCGAGGCCTTTTCCCTGAGCAGGGCCACCACCTCGGTCATGGGCCGGGCCTCCAAGGATGAGGGTAACTTCAGCTCGTTGATCCCGGCCTTGGAGAAGAAGCCCTTTATCTTGTCGACGTCTGATGCATGATAGGCCGCCAGGGCCGCCGTCCGGCCGTCGTTCAAAGGATGGCTGAATAACTCACACCGCCCGGAAGTTGCCTTTTTTAACTGGAGGGAAAGCGCAGTTATTACTTTAGCATCACCGCTTTTGACTATGAACCCGAAAGCTTTAAGCTTTCTACTTGATTCCAGCCGGGACATCAACGGAGCCAGTGCCCGGTAGGCTTCGCGGTAGCTTTCCACCAGGGAAAGCTCGTCCTCCAGCTCCATTTTCTCCCGGGCCAGTTCCTTGGCCTTTTGCTGGAACCCGGCGATCAGCTCCGGCAGTTTTTGCCAATCAGGAGAGTTCACCCCGGCCGGTTTGCCCCGGAAGCCCAGCAGGACCAGGGACTGGTCGATATCCGAACCCACCTGTTCCAGCCACTGTTTGCGGGCCAGCTGTTCGGGGCTCAGGCCGTAGGGTTTTAAGTGGTGCCCGTTCCAGTCAACCCCGGAAAGATGAACCCGGCCCATGGTCTGCAATGTTTTGATGACCCGGGGCTGAAGGGCCTTGGGTCCTATCACCAGCGCTTTGGCCATTGCCACGATCATGCTGTTATTGCTCCTCCGGCAGAATCTGCTGTACTATCGTCTCCACCGCTTTCTGGCGGTTGGCCAGGGCTTTTTGCTCCAAAGCGGCGGCATCCTTTCCAGCCTGGGCCAGCAGCCGGTCCCTGATCTCCTGAGCCTTGTCCCCGCTGGCCTTTTTCTGCTTTTCGGCCTGCTGCAAAAGTTCCTGTTGGGTTGTTTTCAAAAGCTGATCGGCCTGGGTCCGGGCTTCATTCAATATCCGCTCGGCCTCGGTATGGGCACCGTTCAGCAGGACCTGAAGCTCCTGTTCCCTTTGGGCGATGCTTTCTATCACTTGTCCCGCCTGATCGGGACCATTGTGTTCGTGGTTTGACAATTTTAAAACTCCAAATATTTGCTTTAGAAATTAATACAGCACTAGACTTTGGCAATTATTACTTTCGTGTCATCCTTCGGCTAACGTTCAGGACAAGTTGTGGAGCAGGGCTTCATCGCCCGACAAGCCGAAACATCCCTCAATTTGATGGGCGGGAAGTTTCCCTTCAAAAGCCAAGCATACTAGCAGTTTCAGGGCAGGCCCTCGGGATGACAGTTACCATGTTTGTTAGTACTATTATTGAAATATGCCAAAGTTTAATACAGCACCTTGATGAAGGCCTCGGATGCCCTGCGCATCTGCAACCGGGCCATGCCGATGTTCCCCATACCGGCCTGAAGGCCCACCTCCAGATAAAAGTCGGTCCCCACCATCTTGAGCATGATGGTGATCTTTTGGGTGGAGAATATCAGTTCGGAGATGTCGCCCACCGCCAGGCTCTGGGCCGCCCGGTTGGCGGTGGCCAGCATGGTGGCAAACTCGGCGTCGGCCAGGGTGGGATCGAAGGCCGGGTCGATATTGTAGAAGGCTATCCCTATCCCGTCGGTTCCGGTCAAGCTGGCCGAGACCGCTCCGGGAATAAGGTCGGTCAGTTCCTTCAACAGTTTTTCGTAATTGCTGCTGGCTGATTCCATAGTATCACCTCAATGCTTTGTTTTGGGAAATTAACCGCCTGAACTTTGCCATATGTTAAGGTAGGAGAATACGGGTACTTTTTGACAGGATTTACATGATTTATTCTAAGAGAGATAAGGGGTTTTTATCCTTCAGTTAGTGAGGCCCGATGCCATTCTCAGGATGACCATTGATATGTTTAATGGCCGAAGTAATAAAATCATGTTAATCCGCTTACGCTTCAATGCCGGGCTTCTTCAAGCGCCAAAGCTTCAGCGGAGGCGCTCCTGTCTGTTCCGGTATCACTTCTTGCCGAAAAGTCCGCCCAGGAACCCCTTGTCGCCCTTGCCCACCATTTCCAGCCTTTTCTGGGCCTGAACGTTCTTGGGATCCCATTTAAGGGCCTCCTTGAACTGATCGCGGGCCTTGTCGTTCATCCCGGCGGTCTGATAAACTATCCCCAGGCTCAGGTAGTGTTCGGGGTTGTACATCTCTATCTGAATGGCCCTCTCACAGTTTGCCTTGGCATCCTCCAGCGGCCCGGCGGCCTTGATGATGGACAGCCCCAGCCGGTTGAAATAAATGGCTTTTTTTGGGTTCAGCTTTACCGACACCCGGAAATATTCCACCGCCCGTTTGAACTGCGAGGTCTTGTAGGCCTCCAGCCCATAGCGGTAGGACATCTCGGCCTGGTTGGTCTGGACCGTGGCCCCCTCCACTCCGGCGGCCTTCTCGGTGAGGGCCTTGTTGTACCTGGCCCTTTTTTCCTTGTCGATCAGGGTGTGGTAGGCCTCGTTGACCGCCTGAAAAGATGTGCTGGCCAGGCCTGCCCGGGATTCCCCGGGATTGCGGTCGGGATGATGTTTGAGGGCCAGCTGGCGGTAGGCCGCCTTGATCTCGGCCTCTCCCGCCATCCGGTCCACGCCCAAAATGCTGTAATAATCCCTATTTTCGGACATTGACTTTGCCTCTCTTGGTGACGGGGGTGGTTTTCATTTTTTTTACCAGCTCGTTGGCCAGGCGGTTGTTGGGGTCTATGTCCAGCATCTTGGCCAGCGCTTTTTTTGCCTGGGAAACCTGTCCCGACTGGTGCCAGGCATAGGCCAGGTTAAGCCAGGCCCGGCTGAAGCGCGGCGCCAGCTTCACCGCCTTCTGGAACTGAAGGATGGCCTGCCGGTTCTGTCCCAGCTGGGCCAAGCTGACCCCCAGCAGGTTGTAAACGTCGGCGTATTTGGGCTGCAGTTTCTTGGCCTGATTGTAATATTTGATGGCTTCGTCGTAGCGGCGCTCCCGGTGGGCGTCCTGGCCCATGGCGCAAAGCGAGCGGGCCCGGTCCGGGGTAACCCTAAAGGCCTGGGCAAACAACTTGAAGGCCGCCCGGAACTCCGATCTGGCCGAGGCCTCCAGGGCCTTATCGTACATCACCTGATCGTAAAAACTTTCGGTCCGGGACAGCCCGCAGAACATTTCCAGGGCCTTCTTGTTGTTCCCGGACTGGGCTTCCAGGAATGCCAGGTTCAGCTTGGCTTCGGTGTAATTGGGATTGATCGACAAGGCCTGTTCCAGCGCCTGCCGGGCCTTGGCCGGCTCCTTGTGCTCGGAATAGATCTTGGCCAGGGTAAAATACAGATCGGCATATTTGGGAGCCAGCCCCAGGGCGGTATGATATTCCTCTATGGCATCATCTAGACTGCCCCTTTGCCAGTATATTTTCCCCAGTGCGGTGTGGGCCTCTATCAAATAAAAAAGGACCACCTCGCTGCACCGTCTGCCCACCGAGCTTTCGTGCTCGTGGATAACGGTAAGGTGGTCTATGGCCGTCTGGTAATCACCCTGATTGAAGGCGTTGATGGACAGTTTTAACAGCTGGTGGGCGCAATGCTGGTCAAATATTTGCTTGACGAACACCATAGCTCAAGGCCTTTCATTGGGGTTATGAGAAAACAGGATTTTAGGTCGTTACCCGATGCGCAGTTCCCGGAACAAATCCTGCCAAGCCTAAAGCTTAAGCGGGTTTTGAACCAAAGGATTAAATATTGGTGCCGGGAGTGGGAGTTGAACCCACAAGGCTTGCGCCATACGCACCTCAAACGTACGTGTCTACCAATTTCACCATCCCGGCATCTTGGCAATTTAACCCGTCAAAATGAGTTAAATCGTTATAGAACTAATATTTTATAATAAAATTGCAATCCTGTCAATGATAAATTGATCCTTTTCCCTTTCTGTCTGGTTTACGATTTAATCCGGCAGTATCTTGCTTTTCCGTCAATTTAAGATTATCATTATGGATTGGTTTAAAATCCATGGTTCTTTGCCGGGTTTAAATCATACTGAACATAAAACACAACATACGGAGACCTTTGCCAATGCCCAAAAGAATAATCATCGTGGGAGGAGTGGCCGGCGGAGCCACCGCCGCCGCCAGGGCCCGCCGGCTTTCAGAAGATGCCGATATAATTGTTTTGGAACGGGGCCCCTACGTAAGCTTTGCCAACTGCGGGCTGCCCTATCACATCGGCGGGGTGATCAGGAACTGGGGCGACCTGCTGGTCCAAACCCCGCAATCGCTCCGCTCGCGCTTCAACCTGGATGTAAGGATAAGGCACGAGGCCCTGAAGATAGACCGCCAACAGAAGCGGATCCTGGTCAGGGATCTGGAAGCCGGCAGCGAATATCATCTGGATTATGATTTCCTGATCCTGTCCCCGGGGGCGGAAGCCTTCGTGCCGCCCATTCCCGGCACCGAAGCCCCCAATGTCTTCACCCTCAAGACCATCCCGGACATGGACCGGATCATAGCCTGGCTGGACCAGCACTCGGTAAAACACGCCACAGTAGTGGGCGGCGGGTTCATCGGGGTCGAGACTGCTGAAAATTTCCGGCACCGGGGACTGGAGGTGGCCATCATCGAACGGGAGAAACAGGTGATGCCTCCGATGGATTTTGAGATGGTGGCCCTGCTGCACCAGCATCTGCGTTTTAACGGGGTCGACCTCCGGCTGGGCAGCGATATCTCCAGCATCTCCTCCTCCGGCCGGCGCCTGGGCATCCAGTTTGCATCCGGCACGCCGCTGGAGACGGATCTGATCGTTTTTTCCACCGGGGTCCGCCCGGAAACAAAGCTGGCCCGGGAAGCCGGGCTGGACATGGGCCAGGGCGGGGCCATTAAGGTGGACGGGCATATGCAGACCTCCGATCCGGCCATCTGGGCGGTGGGCGACGCGGTGGAAATCACCGACGCGGTGACCGGGGCCAAGATAATGATGCCTTTGGCCGGTCCGGCCAACCGCCAGGGCCGGATCGCCGCCTCCAACCTTTCCGGCCTGGAAACTTCTTACCGCGGAAGCACCGGAACCTGGATAGTAAAGGTCTTTGACCTGACCGCCGCCCAGACCGGGCCGTCGGAGAAGACCCTTAAGAGATTGAACAAACCCTGCTCCAAGGTATACCTGCACCCGGCCAGCCATGCCGGATATTACCCCGGAGCCGCCCCCATGTCCATAAAGCTTCTCTTCGATCCCGGCAACGGCCGGGTGCTGGGGGCCCAGATCGTGGGTTCCGACGGGGTTGACAAACGGACTGACGTTTTGGCCGCAGCCATCGCTGGGAAAATGACCGTAAGCGACCTGACCCACCTGGAGCTTTGTTATGCCCCGCCCTACGGTTCTGCCAAGGATCCGGTCAACCTGGCCGGGATGGTGGCCGAGAATCTGATGAACGGGACCCACCAGGGGATCACCCCGGAACTTCTGGCCGGGCTGGAACCGGACTCCCATGTGCTGCTGGACATCCGCACCCCAATCGAGCATCAGGCCGGACACATCCCGGGGTCGATCCACATACCGGTAGACGAACTGCGCAGCCGTTTGAACGAGCTGCCGCAGGGCAAGGAGTTGATCGTTTATTGCCAGGTCGGCCTCCGGGGTTATGTGGCCGGCCGGATGCTGTCTCAAAAAGGCTTTAAGAACCGCAACCTTATCGGAGGATACAAAACCTGGACGATGTTCCATGAGGACCGCCTGTCGGCCAGCCTGCCGCCCCAGCCGGCTGACGAAAAATTCTGCAGTGCCCCCTCCACCTCCCCGGTCCCCGAGGGCCAGGTGGCCGAACTGGACGCCTGCGGCCTGCAGTGCCCCGGGCCCCTGATGAAGATGCAGGAACGAATGGAGAAACTGCAGCCCGGCCAGTATCTGAAGGTCACCTCCACCGACCCCGGCTTCCCGCCCGATGCCGCATCCTGGGCGGTTTCCACCGGCAACCGGCTGCTGAAATCATTTTCCGAAAAGGGGCGTTTTGTGGCCATCCTGGAGAAGACCGCAGTTTCGCCGGATCCACCAGACCCCGCCGGCTCCGCCTTGGCCGGTAAAAATTCCCTGACCATGGTGGTCTTCAGCGCCGACCTGGACCGGGCCTACGCCGCCTTCATCATTGCCAACGGGGCGGCGGCCATGGGCAAAAAGGTGACATTGTTCTTCACCTTCTGGGGCCTGAACATCCTTAGGCGCACC
>Ga0315268_10006597_pt1 | contig 12334 bp, 11 predicted proteins | sample C1_top_MG_FD_204535 | JGI IMG/M metagenome (GOLD analysis project Ga0315268, IMG submission 204535) | Sediment microbial communities from Yellowstone Lake, YNP, Wyoming, USA - C1_top | ecosystem: Environmental > Aquatic > Freshwater > Lake > Sediment | place: USA: Wyoming | collected 2017-08-01 | reverse complement strand
TGCGCAGGACCTAAAGAAAGTTGTCACCCAATACAAAGAGATGGTGAAGAAAGAGAAGTCTCTGGATTTCCCAGAGGATCCAAGGCAGCAGCTGCAGATGGCTGTCGATGCTGTTTTCAATTCATGGAACAATGACCGTGCCATTCTTTACAGGAAGCTGAATGACATCAAAGGCCTTCTCGGTACTGCGGTAAATATTCAATCCATGGTCTTTGGTAACATGGGCGAGACCAGTGGTACAGGAGTCTGCTTTACAAGGAATCCAAGCACAGGGGAGAACAAGTTCTACGGTGAGTTCCTGATGAATGCTCAAGGAGAGGATGTTGTTGCTGGAATACGAACTCCTAAGCAGATAGAAGAGCTTGGCACTATCATGCCGCAGGCATACAAGCAGCTTCTAGCCATCAGGTCAAAGCTTGAGTTGCATTACAAGGATATGCAGGACATGGAATTCACTATTGAGGACGGTAAGCTGTTCATGCTTCAGACCAGGAATGGGAAGCGCACAGCGCATGCCGCAGTCAAGGTTGCTGTTGACATGGTTGAAGAGAAGCTTATCACAAAAGAGGAAGCCATTCTAAGAGTAAATCCTAACCAGCTTGACCAGTTGCTTCATAAGCAGATAGATAACCTTGCAAAGGGCAAGGCGATAAGGATTGCACAAGGGCTTCCAGCATCACCAGGCGCTGCAGTAGGTGAAGTTGTTTTTGACGCAAAGGAAGCTGATGTTCTTGCAAGGGAAGGAAGGAAAGTTGTCCTTGTCAGGACAGAGACGAGTCCAGAGGACCTCATCGGCATGAATGCAGCGCAAGGCATTCTTACTGCGAGAGGTGGTATGACATCTCATGCAGCAGTTGTAGCTAGGGGTATGGGCAAGTGCTGTGTCGCAGGATGCAACGACATCAAGGTCGACGAGCATGCGCAAGCATTCAAAGTGGCGGATATCATCATCAAGAAAGGCGACACTATAACTCTTGATGGCAGCACAGGTGATGTATATCAGGGAAGCCTTCCGCTGAAAGACCCTGAGATGAGCGGCAACTTTGGCAAGCTCATGGTGTGGGCTGATGGTGTAAGAAGACTGAAAGTAAGGGCAAATGCAGATACCCCGCATGATGCTGAAGTGGCTAGGAAGTTTGGTGCAGAAGGTATAGGTCTCTGCAGGACAGAGCACATGTTCTTTGAGGGTGAGCGTATCCGCGCGATGCGTGAGATGATTCTCGCTGACGACCTGAAAGGAAGGAAGAAAGCTCTCGCAAAGCTCCTTCCAATGCAGCGCGAGGATTTCAGGGGATTGTTCCATGTGATGAAAGATCTTCCTGTTACTATCAGGTTGCTTGACCCACCGCTGCACGAGTTCTTGCCGCAGGACAAGGAAGAGATTCAGAAGATTGCAAAGGAGCTTGGTGTCACGCCAGAACGTATCAGGTCAAAGATTGACGAATTGCATGAGCTTAACCCCATGTTAGGTCATAGGGGTTGCAGGCTTGGCATCACTTATCCAGAGATTACAGAGATGCAGACTCAGGCAATCTTTGAAGCAGCGATTGAGCTTGCCAAGAAAGGCCAGTCAATTGTTCCAGAGGTCATGATTCCGTTGGTTGGTAACATCAATGAGTTCAAGAATCAGAAGGATGTTGTTGTGGCAACTGCTGAGCGAATCATGAAAGAGGCAGGCCTTAAGCTGACATATCTGGTTGGTACAATGATAGAGGTCCCGAGAGGAGCATTGACAGCAGAGGACATCGCAAAAGAAGCAGAGTTCTTCAGCTTTGGTACTAATGACCTCACTCAGATGACGTTGGGCTTCAGCAGGGATGATGTCGGCAAGTTCGTCCCGATTTACATCCAGCACGGTATACTTGAAAAAGATCCATTCCAGGTATTGGACCAGGTAGGTGTCGGTCAATTGATGAAGTTAGCGATAGAGAAAGGAAAATCTGCAAGGCCTAATATTAAGTTAGGTATCTGCGGTGAGCATGGCGGTGAGCCAAGTAGCGTCGAGTTCTGCCACAAGATTGGCCTCAACTATGTCAGCTGCTCCCCTTTCCGAGTCCCGATAGCCAGGCTTGCAGCAGCGCATGCAGTGCTTAAGGAAAAGAAGAAATAATTTTTTTATTTTTATTATATTGACTCGATTATAACAATACTAATAAATAGTGATGTTTCTCCAAATATCATGGCAGAAAAATCATTGGTTGAATTGATTGAAAATGCAGCTGAAGCCAGAGAAGATCCTCGGATTCCAAGGGATTATATCTGCAATGCTTTAGGTAAGATTGAACGGAATGAAGTTGAGATTGAAAGGTATCCTACAGGCCAGCCCTCGCTGAAGGCCGTGTATGATGTTGCTTTTAATCTGTATATGCATGACCGGTCAAAGTACATATCTTCTTCCTGAAGTGCCAGTTTCTCAACGCTAATATTTATATACTGCCAAGCTCTTTTATGCCTGGGGATTATTATGAAAACTCTATACAAGATTTTGATACCTGTAGCAGCTGTTGTTCTGCTGATTATTTTGTGCGTCGTTCTGGTAAGCGCCAGTTCTACGCGTGAGGCATTCCTCACAATAGACAAGGGCTCTGTTGAAGTCGATACAGGCAATGGATGGGTTACAGCGACTGATGGAGTGACCCTTTCCAAAGATGATAAGGTTAGGACCCTTGCAGATGGCAGGGCTATACTTGTGTTCCAGGAAAGCATCATTGTTGAGCTTGAGCCAAACACAGAAGTTACTGTGGGTGTAGTAGAAGCTCAAAAAGTCGCATTAGGCCAGGATTCTGGAAAGACCTGGAACAAGTTTACAGCTATTGCTGGAGTCAAGGATTATGAAGTTACGACGCCTAATACTGTAGCTACTGTGCGGGGCACTAGTTTCTGGATGGACATGTTCAGCTGTGGAGTCACAGAAGGCACAGTGCATGTCAAGACCACAGATAATGAAAAGGACGTTACTGCAGGCTTTAAGATGGATGATAGCATTGTAAAGCCTCTTACAGATGAGGAGAAGAAGGTAGCCATCGCTCATATGGAAGCAGCAGTCAAGGTCATGAAGAATCTCAGGGCTGATGAGATAAACAAGCATCCTGTGCTTCTCGCAATTGTCAAGGCAAGGTACGGATGGACAGACCAGGATATTGCTGCAAAGCTCGAGAAGCTTGACAATGGAGAGGCTAGTCTTGATCAAGTCAGGGCAAATTCTCCCATACCTCTTGCATCTCTTGAGAAGATGATGAAGATAACTGAAGAGATAAGGAAAGAGAAGGAAGCTATTGCAAGGCTCTCTGCAGCATGAACATCGATAAAGGCACAAGAAAGCTAGCAATATGCATCGGCATTGCGCTGCTCGTATCTGTTATTGCTACCCTGCTTTACAATGCAGGGATTTATTCTAATATACAGCTGAAGCTTTCTGATTATATGTATGGTGGCGGAAGGCCTTTCGAGAACATTGTCATCGTCGCTGTGGATGACAAGAGCATTCAGAATATTGGCAGGTGGCCTTGGGACAGGAGCATCTATGCTGAGTTCCTTGACATTACAAAGGATGCACGCGTGGTTGCGTTCGATATTGCTTTCTTCGAGGAGTCAAAGGGTTCTGGTGATGTAGCTCTTGCTGAAAAAATAAAGCAGGTTGGCAATGTTGTGCTGCCTGTTGAATACACTAAATTCGCGAGTTCAGGAGGGCATCTTGTCGGTCAGGACATCATGATTCCTATAGCTGAGATACTTGAGGCGAATGCTTCGCTAGGCTACATCAACATCGTGACAGACAGCGATGGTGTCACAAGAGCTGCGAATCTCAATGTCATTGGCGATTATCTTCCTTTTGCTGACGTGATAGCGGAAGAGTATATCAGGACAAAGCCTGTCGCGTCTGACAGGCAGCTCATCAATTTCATCGGCGAGCCTGGACTTTTCAGGAGGTATTCTTTCTCTGATGTGTATCATGGAGATATCGACAGGACCGAATTCAAGGGTAAGCTCGTGCTTGTGGGCGCTACAGCACCTGACCTGCATGATGATTATTTTGTCCCGACAAGTCGTGGCAAGGCGATGCCTGGAGTCGAGGTGCATGCAAACCTCATACAACAGATAATATCAGGTAAGAAGCTTGAGAACGCGCCTGACTATCTGACCATCCTGCTCATTTTCATTGCAGCGCTTCTAGTGGCATTTTTCGCATTCTATCTCCCTATTGTTGCTTCTGTGATATTGACTCTCGCTTTGATCATTGTCTATGTATTCATCGCGATATTTGTCTTCAGCAGCGGCACAATCCTTAATATTGTTTATATCCCTGTCGCTGCTGTTCCGACTTACCTTGCCAGCATTATCTATTCTTATCTGCATGAGAAGAAGGGCAGGAAGGCAGTGCTTGGAGCATTCGAGAAGTATGTGTCCAAGGAAGTCGCCAGCCACATCCTTGCGGATCCTAACAGGTTGAAGCTCGGCGGCGAGAAGCGCACCATCACAATATTCTTTTCAGACATCAGGGGTTTCACGACACTGTCTGAGAAACTCTCTCCAGAGGGGCTTGTCAAGCTCCTGAACGAGTATCTTTCTGCTATGACTGGCATCATACTGAAGAACAATGGTGTGGTGGATAAGTACATCGGAGATGCAATAATGGCATTTTGGAATGCTCCTCTTAACCAGCCAGACCATGCGACACTCGCATGCAACGCTTGTCTTGAGATGGAGCAGAAGCTAAAGAAGCTTCAGGCTCATTGGGATAAGCAGGGCTTGCCGCATATCGAGATAGGTATAGGTCTTAATTCTGGAAAAGCTGTCGTCGGGAATATGGGGAGTGAGTCAAGGTTTGACTACACTGCTATGGGCGATACAGTCAATCTTGGTTCGCGTCTTGAAGGACTGAACAAGGCATATGGCACAAGGATAATCATAAGTGAGACAACTGCTGCTGAGCTAGACAAAAAATTATTCTTGGTCAGGATGCTGGACAAGGTCAAAGTCAAAGGGAAGAACGAACCGATCACCATATTCGAGCTGGTATCAAAGTCAGAGGACGCTGAAAAATGGTATGTTGATGTCATAGCTCATTTCAAGAAAGGTCTAGAGCATTATTTCCTGCAGGATTGGGACCGTGCGATATCTGAATTCCACGCCGCGTTGAAGCTTCGACCTGAGGACAAGCCTTCAGAGCTCTTCATCGACAGGTGCAAGCATTTCAAGAAGGAGCATCCACAAAAAGATTGGGATGGCGTCTGGGTCATGAAAGAGAAATAAAAATATTTTTTACTTATTTTAAGAGGTCTGCCAGGTCATCTGTGATTGATGGGTCTCTTTCTCCTTTCTTGAGGAAATCTGTCACTATGTATTCTCGTTTGCCCATAAGCTTTCTTACAACGCTTGTCAGTCCGTTGCTTTCCTCATCCAGATAAGGATTGTCTATCTGCCAGGGGTCTCCGACAAGGACTAGTTTTGTTTCCTCTCCCATTCTTGTCACTATTGTGTTCACTTCATGAAAAGTAAGGTTTTGTACTTCATCGACGACGATATATACTCTTGGTAGTGACCTTCCTCTGATATATATTGGCGTCCTAAATTCAAGTTGCCCTTCTTTTATGTATTGCATATATGATTCTTCATTCCATCTGTCAGGATCCTTTCCGTCATCGAGTATTATGCTTAAGTTGTCTTTGATAGGGTCCATGTATGGGCTTTCCTTCTCTTCAAGGTTGCCTGGCAGGAATCCGAGGTCTTTTCCCATGACTATTGTCGGTCTTACTGCGATTATTTTCTTGTATCTGCTGTTTTGGATCATCTGTATCCCTGCAGCAAGTGCCAGCAGTGTTTTTCCTGTTCCTGCTTTTCCTAAGAGTGCGCACACCCTTACTGCCGGGTCAAGTAGTGCGTCAAGCGCGAATGTCTGTTCAAGATTTCGTGCTCTTATGGACGCAACAGTGCCTTTCTTGTCGTAGATTATCCTTTTTACCTTATTGTCAGGCAGATATCTGACTAGCGCGCTTGTTTTTGTTCCATCATTTGAGTTTAGTATCAGTCCCTGATTTATGAATGCCTCTTGGCTAAGATCCTCTTGAAGTTGAATGACCCTTCCTTTTTCTTTGTATAATTCATTTATCTCTTCCATCGAGACATAAACTTCTTTTACGCCGCCCATGCTGAATAGGGATTCTAATGAATGTCCTTTTTTATCGTGCCTGTAATCTTCGCAGGGTATGTCGCAGCTATCTGCCATTATCCTGAGATTTATGTCTTTTGTGACTAGTACAGCGTCTATCCCTGCTTTTCTTAATTTGTTTGTTATTTCAATACAGGTGTAATCAACTTCATTCTTTCCTGTTAATGGGATATTCAGGTCTGACTTATTGATTCTGTCGCTATATACTGATATTATACCGTGCCCTTCTGCTACAATCACTCCTTTTTTAAGTGAGCTTCCAAGTTCTCTTGCCTTAAGCCTGAATTTATCAAGCTCTCTTGCAGCATCTCTTGCTCCTGCTCCTCTTTCACTTTGTTCTCCTTTGAATGAGTCGAGCTCTCCGATACATCCCTGAGGGATCACTATGTCATGCTCTTCAAAGTTGTATAATGACTGTGCATCATGCACCAATACATTTGTGTCAAGCACATAAGTCTTTTTCGGATTATTACTCATCGTCATCCCTCTTGAATTTGTCGTTTGCTAATTCTTCATTTAGATAATCTGTAAGTGGCTTTGAACCCTTCAATAGCCCTTTCTTTTCCAGCTCTTCTGCAAGATATAGTAATATAAGATCATACTCTCTGTATGTTTTCCATGGTGCTTTTTTTGGAACATTATTCTGCTTCTTTAGTGTTATGTATGCTCTTGCTCCTTTCTTGACACTGTACCCCAGAGTTTCCATAAGGGTCGGGTTTTGCTCTTTGCTTGTAAGGCAGACTACAGCTTGTACAAGGTCTTCTATTCCGATATATTGATGTTTTGCACCAAGATTTTTCATGACTGATTCTGCTGTTTCTTCACTGAACTCCAGCATCTTGAATGGGCCCTTGATTTGTGATACTGCTTGTTCTCTTGGTTTTTTGAAGTATTCAATGACTCTTAGTGTGTTGAAATATTCAATCCTGAAGTATTCCTGGGCTTCTGATTTCTGTTTGTCAGTTATCCTTGTCATGGAAACTCCACCGTGCTCAGAAAGCCTTATCTCAAGCGGCATAGACAGGCATTTGTTGGAGTATAGCTTTCCGATATCTGCTAAGGTCCATTTTGCATTAGAATTATCCTCGCCCATGAAATAAGGGTCTTGTAGTCCCGATACATAGACGATGAGATTGTTACTCTTCGCTTTCAGTAATTCCCTATTGTCCTTGTCTTCCAAAGAAAACCATCTCCCAAAAAAGTTATGTTTATAGTTTATATAAATTTATTCTAGTACCAACCCGGTGACGAAAAACGCTGGCAAGACATGATTTGCCTGCAAAATTATTTAAATAACCTCGCCCGTGGTAAACTTTGTTAACTTGTTAAATGGGGTGGTATATTTGGTCAAGATTGGCATAATCGGTGGCTCAGGCCTTGATAATCCTGACATTCTCAAAGACGCTAGGGATGTTGCTGTGAGTACACCCTTTGGCGCTCCAAGCTCAGCGTTAAAGGTTGGAAAGATTTCTGGTGTTGATGTTGTATTGTTGGCAAGGCATGGCAGGGAGCATACAATACCTCCGACACAGGTCAATTTCAGGGCAAATATCAAGGCATTGAAGGATGCTGGTTGCACGCATATCCTGGCGACGAGTGCTGTGGGCAGTTTAAGGCAGGAGATTGGAAGAGGTGATTTAGTCATCCTTGACCAGTTCATTGACTTCACGAGGTCCAGGATTTTGAGTTTTCATGATAAGTTTGAGCCGCACAGACCTGTGCATACTCCTATGGCAGACCCGTTCAGCAAGGATTTGAGAAACATCCTAAACAACACTTGCCAAGAGCTGAAACTCAAATATCATCCTAAAGGCACAGTCGTCACTATTGAAGGTCCAAGGTTCAGCACACGTGCCGAGTCTCATATGTTCAGGCAATGGAGTGCTGATGTTATCAACATGAGCATTGCTCCTGAGTGCGCTCTTGCTAATGAGGCAGGGGTTCCGTACGCAGCTGTTGCGATGAGCACCGACTATGACTGCTGGAAGGCGGACGAAGCCCCGGTAACATGGGATGCGATACTGGAGATATTCGGCAAGAATGTCGAGAAAGTGACTAAATTATTGATCAATGCAATTCCAAAGATAAAATAAATTACTCATTAAGCAGCATCGCCACCGCTTCCGTGTTTCGAATGCCGCAGCATTCGTAACATGCTCAGAAACCCACAGGTTTCTGACACGTCGGTCAGAAATAAGAAGCGCTTGCCGGCCTTAAATAAGTGGTTGATGCATGAAATTGATTATTCCGCCGGCAAAGCGGATTAGCAGCGTGGCGATGCTGCAGTAAAGTCAAAATAATAACGAGGTGATAACATGGAATCAATAAAATCTAAGATACGTACAATACCTCATTTCCCCAAGCAAGGCATAATGTTTCGCGACATCACGACATTGCTCAAGGATGCGCAGGGTTTCAGGAAGACTATTGATGAGTTTGTCCAGAGATATACTGGAGTCCCTATCGACGTGATAGTCGGACTCGAAGCAAGGGGTTTTATCATAGGTGGAGCTATTGCGCATCAGCTTGGAAAAGGTTTTGTGCCGATAAGGAAAGCAGGTAAGTTGCCCCATAAGACAGTCAGCCATGAATACACTCTCGAATATGGCAAGGATAAAGTCGAAATACACGAAGATGCAATAAAGAAAGGAGATAAAGTTTTGATTGTGGATGACTTGATTGCGACTGCCGGTACCTGTATGGCTGCAGCAGCACTTGTTACAAAGCTCGGAGGAGAAATTGTAGAGTGTGCATTCATAGTCGAATTACCAGAACTAAACGGACGAGAAAAATTAGAAAAATTAGGTTACAAAGTATTTTCACTCGTTGATTTCGAGGGCGAGTAATTTTTTTATCTTTTTTATCTTATGTTCGATACGTACAAGTCGGTCGATAATCATAAGAGGATACTCAGCGTACCCGTTATCGTCGAGCAACTTTCTTTTGTGGTCATGATAGCTTTTCACTGTTTCTCCAGCATTTCTTCCAAATTTTCTTGGAGGATGGAATTCAACGAATATTTTGTTCATTAAAAAGAAATCAACATGGTGTCTGTTCAGTCTAAAATGTACATTTTGTCCTTCAACAGGCTTTGATATCAGGCCATTATTTACAAATATTTCACACAGTTTTCTTTCACTGTCAGAATCAAATTCACAATCCATAAATTTGTATGGATAGTTCCTTCTTCTGCTTTCCAGTGCCAATAATGCGAGAGGATAGAGTTCGTGTGCTCTTTTTGACATCTTTTTGAGTTGGTCAGGATGTTTCTCCATGCACTTCAGTGTGGCATCTTTTTGATGTTTTTCAAATGTCCCTTTCTCTTTCATGGTCTGATGAGCTTTTAGCATGTTCTTGCGGGAATGATCAGGGTAGATTTTCTGTAATCTCTTTGCCATCATTGAGAAATATGCAGAATTGCCTCTTAACTGATTCGCACGGCTTTTGCCGAGCATCCGCCCGTATTTCTTACCCATCTCACAGCCAATCCAAGGATGTTTTTGTTGTGCAATCTTACCTGCTTTGCTGTACAGATTTGGATCTTTTTCTATGGCTTTCTTCTGGTTTCTTTTTGCTACAATGCAAAATCTATACCACTTCGCCGAATTCTTTATGTATCTCGAACCAAGAGGTAATTTTAGTTGCTGAGACACTTCTTCTATTGAAATCCCTGCGTTCAATAGTTGTTCTATATTCTCCCTTATTTTGATGTGGTTTTCGTCATTTTGCATGATGGATTATAAGAAGAAAATACATATAAGCTTTAGGAGCGCATGTCTAGTGTCCAGTGGTTTTTGTCGCAAAATCTTCGGATTAAATTCTAGAACTGTTTAGAAAAAGTTATTTATGATAAGAAGAGGTCTTTCAATAATGCGGCAGTTCGTCCCTATCTTTCTTTGGCCGCCATATTGACATGTAGATTAGTATCTCTGCGATTATTGTGTTGACCAGGATTATCGCGATGAATGGGCTTTCCAGATACAGGTCCATGAGTACGACGCTCCATATTATGAATGAGTAGAACAGCAGCCTTGTCAGGAGTATTACAAATGTCGTGTAGTTGTCGCTCGCGAAGAGAGGGTCTGATGGGAATTCAGGTTTCCGAAGCATCGCTGCAAACAGCACTATCATCGCGAAGAAGAGGAATAGCTCTTCTGATCTTGTCAGCTTGAATGCCGCTTCTGTTAGATTTATCAGGCTGAATAATAGAAGCATCGCAAGGTACGCAAATGCTGGCAAGAGGAAGTAGAACTCTGACCTTGTAGCCTTATTGATTGCGTCATCCTCTTTCCTTGTGATGTACCTGAACAGGAAGCTGAACATGAATGTGACAAGCAGCCAGCCTATGAAGTTGTCTGCAGGCACTCCGAACCAGGCCATGTTCTCTGAATAACCAACCCATGTCCATAGGTTCTGCCTGACAGCTACGATGTCAAGCGTCAGGTCGATCATTATGACTAGTAGCGCGTCCATGAATGATTTGGATATCGTCTTTAGCTTAAGCATGTCTGAGATGTGCATCGCAGTGTAGATGAGCGCAGCCCATGCGAGTGCGATGAACAATGGTGTCTGCCATATGTATAAGGAGAATGTCGGGTTGTAGTAATAGCTGGCAGCCTGGCCTTTTGAAAGCAGCATGTTGAAGTTCTCAAATATGAGCGCATAGACAAACGCGAGTCCTAGCAGCAGAAGCTTTTTCTTGTCATTGTTGAATTGCCTTATGGCATCAGCTAGTACAAGCAGGAATAGTACTATCATTGCAACTTCTATGCCACTGAATAGCATATAAACCTCAAAGAAAACGGTATTTATAAAGCTTTTTCACTACCTGGCGCTCTTCTGAAGCTTAAAGAATATGCTGGTGTAGCATCCGCCAGTTTGACTAGAAAAGTAATTATTACTACTGCAAAAGACTAAATGAACAATAGTTTTTTATAGGTCCAATTATTATGATGAAATATGTTTAAGAAATTAGAGATCAGGATGGATGAACTTTGGGACTGCGAGGATTATGATGCGTTAAGGAAGTGTCTGGAAGAGGCAAAGGTCTTTTCTGAAAATCTATTGTACCGGGGTTTGTATGGTGAAAAAGTAGGTATGGTTGAAAGACTTGGCACTGATTTACCCCAGTATGATACATTGATGGCGCTATCTCATAACGAAGTGTATATTAATATCGATACTGTTACTGTATTTGATTATGCAGATACAGGTAATCCATCGGCGATAGCTGTTTATGATAAATCTCAATTTTTACCTTGTAAGAAATTGTATATTTATCCTTTCAAGGAACCGTCGAAGAAGATAGATGCCTTGGTCGCCATTGTGATGCTGAATTGGGGAAAATGATACTAATCTCCATCATATATTTTCATTTCTCATAATCTTAATAAAATCCGTGAAAACCAGCTCATCGCTATGGGCAAGGAAGATAAGCCGATGTTGATGCTCATGGGCGGGGCATCAGGATCAGGAAAGACAACCATCGCAGAGCTTGTTATCAGCAGGGTCTCTCCGTATATATCCTCTGTCATGATCAAGATGGATGATTATTATCCTAATAATGATGCGCTTTCTTTTGAGGACAGGTGCAAGATCAACTATGATGACCCGGGGATATTTGATTATGAGCTTCTTTACAGCAACCTGAGCGACCTGATGCATGGAAGAGAAATAACAAAGCCAGTATACTGTTTTGAGCAGCATAACCGTAAGAAAGAGTCAGTGCATGTAGGGCCTTGCCAGTTCATCATGCTTGAGGGAATATATGCGCTTTATGATGCAAGGATAAGGGATCTCGCCACAATAAAGTTCTATGTCGACACTCCCCTAGAGGAATGTATGGCGCGGAGGATTGAAAGGGATTGCAAGGAACGAGGCCGAAATGTCGCAGAGGTGATTTGGCGCCTGAGAAATCACGTCTTGCCCATGTATGAGGAGCATGTAATAAAGACAAGGAAGAAGTCCAATTTCAATATAGATTGGAATGATGACAAGGAGCGCGTGATAAATGGCCTTGTAGGCATTGTGCAGAATTATTGCAGAAGCAGAAGTTCGGCGACCTGGTGAATTATTCTGACCAGATCATTTGTACAGCTTCAGTATCTTCTCGACAAGTTCGTCTGGCTTTCGATAATCAGGGTTCTCTTCCTGGCGCTTGTAGTA
>Ga0315268_10006596_pt1 | contig 12334 bp, 8 predicted proteins | sample C1_top_MG_FD_204535 | JGI IMG/M metagenome (GOLD analysis project Ga0315268, IMG submission 204535) | Sediment microbial communities from Yellowstone Lake, YNP, Wyoming, USA - C1_top | ecosystem: Environmental > Aquatic > Freshwater > Lake > Sediment | place: USA: Wyoming | collected 2017-08-01 | reverse complement strand
GTACGCAAGTCCGCCACCTGGGTGATCTCGAAGTCCCGGGCAGGGTGGACGTTTTTCAGGTGATGGCCGTCGCGGTTGGCCCCGGTGACCGCGGCGGTCATCCGGGCCACGGCCTGGTCGGCATAGATGGGGAGCTTGAGTCCCACGGGACCGGCGAACCCCACCTCCGCGCCGGTGATTTCCTGGACCCGGATGAGGCCGGCCAGCATGAGTTCGGTGACCCCCAGCAGGTTTCGCACCTTGACCTCGTTGACTTCGTGGTCCCCCCGGATGAGAACCGCCAACGGCCCCCTCTCGGTTTCGTAGACCAGGGTCTTGACGATCTCCCTGGGGGTCACCCCCAAAAACGCGGCCACCTCCTCCACCGTGCGGACGTTGGGGGTGGGCACCTCTTCGGGGCGGCCTGCGGGTATCGGACCCGGCTCACTCAATTCCAGGGTGATCTCCGCCTTCTCCAGGTTGGCGGCATAGGAGCAGGCGTCGCAGGAGGCCAGCAGGTCCTCGCCGGTGTCCGCCAGGACCATGAATTCGTGGGAAAAACTGCCGCCGATGGGCCCGGTGTCCGCCTCCACCACCTTGAACTTCAGGCCGCAGCGCCGAAAGATGCGGTTGTAGGCCTCATACATGGCCTGGTAGCAGGCCTCGGCCCCGGCTTCGTCCAGGTCGAAGCTGTAGGCGTCCTTCATGATGAACTCCCGGGAGCGGATGAGCCCGAAGCGGGGCCTGATTTCGTCCCGGAACTTCACCTGGATCTGATAAAGGTTCAACGGCATCTGCCGGTAGGAGTGCACCTCCCGGCGCACCAGGTCGGTGATGATTTCCTCGTGGGTGGGCCCGAAGCAGTATTCCCGCTCGTGGCGGTCCAGAAAGCGCAGCAGTTCCTTGCCGTAGACATCCCAGCGGCCCGACTCCTGCCAGAGCTCCCCCGGCTGCACCGCGGGGAGCAACACCTCCTGGGCCCCGGCCCGGTCCATTTCGGCGCGCACGATGTTTTCCACCTTGCGCAGCACCTTCAGCCCCAGGGGCAGATAATCGTAGATTCCCGAGGCCACCTTGCGGATCATGCCGGCCCGGAGCAACAGCTTATGGGAAATTGCCTCCGCCTCCGAAGGCGTTTCTTTCATAGTGGGTATGAGCAGCCGCGAAAAGAGCATAAGCACCCCAAACGTCTTTATTTTATCATAATTTATCTTACGATACGAACCTCTCTGTAACAACCAAATAGAGGCCCGGAGAGGGTTTAAATTTTTGCGCCTAGAACGCTAACCGGGCAAAAAAGCAGGGGCCGGCGTGCCGGGCCCCCTCATTTATTGTCACTCTGCGGGAAAATTGGTTTATTGACTTAAGAATGGCTGGTTCTTTTCATTTCCTCTGCCAGCAGCCGCTGCCGGTACATCCGGAAGCCCTCCTCCATGAGCAGCTCCAGGTTCACCACGTCCTCCTGGTTGTACTTGAGGAGCAGGTCCAACGCGGCGCGGTCGCCCCGCCGGTACCGCTCCCACAGAATGACCGCCATGTAGCCGTCCATGCCCTCCACTTCCCCGGGGCGGCGGATGCCGAAGCGGGGCTCGATCTTTTTCAGGCCCCCCCGGAAACCCAACCGGGCCAGCATGAAACGCAGGTCCACGTGTACCGGCGGCAGCGCCAGCTCGGGAAAATAAGCCCGGAGCACCGGCAGGTCGAACTGGGTGCCGTTGAAGGTAACGAGGAGATCCAGGTCTGCCAGGGCCCGGGGAAAGTCGCCCAGGTTATGGCCCTGGACGAACTGGCGCAGCTTGACGCCGTCGTACAGCCCCACCACCGTCACCAGCAGCCCCGGCCAGAAGCTGCCGGTGGTTTCAATGTCGAGATAGGCGGCCCGACGGCGGAAATGGCGGAAAAGCCGCCAGTGCTCCCCGGCCTGTAGCCGGGCCGCGAAATAGCCGGGGTTTTCGATCTGTTCCAGGGATTCGGATAGATTCTCCCGAAGCCGCCGGCGCCGCTCCCCGGAAAGGCCCGGGACCCGGTCCGCGGCCAAAAAATCTTCCCAGGTTCCCAAGCCTTGCCGCCAGAAATAGGCCTCGGTGCGCCGCCCCACCCCGGGCAGGTGGATGAAGGTCTTTTTCAACATATCTTAAACATATCAAATGATCACCACCAAGACACCAGGAACAAAAAGAAAGTGGTGCCTTGGCGGTTAGTCTTTCTTCTCCGGCGTCAGCCTCTCCAGCCGCTGCTGAATCCGCTGGGCCTTGGCCTTCAGCCGCTCGTTCAGCCTGGCGAAGCCCTCCTCCAGCGAGGGCTCCATCACCACCATCTCCCCCTGGCTGACGATGAGGCGCTTGAGCTGGGGGATCTTCAACCGGGCCGCGGCCGCCAGATACACCGGCTGGATATAGACGATGGAGCCGGACACCGGCAGCACCAGCATCTTGCCCCGCTCCACCTGGGAGCCGACCTGGTTCCACAGGGTGAACTGCTCGGAGACCGCGGTGTCCTGGTCGATGAAGGCGTCCACCTGGGAGGGACCATAAACCAGGGCGCCCTTGGGGAAGCTGTAAACCACGATTTTGCCGTAGTTCGCCCCGTCGCAGCCCGCCACGCACAGGGCCCGCAAATTGGCCCGGGCCTGGGGGGTCATGGGACAGAGCAGCACGAATTCGGACTTATCACGGGCCAGCAGGTCCACCGTCAGGTAGTAAGGCTTCATCTTTTCCGCAGTTTTTCCATGCTGGATCTCCGAAAAGGCCCAGGCGTCCTCCTGCTTGTAGAAGATCTCCGGGTCCGTCTGGTGATACTTGGCGTAAATGGCAAGCTGGAGGTCGAAGAGTTCCCGGGGATACCGGATATGGGCCTGGAGGTCCGCCGGCATCTCCTCCAGGCCCTTGATGAGGCCGGGGTAGACGCGCCGGTAGGCCCGGATGATGGGGTCACGTTTGTCCGCGGCGTAGTACTCCACGCTGCCGTTATAGGCGTCCACCACGATCTTCACGGAATTGCGGATGTAATTGAACTCCCCGTTATGCGGCTGGGCATTGGGGTAGCGGCTGGAGATTGTGTAAGCATCCTGAATCCAGAAGAGTCCCTTTTCGGTCACCACCACGTAGGGATCCGGGTCCAGCCGGAAAAACGGGGTCAGGTGGGTGACGGCTTCCACGATATTGCGGCGGAACAGCAGGCGGCTTTGGGGTCCTGTCTTGGTGGTAAAGAAGATATCCCTCTGCCCGAAATAAATGGCGCAGATGAGCTTGCGAAACAGGGAGTTGACGGGCACGCCCCCCTGACCCTGGTAGTCCGTCAGGGTGTGGCCTTCCTCGGTGGGGTAGCCCATCTCGTGGCTGTCGTTGGGCGCGATGCAGGGCTGGTACTCCCCCACCCCATAGTAGATGGCCGGCTGCCCGATCTTGAAGCCGTAGTCGGACCTGGGGGGAATGTCCTGGATGAACCAGGTCAGGGGCTCCTCGCCCCCCTGGGCCGCGGGGGTCATCACCACCCCGTAGCCATGGGTGTACTTGAGCCATTCGTTCACCCAGTTCCGGGCCGCGGCGGGCAGCTCCTTCAAATTGAGCTCCCGGGCCGCCAGGAAGACCTGCTGATAGACGCCGTTCACCGTGTAGCGGTCCACGTCCACCGCGGTGAAATTGTAGTAGGTTCGAAGCTCCTGGAGCTGCTCGAAGACCGTGAGCAGCACTTCCTTGTCCCACACCGGGATGTTCCGGAGGCTGAGGCGCACTCCGGGCGCGGCCACGTCCCTGGGAGTCTCGTCCAGGCGGTATTCCCGGGTCTCCACCCGGTCCAGGTCGTAGGCCGCCAGGGTGGCCTTGATGCTGTTTTCAATAAAGGGCTTCTCCCGGGAGATTTCGTTGGGCTTGACGATATATTTCTGCACCAGCTCCGGCAGGAACATGGAGTAGCGCCCCGCCAGGATGAGGGCCAGCAAGCCGCCGCAGAGCACCAGCGCCTTAAGGCCCCGGCGGGTATGGATCCAGTAAAATAGGGCCGCGGCGGTGGCGGCCAGCAGGGCCACCGTCAGCCAGATGAGGGGCAGTATGAGGCGCAATTCCACAAAACCGGGGCCGGAAAACAGGGCGCGGTGGGCCTCCGAATACACCAGACTGTGGCGCTCCAGGAGCAAACCCCAGATCAGCAGGGCGAACACGGCCCCGGCCAGCGCCGTCAGGTGCACTTTGGCGCTCCGGGGCAGTTGGCTCTGCTGCCGGGCCAGGAGGCGGCGCTCCAGCCAGTAAAGGAGGGCGATGCCCAGGAACAGCAGGATGAAGGCGATGAGCAACTCGTAGAACAGGGCCAGGTAAATAGGCAGGGAAAAGAGATAATAGCCGACGTCCTTGCCGTAAACCGGATCGGCCGCCCCGGCGGCGGGCGCGAATACATAGAGCAGGGCCTCCTCCCAGTCCCGGTACAGGGGGTAGGCCACCAGCAGAGCCAAAAGTAGGGAAAAAGGCAAATAGGCCCGCATCGAACCGGTACGGAACTGGGTCAGGAGGCGCCGGGCGCGAGCCCGCTGCCCCAGGTCTCCCCGCAGACCCGAGGGCGTTTCCGTTCCCAAGTGCCGGGAAGCCACCCAGAAATTGAGAAAAAAGATCACGAAAAATAGCGTTGTGAAGGCCAGGAAGACCACGTAGCGGTAGGTGAGCCGCTGCCAGAAGTAGCCCTCGTAGCCCAGGGACTTGAACCACCACAGGTCCACCAGGAAGTCGGCGTACACCAGGCCGAAAAGCACATAAAGGCCGCCCAGAAGCAGCCCTGCGGCCAGCAGGAAGTACAGCCAGTGTTTAATTCGCATATCTGCTGATCTACCCTTGCGCGGGTTTCAATGTAGGGCGGGCATTGCCCGCAATAATTCTTTGCGTCGTTGCCTGATTATTTTTTAACACGCCAGGACGCCAAGACGCAAAGATAGTATCTACTACTCTTACTCTTCTTTCAAAATCGCGGCCAGATGCGGCTGGACGGCCCGCCAGGCGGGGTAGGCCGCCGCGGCCAGGCCCAGGGTCAGGACCAGGAGCAGGCTTTGCAGATAGATTTCCGGCACCCAGTGCAGGTGGATGGTCCAGCCGAAGGCCTGCTTGTTGATCACCAGGATGAGCAAAAGCGACAGCACCGAACCGCAGGCCGCTCCTAATAAAAAACTCAAAAAGGAGGCCAGCCCCGATTCCACCAGCACCATGCCCAGGATCTGGCGCCGGGAGGCCCCCATGGCCTGGAGCAGGGCCAGTTCCCGCTCCCGCTCCATGATGAGCACCAGGAAGGTGGTGATGATGCCGAAGACCGCCACCACCACGGCCACCCCTTCCAGGGCGTAAGTCAGGGCGAAGGTCTCGTCGAAGATCCGGAGAATCCCGTTCCGCAAATCCCGGTGCGACAGGGTCAGCAGCCGGTAGCGGGCCCCGTAGCGGTCCTGGAGGCGAGCCTGGACTTCCGGGATATTCTTGGGATCCTTGAGGTACAGGCGCACCGCGTTCAATTGCGCATCCTGCCAGAAGCGGCGGAAGGTGTTGATATCCATCCAGATGCTGGGGCCGTCGGTACGGTAGTCGTAAAAGACCCCGGCCACTGTGAGCTTTTGGGGCCCCGACGGGGTGGGCAGCGTTATCTCGTCCCCTTCCCGGTAATGAAAGGTCTCCGCCAAAGGCTCGGAAATCACGGCGTAGGTGGGGGACGTCGACCCCTCCCCACTGCTTCCCACCCTGGCCATAATCTCCTGGGTATCCCCCTGCCGAAACCACAGGCCGCCGTGGCGGGCCAGGACTTCGAAGCTGCCGCCGATGACCAGGATAAAGCGGTCTTTGAAGGGGATGCGCACGCAGCGGTAAAGGTAGAGGTCGGTGGTCTCCGGGTCCCGCTTAAGCTCCGGCAGGATTTCCGGCGGCAGGAACTGGTCGTAGGCCGCGGTGGAAAAGACCGCGGGCCCGAAGAAGATATCCCCGCTGATGGAGCGGCTCACCCAGTCGTTCACCGTGCGGCGGAAGGAGCCGATCATCACCGTCACCGCGATGAGCATTCCCAGGGCGCAGGCCAGGGCCGCAACGGAGACCGCGCTGCGGCTCAGGGACCCGGCCAGGTACCGGCACCCCAAATCGCCCGCGGCACCCAGGAAGCGGCGGCCGTAGGGCCGCAGCCCCTGGCCCAGGAGCCGGGCGGCCAGCGGCGTGAACAGGGCAAAGGCCAGCAGGATCAGGAAGGCCGCCCCAAAACCCGGCCAGGGAGGGCCGGCGCCGGTTTTCACCGACGCGCCCACCCCCGCCAGGACCAGGGCCAACAGGCCCCAGCCACCCAGGATGCCGGCCCGGGACTCAATCTTTTCCTCCAGCTCCTCCCGGTACCACACGGCCCGGACCCGGGTACAGGCCGCCTCCCGGGCGGGCAGGGCCGCAGCCGCCAGGGTGGCCAAAATCGCCAGCCCCCAGGCCTGCAACAGCAGCCCTCCCCGGACCCAGACCTCTTGGGCCACCACCGGCATATAGAGGGAAGTGAGGTTCCGGGTCATCACCGCCAGCACCCCTTTGGCCAGGCCCAAGCCCAGGACCAGCCCCAGGAGGCCCCCCGCCACCCCGCTGGCCAAACCCTCCGCCAGAAACAGGGCCAGCACCTGGCCGGGGGTCATGCCCAGGGTGCGCAGCAACCCGATTTCCCGGCGGCGCCGCACCACCGACAGGGTGACGGACTGGTAAATGAGGAACATGCCCACGAACAGGGCGATGGCGCTGAGCACCGCCAGGTTGAGGCGGTAGGAAGCCACCAGCCCCTCGGTGCGGCCGGCCTGGGCCCCGGGCCGCACCACCTCCACCCCCGGCGGCAGCACCCCGGCGAGGATTTCCGGCAGCCGGGTTTCGTCCCCTGCAGCCAGAATATCAAAGTAATCCAGGCCCCCCACCCGGTCCAGGAGCTCCTGGGCCGCGGCCAGGTCCATGAGGAGCATGGAGCCGTCCAGGGGGTAAAGGCCGCCGGGGGATTTAAAGACGCCGGCCACCCGGAGCACCTTCCGCTTGGCCCCCACCAGCACCGGAAGTTCGTCCCCGGTCTTCAGGCCCAGGCGCCGGGCCAGGGGTTCGCTGGCCAGCACGGCGTCGGGACTGGTGAGAAAAGCGGTCCAGTCCTGGTCGTTGAGGCCGGTTCCCCGGGCAAACTCATAATCCCGGAAAGGCCGCTCGGAAAAGGGGTCGATCCCCATCAGCAGCACCGGCCCCGGGTGGGGGGCAGCCAGTTCCAGGACGCTTTCCACCACCGGGGCCGCGGCTCTGACTTCGGGAAGCCGGCTGACCCGGGCAAAGAGGGTTTCATCCAGGGGCGCACCGGGGCTCTGGACGCGCCACTGGGCCTTGCCCGTCACTGCGGCAACCCCGTTTTCAAAACTCTGGAGCGCGGAAGCCCCGGCCAGGGAGATGCTGAGATAGACCGCGGTGCCCAGGGCGATGCCGAGAATGCCCAGCAGGGTGCGCCCCGGGTGCTGGGTCAGATGTCTCAAGGAAAGGCGGAAGAGCCAGGGATTCATGGCAGCAGCCGGCCGTCTTGCATTTTAAGGACCCGGGAGGCGTAGTTCCCGGCCTCCGGGGCATGGCTCACCAGGACCACGGTTTTCTGAAACTCCCGCTGGAGGCGGGAGAGAAGCTCCAAAATTTGGGTGGCCGTCACCGAGTCCAAATTGCCGGTGGGTTCGTCGGCCAGGACCACCGCGGGGGAGTTGACGAGGGCCCGGGCGATGGCGGCCCGCTGCATCTCGCCGCCGGAGACCTGGTGAGGCTGGTGATGGAGGCGGTCTTGCAAGCCCACTTCCCCGAGCCAGCGCACCGCTTCACCCCGGGCCGCCTCAAACGGGTCGCCTTTGAGCACCCGGGGCAGCGCCACGTTTTCCAGCAGGGTCAACAGGGGCAACAGGTTGAAGGATTGGAACACCACCCCCACCTGGCCCCGCCGGAAGCGGGTGAGCTCCGGCTCCGACATTTGCGCCAGGTCCCGGCCGGCCAGCAGAATGCGGCCGGCGCTGGGAGGTTCCAGGCCCCCGATGAGGTGCAGCAGGGTGCTCTTGCCGCAGCCGCTCTTGCCGGTGACGGCCACGAATTCCCCGGCCCCGATCCGGAGGTTCACCCCTTTCAGGGCCTGGATTTCCTCCGACCCCCGGCGGTAAACCTTGCTCACCCCGATTAGCTCAATCATCGGCCCCTCCCGTGACGGAGTAATTATAACCGTCACCTCCGCCAATTTAAAGTGAACCCGGGCGAGTGCCGATTTAATCAACGCAGGCGGGCCGGAAGAACGTTCCGGGAGGGAGAGACCACACGCCCGGCGCCAGCTCTTTATCGCCCCCATTTACCCCATTAATGGAACCTGGCAGAGACTTATGCATACCTCCAGCCTCAGTCCCGCGGAATTAACCCGCTATTCCCGCCAACTCACCCTGGAGGGCTGGGGCCGGGAGGCCCAGGAACTGGTGAAATCCTCCCGAGTCCTCATCGCCGGAATCGGCGGCCTGGGCACCATCGCCGCGCTCTATCTGCTGGCCGGCGGTGTGGGAACCGTCCGCCTGGTGGACTATTCCCGGGTAGACCTCTCGGATCTGGGTCACCAGGTTCTCTTCCGGGAACTGGACCTGGGCAAGCCCAAAGCCGCGGTGGCCGAACGCCGCCTCCGGGAGCTCAATCCCTTTGCCGCGGTTACCAGCCAGGCGCAAAGAATCACCGATACCAACGCCTCGCGCCTGGCTTCGGGATATCACCTGCTCATCGACGCCACCAACGACTCCGGCGCCAAGCTACTCCTGAACCAGGCCTCGGCCCGGCACGGCATTCCCCTGGTCTGCGGCTGGGTCTGGGAAATGAACGGCTATCTGACCACTTCCTGGCCGGGCCGGGGTCCATGCTCCAACTGCGCTTTGCCCGAAGGCTCCCGGGCGGGCGTGCCGGCCCTGCTGGGCCCCTTGCCCGGAGTTCTGGGGTCCTTGCTGGCCCTGGAAGCCCTGCGTATCCTGGGAGGCCTGGGACCTGCCCTGCTGGGGCGCTTGTTAATTTTTAAAGGCCGCCCCTTCCAGTTCCGCGAAAAGTCCATCAAACCGGACCCCCGCTGCCCGATCTGCAGCCGGCCGGCGGCTGCGAAAAGAACTCGCGGCGCGGTGAACCCTCGAGGTTCGGCTCTCACTGCCTAGAAGCCGGTGCAAACCGTTTTTTGTCAGGATGGCCCATGCAAAGGCTCACAAATTGAGGAAAATAAGAGAATCTGCACTATCTTCGGAATGACATTTTTTTCTTCAAAGGGGTTTTGCAACAGCTCTCGTGGCGAAGTTTAACCGCCCGGTAAGTTTCATCACCTGTGATGAAACCTGGGCTCCCCAGATCACTCACTTCTTTTTGCAGTTCCGAAAAATTTCTCAAGTTTTTTCCGAAAATTTCGAAAAGTAAGACACGCTCCCGACGCGCCTCAAAAGAAAACTAATCCCCAGGGTGTGAAGTTTCGGAATGAAGTGCCAGACCACCGGCGTCGGCGGCGACCTTGGACTCTTGAAGGGCTGGGGTTCTGATCGGGGGTTCGCTGGGCGTGAATCCCCACCGCCCGCGAAATTTTGCCGGGTCGCGAAAATCCGGTTTAGAATTCCGCGGTCAGACCAATTATTTCATTTTGCCATGAGAGGACAGAGCTATGAAGACGGCAGGGGTCTCCAGGAATCTGATGCTCACCATCGAGCAGATCTCCCAACTCACCGGGGTGCGCAAATCCACGCTGCGTTACTGGGAAAAATCCTTTGACACCTTTCTCCGACCTGCCCGGACCCGTTCCAACCGCCGGGAATACACCCTAAATGACCTTGACCGAGTCAAAACCATCAAACGCCTCCTGGAGCAGGAGCACCTGACTGCGCACGGGGTGCGCCTGCGGTTGCAGGAGCTCTCCGCTAAAATTCGGGGCGGGGGCGCCCGGCGTAAAACCACGGCATCCCAGGCCGGGGCCAGTTCCCCGGCTTAAAATACCGTTTACTGTCATATGGCCTACCGGGCAAGCACCGGCTGGCGCTGTTAATCTCTAACGTCCAGACCCTATGGTCTTTCTGGCATCAATGGAGGAGGACCGACCAACCTGCGGAAATGGAACCGGCATTTTTCCCCTTTTAGCCTGTTCGCCCCAGGAGCGCCAGGAAGCCAAATTATGTGATTTCGCTACCAGCCTTCTGAGCCCCCTCCACCCGGGCATCCAGCATCCGGGTCAGATCGTCCCCTTCGGGCGTGAATCCGAACACCTCCCGCCAGATGCGGGGGCTCTCCATGCACAGGTAGACCAGCGCCCCGGGCACGGCCTCAGACAAATACCCCCGCAGGCGGCCATACATCTCCACCCGCCGGCCCTTGAAATAGCGGAGCTTCCCGTCCGGAGCCCACACCATTTCCTGAGCCGCCAGACTGCTCTGGGGGAACCTTCGCATTATTGTAGAGCGGAGCGGCGGCGGAAAGCGCAGCCCCCCCAGGCTGATCCAGGCCACGGCCCGGGCCGGCACCGCCTCGCCCATTGCCGCCACGGTGCGCCGGTAAGCCTCCTCCCAGCCCGGAAAGTAGAGCAGGGGGTCAAAGTGGAAGGCCACCCGAAAACCTGCGGCCACCGTCCGGGACGCGGCGGCCAGGCGGGCAGGCAGGGACGCGGTGAACTTCTCTTCCCGTAAGACCACTTCCTCGGGGTTCAGGGACCAGGCAAAGACCACCTGGGAGTTGGGACCCAGGGGCAAAAGATTTTCGATGTCGGCCCGTTTGGTCTTGATCTCCAGCAAGGCCCGGGGGTGGCGGGCAACCCAGGGGATGAGGCGTTGATTCAAACCCAGGAGGCCGTCCAGGGCCAGGCTGTCTCCGAACTCGCCGGTTCCCAGGCGCCAGGTCATACCGGGGTTTTCCGCCCAGCCGGAATCCAATTCCGCCAGCAGGTCCTCCACATTGACAAACAGGGTGATGGCCGGGACGTTGACGTAGCCCTGGAGCACGCAGTAGGTGCAGTCCATGGGACAGCCTACGGCCACCTGGAGCACCTGGTAACCGCAGCAAAGGTAGTTTTTGGTGCCGGGGCAGGGGCGGCGGAAGGGGCCTTTCTGGACCGCCAAAAATAGGGTGGATTTGGCTTCGGATAGCCAGACAGCCCGCTCCGCACTAAGCGGCCTGAGGCTGTCCCGATCCGGAATCACCGTGACCGGCACTCCGGGTAGGCGGGCCAGAACGGTCCGGGTGGCCTCGTAATCCTGGGCGTCTTTTTCCAGGAGGATTCTGCTGAGGCGTTTCAAGTCCAGGCCTTAAATACAGTCTGGGGAAGGGGTCTGAGGGTGATTTCCAAAACTTAATAGGTCCTGCCCCCAATCCCGAAAGGACATTATAAGGTGGACACCGCTTGACCCCTGGGCAACTCCCTGATGGTTCTCCAAACCCGCTGCAGTTTCACGCGCTCAGGGATTTTTCCGGGGAAGGTGGTGGCTTCGGTGCCGACCCTTTCAGAATAATTATAAATGCTTACCAGGTTGAATTTCACACTTTTTAAAAAATCTAATGTTTCCGCGAAGTCTTCCTCGGTCTCCCCCGGGAATCCCACTAAAACATGGGTCCTGAGGTCTATTTCAGGTGCGGCCTTCTTTAAAGCCAGCAGACACCTTCTTGCTTCCTCGGCGGTATATTCTCTAGCCATCAATTGCAGAATCCGCTCACTTCCCGACTGAATGGGAAGGCAAATATATTTAATCCTCCGGTGTTCGGTGCTAAAGAGTTCCAGCAATTCCGGGAAATATCTCACCAGCCAGATGGGGGAGAAATCGTCCAACAGCAACTTAAAGTTTTCAGGCCCCGCGTTCAGTTCCCGTAAAAGATCGACTATGCAAAGGCCTATATCCTGTCCATAGGAGCCCACGTCTTCCGCGGTGAGACGGAATAAATCATATCCATGGGATAAGCCCGAGCGAAATTCCCCTACTGCGGCGGCCAGGGGTATGGACCGTAAAGGCCCTGCCCCAAATTTTATCGCGCAATAGGTGCACTTCGACATGCAACCACTGGCTATCTTTATGGTAAACAGTTTGGTGGAACGTTTTAAACTAAGTGTTGATCTGTTACAGCTTCTTTGAAGCGTTTTTGAATATACTTTAAAAAATGAGTTAAAAGAAAGACTTAGCCTCGTATTGAGTTTGTCAAACCAACTAAAACTCCGTTCCAGGTACTGACTGTAATTTCCCAGGTTATGCGGGTGGGTGAAAGAATTTATACTTAATCCACTATTGGTTATCGAATCCACCTCTCCAAGGTTCTGGTCTGGTCTACAATTCCTTTGGACACCGATTTGGGTAAAATGAAATATCCCAGGAGGTGTCTCAATGGATCAACAT
>Ga0315268_10006595_pt1 | contig 12334 bp, 13 predicted proteins | sample C1_top_MG_FD_204535 | JGI IMG/M metagenome (GOLD analysis project Ga0315268, IMG submission 204535) | Sediment microbial communities from Yellowstone Lake, YNP, Wyoming, USA - C1_top | ecosystem: Environmental > Aquatic > Freshwater > Lake > Sediment | place: USA: Wyoming | collected 2017-08-01 | reverse complement strand
CCGGCAAGAAGGAATTCCACTGCGTCCTCGGCTGTGCCGATGCCGCCGATGCCAATCACCGGGATGGAAACCGCCCGCGCTGTTTGCCAGACCATGCGCAGGGCGACCGGCTTCACTGCCGGGCCGGATAACCCGCCGATGATGTTGGCCAAACGCGGCCTGCGCGTCTCGGCGTTGATCGCCATGCCGATCAAGGTGTTGATCAGCGAAACCGCGTCCGCGCCTGCCGCTTCGACCGCCTTGGCCATCACCGTGATGTCGCTGACATTGGGCGAAAGTTTCGCGATGACCGGCAGCTTGGTCGCGCCGCGCACCGCCGCTGTCACTGCCGCTGCCATCTCCGGCACCGCGCCGAACGCCACGCCGCCCTTTTTCACATTCGGGCAGGAGATGTTGACCTCGATGCCGCTGATGCCCGGCACTCCGTCCAATCTGGCCGCCAGCTCGCGGTAGTCATCAAGCGAGTCGCCGAGAATATTGACGATCAGCGGCGGGACCAGCGTGCGCAGATACGGCATTTTCTCGCTGATGAAACGGTCAACGCCGACATTCTCCAAGCCGATGGCGTTGAGCATCCCGCAGGCGGTTTCGACGATGCGCGGCGGCGGATTGCCTGCTCGCGGCTCCAGCGAAATGCCTTTGACGATGATCCCGCCCAGGCGGTTCAGGTTAAGGAACGGCTCGAATTCTTTCGCATAGCCAAAGGTGCCGGAGGCGGTCAGCACCGGATTGCGCAGTTCCAGCGGGCCGAGCTTAACCCGCAGATCAGGTGTCATAGCTGCCATGCCAGCTCCTCCGCGTTAAAGACCGGGCCGTCGGTGCAGACATGCGCCTGCCGCCCGTCCGCGCCGGGCAGAACGCAGCCGAGACAGGCTCCCATGCCGCAGGCCATGTGGGTTTCCAGCGAGACTTGGCAGGGCGTTCCGGCTGCGCGGCACTTGCGGGCCACGCAGCGCATCATCGGGCTGGGGCCGCAGGCGCAGACCCGGCTGATCTGCGGCAGAATTTCATCCAGCAAGTCAGGGATGAATCCGTGATGGCCGAGACTGCCGTCATCGGTGGCGAGCTGCACCGCGCAGCCCAGTTCGGCGAATTCTTTGGCAAGCTGGGCCAGCTCATCGTGGCAGCGCGCGCCAAGCAGGGCGTATTTCCTGCCCGGCAATTTCTGCGCGAGAAAAAGCAGCGGGGCGATGCCCATGCCGCCACCGATTAAGCAGACTGGCTTGTCGGCTGCGCTCATATCAAAGCCTTTGCCAAACGGGCCAAGCAGGTCGAGCACATCGCCAGGTTTAGCCTTAGCAAGCAAGGCGGTTCCTCGACCAACGACCTTGAAGAGCAGGCTGAGACTACCGTCCGCGCCCCGGCTGTGGATGGAGAATGGCCGCCGCAGGAGCGGATCAAGGCTTTCCGCCGCCCGCACCATGACGAACTGGCCGGGCGCGGCTGCTGCGGTGATCTCCGGCGCATGAACCGTGAGCCGAAAGACATCGGCGGTTAGCTGCTCGTTGGCGAGGATGCGGCTTTGCTGTTGAGATGGAGGCATCTACTCTCTCAACCAATTTTCTATTTTCAAATTTTCGATATGCTGAAAATGTTTCACATTGTCTGTGACCAGCACTGCATTGTCGGCAAGCGCAGCCGCTGCGATCAGCATATCTGCTTCACCTGAAGGACGGCCCTTCTGACGGAGCGACAGACGTATTTGACTGTACGTTTCCGCGCTTCTTCGGTCATAATCCGCAATGCTGACAAGCTGGATAAATCGTCCTAAGTTGTTTAGATTCTCTGCACTTCTGGCCGAAGCTTTTGCCCCATACAGCAATTCTCCCAATACAATTGAGCTGATGGAGAGATCAGGAAGGTGAAATTTCATTCTCTCGGCGACTGTTTGATTGCCATTCAGGAAAGCTATGACAATGCAGGTGTCAAGATGCCGCATCAAAATCCACCTTGCGGCTCAAGTTCTCACGGCGGCCTTGTTCTATTTCGCCAAAAATCTGACAAATAGTGCTGTCAACAGCCCATGAGCCGCACAGTTCATCAGCTATCTTTCGTTTTTCTTCCAAAGAAAGTGACTCTGGGTAGATATCTACTGTGACAGACTGTCCATCAGGCAAATCTATCTCATGAAGTAGTTCTATATATCTTCCGACGATAACGCCTTGCATCTGCATGTTTTCCACCTTGATATTTTTTGTATTTCACACAGTCGATCAAAAAGTAACTGCTCACGCTATTTCAAAAGTATCACCTTTCGAGAACTCGCCTTCTTTGATCGAATTGCGCTTCAGCCGGTAATCCTTGCTGGCAAATGTTCCAAAACCGGAAACAGAGTGGCGGGCGTAAATGCGAAAACGAAGAAATTGCACGTTATCGTTACCCCAAAGTGTTTCAAGGTTGTCATACGTGACAAAACGATAGGCGTAATTAGCGTCCTTGTCGCATTTATCGTATTTATCAAAAACGATAGGATCAGCCCGCTGCAAACCGACCGCCTTTGATTTATAAATTTCCCCTGTGGCAGTTTGGTGCATCTTAAAAATATGAAGCTGCGCTCTGATATCAACAATTGGTGACTTCGTCCGGTTGATTACCTTTATACGATAAATAGATTTTCCGCTCACAGTGTCTGCGCCATGAGCAATAGTTGATGAAATTTCTATTTTCGGCTTGAATCTCGACATAATATAGAGAAACATTCCGTTCGAGACCACGCCAATTAAAATCGCCAGAACAGCTTTATCCATAATCCACAAAAACACGTGCTGCGACATGGCAAACTCCTCGCAAGACCGGCGGCGGACGCAGGATGCTGTCCCCCGCAATTTTTCAGCCGAAAAAGCAACAGGTGCAAAATCGAACGGTGCTTTGCCCACTGGTCAGGTATAATACCCGGCGCAGGCTTCCCGTTCAACAAAAACACTTCCCAAGGCGAGGCAGAGGCATGGACACACTTTTTTTCATCTACAGCTTTGTTTTCGGTGCGCTGGTTGGCTCCTTTCTCAACGTGGTGATTTACCGACTGCCAGACGAAAGCCAGTCAGTGGTCTTCCCAGCCTCGCACTGCCCAAAATGCAACACGAAATTGCGTTGGTTTGAGAACATCCCTATCTTGAGCTGGCTTGTCCTGCGTGGCAAATGCCGCACCTGCAAGGCTCCTATCTCCCTTCAATATCCAGTGGTGGAATTGTGCATGGCCCTGCTTTCCGGCGCATTGTACCGAAACTTCGGCCCCTCCTTTGCCCTGTTTTATTACTTTCTCTTTGTTGCCGCCCTGATTGCAATCATCTTCATTGACCTGCATCATCAGATCATCCCAGACAAAATCAGTCTGCCTGGCATTGTCATCGGCTTTATCGGCTCCTTCTTGAATCCCTTCGTGACTTGGCAGCAGGCCGGGCTAGGCATCCTGATCGGTGGCGGGATTTTATACGGCGTGGCAATTGGTTACGCTCTGCTAACCGGCAAAGAGGGCATGGGCGGCGGTGACATCAAGCTGCTGGCGATGATCGGGGCGTTTCTTGGCTGGCAAAGCCTGCTTTACGTAGTCTTTGCTAGCTCGCTCACTGGCTCGGTGATTGGTGGGTTATCCCTGCTGCTCCAGAAGAAAGACAGTCAAACTCGCATTCCCTTTGGCCCCTTTCTCTCGTTGGCTGCCTTATCGTGGCTCTTCTTTCAGGACGGCATCTTGGCGGGATGGCAGTGGTATCTCTTCAGAATTCATGGATGATTGCTTCTCAGTACGAAAGGATAGCTTTTGGTGCGTGTTCCCTTTTTCCCTGCACAAAACCCTTTACGCCGCAGCGTTTGCTGGTAAGATAGCAGCATATTAAATCATCCAACTCTGCATAAGGAGAATCAGCATGTCTAACAACTATTTCAACAGCCTGCCCCTGCGCCTTCAGCTTGACGAGCTGGGCCGCTGCCGCTTCATGCAGGCTTCCGAGTTCAACGGCGTGGAAGCCCTGAAGGGCAAAAAGATCGTCATTGTCGGCTGCGGCGCGCAGGGCCTGAATCAAGGTCTCAACTTGCGTGACAGCGGCTTGGACGTGTCCTACACCCTGCGCGACGCGGCCATTGCCACGAAACGCCTGTCTTGGCAGCGAGCCACAGAGAACGGCTTCAAGGTCGGCACATACCAAGAGATGCTGCCCACGGCTGATCTGGTCATCAACCTGACCCCGGACAAGCAGCATTCCGGCGTGATCAAGGCTGTCATGCCGCTGATGAAGCAGAACGCCTGCCTGTCCTACTCGCACGGCTTCAACATCGTCGAAGAGGGGATGCAGATCCGCAAGGACATCACGGTGATCATGGTTGCACCCAAATCGCCGGGCACCGAGGTGCGGCATGAGTACCAGCGAGGCTTCGGTGTGCCGACCCTGCTGGCTGTGCACCGCGAGAACGACCCGCTCGGCATGGGCTGGGACATTGCCAAAGCCTACGCCGCAGGTACGGGCGGCCACCGCGCAGGCTGCTTGGAGTCCTCCTTTGTCGCTGAGGTGAAGTCTGACCTGATGGGCGAGCAGACCATCCTCTGCGGCATGTTGCAGACCGGCTCGCTGCTCTGTTTCGAGCGGATGATCGAGCTGGGTATGGATGCCCGTTATGCAGTCAAGCTGATTCAGAACGGCTGGGAGACCATCACCGAGGCTCTCAAGCACGGCGGCATCACCAACATGATGGACAGGCTGTCCAATCCGGCCAAGCTGCGGGCTTTCCAGCTTGCTGACGAGCTGAAGCGCATCCTCAGACCGCTCTTCTGCAAGCACATGGACGACATCATGTCCGGGCATTTCTCCACGACCATGATGCAGGACTGGGCCAATGACGATGCCAATCTGCTCACATGGCGCAAGGCAACTGGCGAGACTGCCTTTGAGAAGACAGAAGCGGCGGATGTTGCCATCAGCGAGCAGGAGTATTTCGACAAAGGCATCCTGATGGTAGCGATGGTCAAAGCGGGCGTGGAGCTGGCGTTCAACACCATGGTTTCTTCCGGCATCAAGGCGGAGTCCGCCTATTACGAATCCCTGCACGAGCTGCCGCTGATCGCCAATCTGATCACCCGCAAGAAGCTGTATGAAATGAACGTGGTCATCTCTGACACCGCCGAGTACGGCTGCTACCTCTTCAACCATGCGGCCTATCCGCTGCTGCAAGGCTTTATGAAGACGGTCGGCGCGGATGTGATTGGCAAGGGCTTGGATGTGAAGGACAACTCTGTCAGCAACAAGGAGCTGATCGAGGTCAACCGGATCGTCCGCAGCACCGGCGTGGAGACCATCGGCGCGGAGCTGCGCGGCTACATGAGCGCGATGAAGGCGATTATCTGAGGTTGGTTGCCGTTACCAGAATTGTAGTAGTAGGGTCACGGCATGCCGTGACCCTACGGGTCGCCAACTACACCACGCCGGTTACAATTCATGGAGGCGGAACATGATTGATCCGATCATAGAGGAAGTCAAGAAATATCGGGATGAACACGCCCGTAGATTCAACTACGATTTAGACATGATTTGCGAAGACCTGCGCAGTCGGCACGCCCAGAATTTGGATCGGCTGAAACAGATAAGAACAGTCGGCAAGACTGATGCGCTGGATGCTTATCCGCAGCACCAGCATTGAGACCATCGGCGCGGAGCTGCGCGGCTATATGAGCGCGATGAAGGCGATTATCTGAGGTTGGTTGCGGGGGAGATAACAGGGCGGACACAGGGGTCCGCCCCTACACCACGCCGGGCCGCATCTCCCGTAGGGGCAGGCCCCCGTGCCTGCCCTGCTTCTGCTTAATTTCCGTATATGTATATTATCCTGAATCGGCAGGACATACAGTTCTGTATAATCCTTTGTTAAGTATTTAGAAAAGGAGGAAGTATGGCTTTACAACCTTCATCTGACAGCAGAAACGTAACAGGAATAATGGAAGAAGAACGGAGGAGAATATGCGACTTTCTCCAAGGAGCAGTATACACATGGTGTAACGCACGACCTGATGACTGTTTTTCAGCACGTGATTTTTTGGGACGCTTAAACGCTGACTGGAGTAACACACCAATGATCGTGCTTTACAACAAGCATATAGACCAAGGGAAAGATGAATCACAAGCAGTTGATGCTGCCGGAAAGGACGCTGGATGGCTTCTCAAAAGTGTTCTACGTGAAGACAAAAGAACATTTGATCACTTTAAAGATGAAGGTGAAGGTATTCGGAAGTATCGGTGGTTAAGATAGAGTTGGTTTGATTGATCTACTGCCGCAATCACAGGGTCACGGCACCCCGTGACCCTACCGCCCAGCCTCCCCCCTCACCCCATCTTCACATCCAGCACATCCACCAGCCTGCCGTCGTAGTCGTTGCTGACCATCGTCTTCAAGGCGGCGTAGTTGTCCACCCGGATGCTCAGGCTGCTCACTGCCGAGCCGCTGAAACCCGGCAGCACGAATGCTCCGTTCCCGGTGGCCGGGACAATCATGCCTGCCGCGCCGCCGTCCTGCATGTCAATCAGCTTGAAGGCCAGAATGTCATCCTGCACGTTATGCTCGACCTGCACCCGCAGCCGCGTGTCCGCCGTCAAATTGCCTGCGGTGACAACCACATACGGCGCAGCCGCGCTGCCGGTGAGAATGCCGGTCTCCTGCGGATGCGGATGACCGAGCCTGTCCACGGTCAGCGGGGCGCGCAACCTGCCGCTGTATGCGCCGGTGCGGACTGAGCCGTGCTCCGTGTATTGCGTCGTGATTGCAACCGTATATTCGTTGTTCCACGGGTGCGACTGCGCCGGAACATGCGGCACCAGCAGGACTTCCGTGTCGCTGATGCTGGCAAACTGCGTCTGAGCCGCGCTGCCGCTCTCGGTGCCGGCCAGCACGCAGCCGTTGTTCGGCGACTGCCAGTCAAAGGCGAGATTGCTGCCGGTCAGACGCAGCACGCCGGTCGGGTTGAGGACATTGTTCAGGCCGGTGGTGGTGTCCGCAGCCGCCTGAATTGCCGGAATCTTTTCTGTCCACGGCTCGCGCACCAAGGTCGCGGCAGCCTGCACGTCCTTGACAAAAGGCTGTGAGGCCGAGATGTTGATCCCCAGAAGTTCCTCCATCGGCGGCAGCGGCGCGTCCGGCGCAGCCAGCCGGGCCGTGAAAGCAGGCCGGAAGATCATGGTCTCCTCCAGAGTGACTTGCAAGCCCTCAAGCAGCATCGCCTGAATCTCCTCCATCGCCGAGCGCAGATGCGTTTTGATCTGCTCCGCCGAAGAGCCGGGATTCTTCAGGGCAACCCGCGCCGCCACCTCGTCGTAGCCCGCTGTCCCCTGCGGAACAAAGCGGAGCCGGTAGGAAACGGGTTTGGTCAGGGGATTACGCTCAACGCGGTAGTGAATGCCTTGCATGATGTCCTCCGTGAGGATTTAAGATGCTGATACAAGATGACAATACGCTGATTCCCCAGAATACGGAGCAGCAGCTGTGTTGTCAATAAAAATCTGGGCAAAAGTCAATGCAAGCATGGAGCGAGTCTCCATGCTACGTTCGAGGCATCCTCCATGCTTGCTTTGCGCCTCCCTCTATGCTTGCATTGAGGATCGTTCCATGCTTGCATGGAGAAAAACTCCAACGCTGCATGGAGTGGAGGCGGCGGGCTACTTCGCGGGGTTTTCTCTGTTGACAGGGGAAGATGTGCTGCGTAAAGTGATTGGTCAGGATGCTGCGAGTTTAAGCTGTAGAAATACGGTTCTGTATAATTTTTTGTTGGGCATCATCATGCGTAGGGCATCAGTCACCATCATCGTCATCGGATTCGCTTGGATCTTACAGACCATTGTTGCCGCAGTGCCAACTGCTCCGGTTGTCTTCTTTGCACGGCGTAGAGTTCACTGGAACGCATGGGAGTTGCTGGCGTTTGTTTTGCCGTTTCTGGTTTGGACGCTCTTGATGTTCTCCGACCTGTCCACCGGCCGGAAGAGCCTATCGAATTTGATTGAGCCAGCCATTCTTGGGATTGCCATTTGCATTGCCGCGATTGTACGCGCTAATTCTGGCTCACGGTTTCCTGAGTCACGATTGGCTTGGGCACTGATTGTTGGCTTGTGCATTATCGCTGCGGGCATTTTCTTTTTAGTTCCATTTTTACCAGAATGACGAGGATGTCTAACCAGAGTGCTGTAGCGAACCGCCGCCCTGCTGGGCAGTCGGACGGTTCGGAAAATTCGTCAGCCAGGTAGGGGGCATCCCATGCACCATTTAAGCAGGTATGGAAACCTACCTTGGGGTCTTTCCATCCCGGCATGGACTGCCGCCCGGATGCAGGAAGGAGGACAGTTAACTAGTCATTCTAACGACTGAAAACAGGAACCGCTATGCCCCTAAAAACAACAAAACCTTGTGGCTGCACCTCGGAAGTTCGTCTTCCTGCTCCCCAGGCGGCGGAAGCTGATTTTATCCCAGCAGTAGTCAGGCGGATGGCGGCAGAGTTCACCGCACGCCGTTGGTCAAGCCATATCGAACCGGTGGAGATACCTTCCCGGCGAGAAACAGTAGAGCTAATCTTAGAGGCCCAGCGCATTCTCTTTCCTGGTTATTTCAGTTCATCGACCATGCCCAGTCCCTCCAGCTTGGAGTATCATCTGGGCCATAACCTAACGCTGTTTCATAGGAACCTCAGTCAGCAGATCAACTCGTCCCTCCGCCACGAGTGCTTCCGCCGTAGTCAATCCTGTTCGCATTGCGGTGCCCGTAGTCGCGAGCGAGCAGACGAGTTTGTCCGCTCGTTGCTAGAAATCCGGGAAACATTGGAGACCGACATTAGCGCGGCCTTAGAAGGCGACCCTGCGGCGACCAACGCAGACGAGGTGATTTTTAGCTATCCCGGCTTCTTTGCCGTCCTTGTCTATCGCTTGGCGCATCGGCTTTTCGAGCTAGAGGTGCCGCTGCTGCCGCGCATCATGAGCGAATACGCCTATCACCGCACTGCCATTGATATTCATCCTGGTGCAGTCATCGGTGATTCTTTTTTTATCGATCATGGTGCGGGCGTAGTGGTCGGCGCAACTTGCACCATTGGTCGGCGAGTACGGCTTTACCAGGGCGTGACTCTCGGTGCGCTTTCTCTGCCCAAAGATGCGGTCAAGCGATTGAAAAACGCCAAGCGCCATCCAACCATCGAGGATGATGCCATCATTTACGCCAATGCCACTATTCTCGGCGGTGATACCGTGATCGGGGCGCGTTCTATCGTGGGCGGCAATGTTTGGCTGACGAAGAGCATCGGCCCAGACACTAAGGTGCTGCTCAAGCAGCCGGAACTGATCTACATCGGTAAGAACGGCGAAACCAGTCAAAAAGGAGGGGGAGACGATGGAGATATTTAAGGACTTGGCGAGTAGCGTAGGCAACACACCACTGGTGCGCCTTAACCGCTTCAGCGCGAGTTGTTGGGCAGAACTCGTGGTTAAGCTGGAGTCAGCCAATCCACTTGGCAGCGTCAAAGACCGGATCGCTGTGGCGATGATCGAAGCCGCTGAAGCCGAGGGGTTGCTTTCACCCAAAACGGTGATTATTGAACCGACTTCAGGCAATACTGGTATCGGTCTGGCTTTTGTCTGCGCCAGTCGCGGCTATCGCCTCATTCTCACTATGCCCGAAACCATGAGTATCGAGCGGCGCAAGCTGCTGGCGTATCTTGGCGCGGAGCTTGTGCTCACGCCGGGAGCGGCAGGGATGAAAGGGGCCATTGCCCGTGCCCAGGAACTGCTGCAAGAACATGAATCAGCCTGGATGCCGAATCAGTTCGAGAATCCAGCCAATCCAGCCATGCACTACCGCACTACCGGGCCAGAGATTTGGCGGCAAACGGAAGGACGGGTCGATTTTCTTGTGGCAGGCGTGGGTACTGGCGGCACGGTCACTGGGACGGGTCGCTTCCTCAAGGAACAGAATCCTGCTGTGCGCGTGATTGCCGTGGAGCCGTCTGCCTCGCCGGTGCTCTCAGGCGGCCAGCCTAGCCCGCACAAGATTCAGGGCATCGGAGCAGGGTTCATTCCAAAAATTCTCGATCAGCAGATGATTGATGAGGTAGTGCAGATCAGCAACGAGGAGGCAATAGCAGCGGCCCGCAGCTTGGCCCGATTGGAAGGAATACTCTGTGGGATATCCTCAGGCGCGGCAGCAGCGGCAGGACTGAAGATCGCCGAGCGGCGAGAGAGTAACGGCAAACGGATTGTGGTAATGCTGCCAGATACCGGCGAACGCTATCTCAGCACCGAACTCATGGCTGGCATATGAGCCAGGCAGGAGAAGAAGCATCTGCTTTTTCGCAGATTGCCAGTACCTTTCGGAAAAGGATTTGACCCCAAATATGTTCCCATTTATAATGGAAATACATATTGTCAAGCTATCGACGAACTGCTGCAATGCCAAGCTGGGAGATGATAATGAAGAACGTATTGATTGCATCATGTTTTCTGGTACACCTTATCCTGCCGCTGAAGAGCTTCAGCGAAGAAATGAAATGGTCTGGTGTACTTTACCTCAAAGGAGAAGGAGCAACCAACTGCGGCAAACCGCGCATCACCAATGAAGCATGGGATAGATGCGAGCAGTGGGCAATAAAAAGTGTCAAAGGTAATGAAAAGCCTATCATTAAAGATATAGAGCTGTACAATATTGCGGTCGAAGAAGATAAAGGGCCTTCTTGGAATCCTAAGCTCAACTGTAACTTCCGTGCCAGTGTGAAGTGCGGATACAGAGTAGAGAAAATTAGTGCAGGAGAAAAGCTCAAGCTGTCTAAGGGGATAAAATTCAAAGGAGTCGGAGCGGAAAGCTGCGGAGAACCAAGCCCTGAGGAAAAAAAATTGTCGAGCAACTGCGATACAAAAACGGAAAGTAACAAGTCTGTTGTGGCTGCAAAGAAAAACGACCTGAAGCAGGTTGGAACTACGCCGAAGAGTGAACTTAAATGGTCAGACCAGATCACCATCACAGGGAAAGGTATCACCAACTGTAGTAATTCGCGCATTACTGGTGAAGCCTGGGAACTCTGCGAGGCATGGGCAACCAAAAAGAGCGAGAAGAAAGGCAGGATGGTCAAACCGGAAGTTAAAGACCTCGACATATCCAATGTTAAGATTGAAACTGGTAAGCCAATTGGCAACGACCCTAATCCAAGCTGCTCCTTTCAGGCTGATGTGAAATGTGGCTATAGTGCGATTGCCTATATTGTTGAGCATGCTGCTGGCAAATCTCCTGAGCCAGGCCAGGACGGTGAAAAGGAGAACAAACATGATCTTAACAATCTCTTCGGCGATGGCTTACGGTGGTCTAGTTTGATGGCAATTGAGGGAACTGGTATTACTAACTGTAGCAAATCGCGCATCAAGAATGAAGCCTGGGATAAATGTGAAGCCTGGGCAGAGCAGCAAAAAAAGAAACAGGATGCTACCCTCAGCCCGGTGGTGAAAGATGTCGAGCTGTACAACATCGCGAGCGAGAACGAAAAGGGGCCATCTTGGGATCCCAAGCAAAGTTGTTCGTTCCATGCTACGCTGAAATGCGGCTATCGCATGGAGTAAGCTGCTCACGTTGGGCAAAAATGGCCTGAAATATCCTGCATTCCGGGCCACCGCAGCGTTCACAGATTAATCATCTCTTGGAAAAACTGACCGCAATGGTGCTATCAACCTTGCGGAGTATCAACCCGCTGTTGTTCATCCGGTAAGTCGCTGCTGCTTGCAGCAAATTTGCTTTCCACTCTCATCACGCCACTAACCACTAACCCTTCAGGAGGAATACGCTATGAATATTGAGAACCTACTGGGTAAACTGCTCCAAGAAGCAATGGGTTCCAGCGGCAGTCGTACAGATGGGTATGGCCATCAACGCAGTGCATCAGCCACAGACTCGTTGCTCGGCAGCCTAACTAGCCAGCTCACCTCCGGCAAAGGTTTGATGACCGCGATCGGATTGAGTGTGGGTGCCTACGAAATCTACCGCAGCGGCGGTCAGCAGCAGTCAGCGGCGGCACAAAACTGGGGTGGCACCGTTCCTTCTGCCGCAACTCCTCCTCCGCCTCCACCACCACCTTCTTCCGGCACGGTACCTGTCGAACCCGCAGTCTCACCGGTGCCCGCTCCCTCAAGCGACAATCAGGAATTGGCTCGTCGTCTGATCCGAGTGATGATCGGCGCGGCTCATGCGGATGGCACGCTGGATGCCGAGGAGGAAAAAAATATCCTTGACCGACTGCGCGGCGCAGAGTTGTCGCAGGAAGAGAAGATGTTCCTCCTGGAAGAACTGCATCATCCCCGCAGCATTGCTGAACTGACCGCAGGCATCAACAATCTTC
>Ga0315268_10006594_pt1 | contig 12335 bp, 11 predicted proteins | sample C1_top_MG_FD_204535 | JGI IMG/M metagenome (GOLD analysis project Ga0315268, IMG submission 204535) | Sediment microbial communities from Yellowstone Lake, YNP, Wyoming, USA - C1_top | ecosystem: Environmental > Aquatic > Freshwater > Lake > Sediment | place: USA: Wyoming | collected 2017-08-01 | reverse complement strand
GCCGGGCGGGTCGCTTTCAACAGGATGCGCGCATCGTAGGCGCTCGCCGTCGACATCACGGAAAAGCCATGTTGTGTGAGCAGCGCGCGCAGGTAGGCCAGCACGTTTTCCGAAGAGTCGATGCAGATGACCTGGGCGCCTTCGGCGCTGACCGCCGCCTGTTTCTTCTGGTGGTAAAAGGCGTTGACCGCTTCCAGTTCGTGCTCGTAGATCTCCAGCACGTTGTCGAGCTTGGTCAGCTTCAGCACCTTGAGCAGGGGTTCGCTGACATTGCAGAGTTTCATTCCGCCGTGCGCCGCGCGCAGGGTTCCGGCGAAGCGAACGAGGATGCCCATCCCGCTGGAATCGAGGAAATTCACTTCGCGGAGGTTGAGGACGAAGAATTTGCTGGTCTTCTGAAATTCCTTCAACTCGCGCTGCAGAGCTTCCGCCTCTTCGCCGACGGCGATACGGCCGACGCAGCGCACCAGCGTCACTTCTCCTACCGATTGCGACGAGACTTCCAGGGCCATACCGAGATCCTTAACGTGGGATTCTGCTTCAACGCCCGTCCCGTAGGCAAGAGCAAACTCAAGTCCTCTCCCGTGCCTCAAGCTGGTAAAGTCAGCACAGACATGAACGACTTCGTGCCATTTCCGCCAGCCCCGCCGGTCGAGGGTCTCTACCTCGTCGGATTCCGCCTGGACCCCACCCACGTGGGTCCGCAGTTCTATACCCTTTTCGTGTTGGAAGGCGATAACGAACGCCCCTCGGCCGAAAATGGCCGCATCCTGTTCTTTACCGACCCAACCCACGCCGCGCAGGCGCTGGCGCGCTCGGACATGGCGATGCGCGCGCTCGGCGCGCCGCCGACGGAACTGGAGATGCTCTGCGACGTCGCCGAAGCGCTGCATATCGCCAACGCCGCCGAGACCGACGCCGATGGGACGTTGCTCGATTGCATCGCCTGCCTCGACGACCTCGTGCGGGCCGCGCAATTGAACGCTCCCGCCGAGACCATGGGCATTCTCAGCGCGCTCAGCGAACGGCTCATGGAAAACCCTGATTTCGGTCCGTGGCTGGCCGAACAGGGTGTGGACCGCGAGCGCATCGAAGATGCACTGATGTGGTGCGTCGGCGCGGTCGCGGCGAAAAGTACGTGGCTGTAAAAAACGCCCCACCCTCCTACTGAATGCGCAGGATTTTATCTTCGCGCCGAAGCACTTTAGTGCTATCCTGTCGCCTCCACTTTCATGAATTCGACCGATCAGTTCATCGCTCTCAATCACGCAGGAGCACTTCATCTCTTGCGCCGCAATCTCGGCTCCGCCGGGCTATCGAGCATCATCTGGGGAATCGTGTGGACCGTTCTCTTCGGTCTCGCGTTACCAGTGGCTCCCACGCCGCTGAATGTCGCCTATTTTCTGATCGGCCTGGCCCTGATTGCCGAAGGTGTCTATGTCCGGCAGAAGCCTTCGGCAAGCGCCATCCGAGTCGAGGCGGTCACCTTGGGCGCGCTTGGGCTTCTTGGTATTTTCCGCTTCGCGACGGCGCTGGTCGCGACCTCCCAGGGACAGCACAAGTCGATTATCGGCAATCCGCTCTTTGCCCTGATCATGATCTTCAACGCGTACCAGTCATGGGCCGCTCAAAAGGTCTACACCGAGGCGGAGCAGGGAACCAATCCCGAAGCCGTGGCAACGATCTCCCGCATCCTGGAAGAATCGAAAGTCAAGGACGCCAGTTCATCGCCGAATCTCATTGAACTGAAATCGCGAGCGCTGATCACGGAGAATCCAATTTGGCGCATCCTGTTTGAAAACGGCGTGGCTTACATGACGAATTGGAAGCCGGGAACGAAGAAGGTCGTCTCGATCGCGGTCGTGCCGCAATCCACACTGATGTTGCAGGTGGAAAGCGAACGCTGGATCGGCAAGAACGTCAACATACGGTTTCTCGCCGGCGGCGCCCTGCTCGGGCAAAAGTACGAGATCACTCCTGCGATGCTGGAGCGCTCACAGCTCTTTCTGGGGATGCAGGGCGACGTGGGCGCCCGCCGCGCCGGCGTCTGAGCGCAACATCGAAAAGCCCCGCGCTCGCGGGGCTTTTGGTTTTCCTAAGCTCGTGGCACTCGGCACGAAGCACTATTCCGATGTGAAGTAGTCCACCGTGACTGGGCTCTCGAAGAGCGAGTAGTCCCGGGTGACCACGGTGATGCCGCTGTCGGTCACGAAATAGCGTTGCTTGTCGGCTTCCGTGTCGTAGCCGATGACGGTACCTTCCGGAAGTTGCACGTCGCGGTCGATGATCGACTTCCTGATGCGGCAGTGTCGGCCGATATTGACGTGGCTGAAGATGATGCTGGAGTCCACTTCCGAATACGAGTTCACGCGCACGTCGGGGGACAAAATGCTGCTGCGGACGGCACTGCCGGAGACGATGCATCCCATCGAGACCACGGAGTCGACCGCCAGGCCGGTGCGCCCCGCTTCGGCAAAGACGAATTTCGCCGGCGGATACTGTCGCTGGTGGGTGCGGATCGGCCACGAAGTGTCGTAGAGGTTGAAGACCGGCGCCACCGAGGCCAAATCCATGTTGGCGTCGTAATAGGCTTCGAGGGTTCCCACGTCGCGCCAGTACAGCGCTTCCTTCTTGTTCTCGTCGATGAAGTTGTAAGACATCACCTTGTAGTCATCGACCATCCGCGGCAGGATGTTGTGCCCGAAGTCGTGCTTGGAGTCCGGGTCTTCGGCGTCTTTCAGCAGCAGGGGGATCAGCACCTCGGTATTGAACAGGTAGATGCCCATCGAGCCGGAAACCATCTGCGGGTTGTAGGGCGAGCGCAGGCGCGTCTCTTTCGGCTTCTCTTCGAAACCGACGACGCGGCCTTGGCGATCCACGTCCACCACGCCGAAATTGCGCGTCTCCTCCGGCTCAATAAGGATGGTGCCGATGGTGACGTCCGCGCCCGACTCGAGATGCTGTTCCTGCATGCGCGAGTAATTCATCTTGTAGATATGGTCGCCGGATAGGATGAGGACGTGCTTCGGTTCTTCGCTGCCGATCGAATAGATGTTCTGGTAGACGGCGTCGGCCGTGCCCATGTACCAGTTATCGCTGACCCGCTTCATCGGCGGCAGGATCTCGATGAACTCGCCGAGTTCGCTGGCCACCACCCCGCTCCAGCCTTCGCGAATATGGCGGTTCAGCGAAAGCGCCTTGTACTGGGTCAGGATGTAGACCTTGCGCAGGTCCGAATTGATGCAGTTGGAGAGGGTTACGTCGATGATCCGGTAGATGCCGCCAAACGTCACCGCCGGCTTGGCGCGGTCGCGGGTCAGCGGATAAAGTCGTTCACCGGCTCCGCCTGCCAGTAGGACTCCGAGAGTGTCTCTCATCTCTTTTCCCGGCTCTAGGACTCGAAGGATCGAATGCTGATGAAAATGGGACCGGCATGGTGGAGTCAACCGCCACGCAAGGACATCATCCGGATGCCGACGGCGAAACCACCTTCGCCGCCGTCGGGGCTTTTAGGTTAGCACATGATTCTCGAGGAGACGCTGCGCCGCCCGCCGGATCCAGCGACCCGGCCCTGAGGTCCCCGTCTGTGACCCCCATCACCACGGGCGCTCCCGCAGGTTGGTAAAATCAAGTCGTGGCTCAGGAAGCAACAGGATCGAAAACGAGCACGACCCTCGCCTCGGCCGGCACCGGGCTCGGCCAGGCCGTCCGCGCGCTGCGCGGCCAGAAGGGGAAACGTCTCTTTTCGGGATTGCTGGCGGGCGGTAGCTCCATGCTTTCCACCGTGAACCGGGTGGTGCGCATGTTGGCCCTGCAGGTCGTCGGATTCGTCTTCCTGGTCATCGCCATCGGGATGGGCTCCAAGGCCTGGCGCGAATACCAGGTCTATACCGCGGCGCATGCTTCGCCGACGCGGTTTTATGTGTCGTCATTCTTTTTCGTTCTCTTCATGTATTTCGGTCTAAGTTCATTCTGGCGCGCACGCAAGTAGCGCGAAGGAAGCGCAACGATGGCAGAAACAAAGGTCGGCAGTAAACTCGCCGCGCAACAGGAAACCACTTCCCACGTCAGCGTCCATCCGCTCTACACCCCGGCGGACCTCGACGGTTTCGATCCTGAACGCGACCTCGGCTTTCCCGGACAATTTCCCTACACCCGCGGCGTGCAGGCGACCATGTATCGCGGCCGCCTCTGGACGATGCGCCAGTACGCCGGCATGGGCGACGCCGACGATTCCAATAAGCGCTACCGCTATCTCCTCAGCCAGGGAACCACCGGTCTTTCGGTGGCCTTCGACCTGCCCACGCAGATCGGCTATGACTCGGATCACGAGTTCGCGCTCGGAGAAGTGGGCAAGGTCGGGGTCGCCATCGATTCCATCGACGACATGGAGCGGCTCTTCCACCAGATCGATCTCGAGAAGGTCTCCACCTCGATGACCATCAACGCCACCGCTGCGATCCTGCTGGCGCTCTACATCGCAGTCGCCAAGCGCCATGGCGCCGACGTCCGCAAACTTTCCGGCACGGTGCAGAACGATCTGCTCAAGGAGTACATCGCGCGCGGCACCTACATCTACCCACCGGAATCGGCGATGCGCATCATCACCGACATCTTCGCCTACTGTCGCGACAACGTTCCCGAGTGGAACACCATCTCCATCTCCGGCTACCACATGCGCGAGGCCGGCAGCACGGCGGTGCAGGAAGTCGCATTCACCCTGGCCAACGGCATGACCTACGTCGATGCCGCGGTGAAGAAAGGGCTGAACGTCGACGAGTTCGCGCCGCGCTTGTCGTTCTTCTTCGCCTGCCACAACAACTTCCTCGAGGAAGTCGCGAAATTCCGCGCTGCCCGCCGGATGTGGGCGCGCATCATGCGCGACCGCTTCCAGGCCAGGAACTCCAAGTCGCTGATGCTGCGCTTCCATACCCAGACCGGCGGATCGACGCTGACCGCGCAGCAGCCGGAGAACAATATCGTCCGCACCGCGCTGCAGGCGCTCGCCGCCGTGCTCGGCGGCACCCAGTCGCTGCATACCAACTCCTACGATGAAGCGCTGGCGCTGCCCACCGAACACTCGGCGCGCATCGCGCTGCGCACCCAGCAGGTCATCGCCTACGAGAGTGGCGTGCCGCAGACCATCGATCCGCTGGCCGGCTCGTACTACGTCGAGTCGCTGACCAACGAGATCGAGCGCCGCGCCACCGAATACATCGCGAAGATCGATGCGCTCGGCGGCATGCTGCGCGCCATCGAGAATGGCTACGTGCAGCAGGAGATCCAGAACGCGGCCTACGAATTCCAGAAGCGCGTCGATCACCTCGAACAGATCGTCGTCGGGGTCAATGCCTTCCACGTCGACCAGGAAAAACCGATCTCGCTGCAAAGCATCGATGCGGACCTCGAGCGCAAACAGGTCGAGCGGCTGCGGGCCTTCCGTCTCCGCCGCAATCCCGCCAAGGCCGCAGCCGCCATCGCCCGCATCGCGGAATCCGCCAGCGGCGGCAGCAACCTCATGCCGCTCATCATCGATGCCGTGGAAAGCGAATGCACGGTGGGCGAGATCTCCGACGCCATGCGCAAGGTGTTCGGCGAATACAAGGAAGTCATGGTCATCTGAACTTGCGCCGCAAAACGTAAAAGCCGGGGCCCAGGCCCCGGCTTTTTAATTTCTTCGACGCTGCGATCCCTACGAGGCCGCCTGGCGCGCGGAGTCCCTTTCGTCAGGCCCCTCTTCAACATTGGGAGCCTTGAACTTCGCTTCCAGGAACATGATCCAGATCAAGACTGCCGTCGCCATTCCTACGTAGTTCAATCCGATCGAAGCAAAGTCGGCCTGGCCACCCGGACGTCCGCGCAGCGTCATCGAGACCAGTTCCGCGCCGCTCGCGGTCGCGATCCCGATCGCCATCCCGGTCTCGCGCGAGAATCCCGAGATCATGGAATTGAAATTGATCAACAACAGGACCGCGATCACTCCCACCTGCGTGAAATACGCCGTCCGCAGCCATACCCCGAGGTGCATGTAGGTGTTGGAAAGTCCCAACGTGTGTTCATCGAGGAAGATCGGGTACCCGACTCCCACCAGGAACGCCGCCGAACCCAGCAGGACAAATACCAGCAGGCGTTTGGTCCAGCGATGATCGCGCAACATCTGCCGGCACAACTCCACCAACATCCAGGTTCGCAATACCGCGCTGGCGATCTCTCGGATGGTGAACATGGGATATGGATAAGTACTGGAGAGGCGGGCGCCGAACACCAGGATGTCGAGCACGGCGTAGATCGTGACCATCGCGGCGAACACCGGGACTTCACGGTAGAGCCCGCGGCGATAGAGGATCTGCAGCAGCCATAATTCGAGCAGTATCGAAATGACCCACGGCACGGAAACGATGAATGGCGGCCACATACCTAATTAACCTTCGCACCGCTATTCTCCCGGCGCAAGGCCGGTTTTGGCCATGTTTATCGTCCTACCACTTCCATGCCATGCTGAGTAATTGATGGAGGGATGTAAACCTTCGCCGGAGAAAATCGTCGTCCCAAATAGGCGAGCGGACCTTGGAAGGTCCGCTGGCTTGGACTTCGCCCAACTTCATTCCCGGGGCGGCGCCTACGCCGTCGGGGCGGCGCCTACGCCGTCCTTTTCTTCGTGGTACTCCATCTCGGTATTGACCGCCCAGATATTTTCCTTGTCGGTGCGGCCGGCCACGATGTTGTCCACGGCCGTCATCGCCGTCAACATCGAGTGGTCCTGGTTGTTGTATTTATGCATGCCGTTGCGGCCGACCAGGAAAAGATTCTCCAGCGTGTCAGTGAACTTGCGGATCTCGGGGAAGCGGTCGTAGGTCCCGAAGTAGGCCGGGTAGGTCTTCTCCATGCGGATCACGGTCGCGTCGAGCACGTCGTCCTGGCGCAGGATGCCGATCTTCTCCAGCTCCTGCTTGGCGAGCGCCGACATCTCATGGTCGGGCAGCTTCCACAAGGGATCGGTGTCATAACAGAAATATTCGCAACCGATCCAGACGGTGTTCGGATCCTTGACCATGTACGGGCTCCAGTTATTGAAGATCTGCAGCCGCCCCACCGTCACGTCGGGCTCCTGGATGTAGATCCAGTTATCGCGCACCAGTCCGTTGGGCGCCGACTCGTCGCGCACCGAGAGTTTGTTGACCAGCAATCCGACAGTGATGAAATCGCGATATTGAAGGCCGTCGCTGACCGCGCGCACCTCCGCCGGCACCGCGCAATCGACGGCGTGGATCAACTCCTTGACCGGCATCGTCGAGAAAAAGTAGTCGCCGGCGAAGTTCAACTTGCGTCCATCGGCGGTGTGTCCCTCGATGGATGCCACGCGCGAGTCCTCGACGTGCAGATGGTCCACCGTGAATTCCGTGAGGATCTCGCCGCCCAGCTTCTTGACCTTTTCGGCGACGATCTCCCAGAGCTGTCCCGGCCCCAGCTTGGGATACATGAACTGCTCGATCAGCGAGGTCTCGAGGTTCTTTTGTTTGATGTCGGCCTCGGACTGGAAGGCCTTTTTCACCACGTGGGCGAGGGACTTCATGATCGAGAGGCCCTTCACGCGCTGCGCGCCCCACTCGGCGCTGATCTCCTGGCAGGGCACGCCCCACACCTTCTCGGTGTAGGACTTGAAGAAGGTCAGGTAAAGCTCGCGTCCGAAGCGGCTGATGAAGAACTGCTCGAGGTTGTCGACCTGGCGCGGCGGAAAGATCGCGATGCGCAAATAGCTGAAGCCGATCTTCATCGTCCGCACGAAGCCCAGGTTGCTCAGCGTCTGCCCGCTCAGGGTGATCGGATACTCGAAGAAGCGCCGCAGGAAGTAGATCCGCGATTTGCGTCCGCGCAGCAGCATCACCGCTTCCTCGCCGGCCGCGGCCGCCGGGGCGTTGCCGGAGAGCTTCCGGCTCTGGTTCTGGTACTGGATGCTTTCGCCGCTGGCGTTGCGTTCGAGCTGCATGTGCTGCAGCCACCAATCCATGACCCGGTCGCTCTTGGAGAAGAAGCGGTGTCCGCCGATGTCGATGCGGTTGCCCTTGTAGTTGACCGTCCGCGAGATGCCGCCCATGTAGGTGCTCTTCTCCAGCACCACGACCTTGAGGTCGGAGCGCGTGAGCAGTTCGTAGGCGGCGGTCAGTCCGGCCGGTCCGGCGCCGATGATGACGGCGGTCTTACCCATGAATACCTGCCAAGTGGATTCGAGAAAGGCGTGCGCTTCATTGTACCCGCAGCCTCGCCGGCGCTGGGCATGACCAAAGTTTGTGGGAAGCTGACCTTACGGGGCTGCGAAATCCGGCAGCGCCATCGCTTTTTGCCTGTAAAATCGGGGACATCGTAACCGTGGATTTCCGGAACCTGGTGGGAAGGATCAGAACCGCATGGCCGTGAAGCCTGTGCTATCCGTGGTGGTACCCGTCTATAACGAGCAGGGGTCGCTGGCGAAAACCGTCGAGCGCCTCGCCGAGATCCCCAACCTCTTGGAGATCGTGATCGTCGACGACTGCTCGACCGACGCCACCCCTGAGATCATCAAGGAGCTTCAGCAGCGCTTCGGAAGCCTGATCAAGGCGCTGCGCCACGAGCGCAACCAGGGCAAGACCGCCGGACTCAAGACGGGCTTCCAGTCGACCACCGGCGAGATCGTCATCGTGCAGGACGCCGACCTCGAATACGATCCCACGGAGATCGCCGGGGTCATCGAGCCCATCCTCGAAGGCAATGCCGACGTCGTCTACGGCTCGCGTTTCATGGTGAAGAAAGCGGCACGCGTCCTCTACTACTACCACTACCTGGCCAACAAGTTCCTCACCGGCCTTTCGAACCTGCTGACCAACATCAACCTCAGCGACGTCGAGACCGGCTACAAGGCGTTCCGCGGCGAGATCATCCGCCAGATGATCATCACCTCGACGGGCTTCGGCTTCGAGATCGAAGTCACCGCCAAGGTCGCCAAGCTCGGCTGCCGTATGTACGAAGTCCCCATCAGTTACTACGGACGCACCTACGCGGAAGGGAAGAAGATCCAGACCAGCGACGGCATCTACGCGCTGTGGTGCATCTTCAAGTACAACTGGTTCGTGCCGCTGAGCCGCTGCTTCCGCTCGCGCCCGCAGTTGAAACCGCTGTCGATGGAACCCACCCACGTCACGACTCCGAGCGCGCGCTAAGCACTTGCGTGGGTGGAGGCGCAGACGCCCTCGTCGGCGCAAACTTGAAACTGGAAACACGAAACTCGAAACTGTTCACGCTATAATCAAAAGTGTCGGGGCGTAGCGCAGCCTGGTAGCGCACCTGCCTTGGGCGCAGGGGGTCGCTGGTTCGAATCCAGTCGCCCCGACCAGCTTTTCTCCTGCCCATCCTTTCAGCTCCTTCGACTTCGCTCAGGATTTCGCGAGCGGGCTCCCGCTACGCTGACGCCCGCTGAGCCGCTCAACTTGGGCGCAGGGGGTCGCTGGTTCGAATCCAGTCGCCCCGACCAATTTCCTTCCTGCCCAAATCAGCAGTTCTCAGTTCGCGGTTCCCAGTTCTCAGAGAAATCAACAACTCACGATATAGTGACGTGGAATCCCACTCAAGCCAACAACGGGCTTGAATGGGGCACCCTCGGGTCGTGGTCGGGGAAGGGAAGTCGAAGGCGTTGGGTGGGGCACCCGGCTAAAGACGTAAGCGGTCACTAGAAGGAGGCGGTATGGCGACAGCAATCCTTCTGATGCTGATGGTGGCTGCTTTCGTCGGCATCCTTTACGTGTGGATCGTTGGACGCGGCGTGGTTCGCAAGCTCGAATTACCGACATGGCGGCGAAGAGGTGCAACAATCGGACTCATCGCCGTCACGACACAAGCAGTGATGTTCATATCCTTCTGGACACCGCTGTTCCGAAGCGACACGCAGCTTATGTGGGGGGCACGAATCGAACTGCTCGTCGCAGTGCTTGCGATCCCTTGTGTGCTAACAGCAAAGGGCGCATCGCGTTGGTGGTTGCTCCTGTCGTCGGTCGTTCTGATGATCGGAAGTTTTTTTACTGCTCCGACTCCGTGAGTAAGACAAAGCTGTTTCGGGAGGAACTATGTGGAATCGAAAGCCAGTTTGGGGTTGGTTGGTGCTGGCCTTTTTAACTACTGTTGCGGCGCAGGGGTTCGCTCAAGCGGTTTCGACGCCGGAAGAACGGGCGCACTGGGTTGAGGTCACACAGAAACTGGAGAGCAGCCCTCTTGATGCGAGCGTGAATCAGGAAGGCGACAAGGTGCTCCAGCGGGTCATGGATGTGCATGACTTCCACGTGCCACTGTGCGTCGCGTTCTTCACCGAGTTCAACACGATGAAATACACCTACGCGCACGCGATGATGCGGCAGTTCATGCTCGCCAGTGCCACCTATCTGATCGAGAATCCCGACAAGGCCAATGACCGCAACGCTATGAATCAGGCCGCAATCGAAAGCGTACTGAAAACCTACGCCGCGATTCTCCAACAGAAGCTGGACGCAAAGAACAAAACCATCGAGGATCTGCTCCAAAAACAGAAGCGCGGCACGTTAGCCGAATACGTTCAGAAACGGTGCCCCTAAGAGCTTTTTTCTTTAGCTGCGAACTGCGTACAACGGCTGCCCGTAAGGGCAGCCGTTGTTGTTGAAGGGTTAGTCCTCCGCCTGATAATCGACGTTCACCTTGGCGATGCGTGCGACGAGTTCGGAGCGGCGAGGGTCGCCTGCGGGAAGCTGGTCGGCTTCGGCGCTGAGGGCTTCAATCTCGGTGAGGAGCTGAGCCTTGGCGAGCTGCTGACGTTGCTGGACGGCGATAGGGTTGAGGGGCTGCTTTGAAATAGTCATGAGAATGACCTCCTCCCCTTTAATACTGAGTTCTGAGACAAAACCTGCGATTTACAGGAAGATTTTTTTCTAAGGCACGGCCGCCCTGGTTGAGGACGGCCGTTGTTGTGTTCAGAGCCGGGTGGAAATGTAGAGCTAGTCGCGCGAGCCTTTCAGCAGCCAGAAGAATGCGACGACCAGGAAAAAGACAACGATGGCAGTGACGGGGATGCCGTTGCTTGAATCGCCGACAGGGACAGGCCCCTTGTCGCCCCGCCGGGTGCCCCTCGATAAGGGCGAAGGTTCTGTCAAGGGACACGTATCCTGAGCGGCGCGTGAGCGGCGCTGGTTTTGTGCGTCTACAGGTAGCAACAGCAAACTGTCTCACTGAAGGGGTTCACTCTATTCGACTGTAGATGAAATTGTCGCTACCAAAGCCTCCAGAAGCAGCAAGGATCAATAGATCGCAACAAGTGGGCTACAAACCGCTCAATCCAAAGCAGTAAGAATCTACAAGTTTCAATAGACTTCAATAAGGCCTGGAATCTGCCTTGGGCGCAGGGGGTCGCTGGTTCGAATCCAGTCGCCCCGACCAGCTTTTCTCCTGCCCATCCTTTCAGCTCCTTCGACTTCGCTCAGGATTTCGCGAGCGGGCTCCCGCTACGCTGACGCCCGCTGAGCCGCTCAACTTGGGCGCAGGGGGTCGCTGGTTCGAATCCAGTCGCCCCGACCAATTTCCTTCCTGCCCAAATCAGCAGTTCTCAGTTCGCGGTTCCCAGTTCTCAGAGAAATCAACAACTCACGATATAGTGACGTGGAATCCCACTCAAGCCAACAACGGGCTTGAATGGGGCACCCTCGGGTCGTGGTCGGGGAAGGGAAGTCGAAGGCGTTGGGTGGGGCACCCGGCACGTTCGATTGTTGGTAATCAATCCCAGACGGCACATTGAGGAACAAATTCAAAACGGCCGGTGTGAAATTATGAGTTTATCTAAACGAATCAAATTGATAATCGCTATCGTGACTGTCGCTTTGCTAGTCGCATTCCTCGGTAAGACCTGGCACTATGCTCATCGTGCCAATCGTTGTTACTCAAGAATCGAAGTCGGAGCAACCAGGCAATCGATGAACGAGGCACTCATTTCTGAGGACATTTGGTGCGAATCTACGTTGCCGGACCCTCGTGACTATACTGTTCCAACTTCATGCGAATTTACGGACGGTCTATTTACCTATATTGTCTTCGTAGATCCACGCTCTGAGAGAGTGACGCGAAAGACCAAGACGTGGGATCCCCGGATGATTCGGAGATCGACATTCGATTCTTTTCGATCGAATTAGCCCAATTACATTTTCGGGAGGCGGTCCTCGATAAGGGTGTAGGCGTTGTCAAGACATGGTTCAAGTGAATGGCGGGTGGTCCATTCAAGCCTTCCTTCGGCTTGAGTGGCGCAGTCTTATGCCGCTCAGATTATCGAATGTCGCAATCTCTGCTGTAGA
>Ga0315268_10006593_pt1 | contig 12335 bp, 9 predicted proteins | sample C1_top_MG_FD_204535 | JGI IMG/M metagenome (GOLD analysis project Ga0315268, IMG submission 204535) | Sediment microbial communities from Yellowstone Lake, YNP, Wyoming, USA - C1_top | ecosystem: Environmental > Aquatic > Freshwater > Lake > Sediment | place: USA: Wyoming | collected 2017-08-01 | reverse complement strand
TGAGAACTCAGAATAAACCTATACTAAAATTCCCAGCTAATTATTGGTATAAAGAGAAAATAGAGTATACATTACAACAGATAGAAAAGGTAAAATTATAATATTTTCACGCAGGATTCAGGTTTAATTTTTAATCTTATTTAAAGCTTCTCTGGCTCTGTCTGCTATATATCCAGCATCAGGGTTATTTATAATGTCTTCTAAAATGGGTATTGCATTTTTACTATAAAGAATTTCCAGAGCATATATAGCATGGTAATTTGCTCTTCTATCAGAACTTTCTTTCCATAGGTTCCTCTTGAGGATCTTGATCGATATATCCTCGACTATCCTTCTTTTTTCTCCCATCTGTGCTAAACTAGCTGCTGCAAACGCCTTCACCTCATCGCTAGAATAATTTAAAGCTTTTACAAGTATTTCTTTGCCTCTTCTGTCCCAAAGTTTAGTATGGGATATCACCGGTGTTTCACCAAATTCTTTTTTAACTTCCCACTTAAACAGTCTCTCAAGTGCAAAGGTTGATTGATGGATTCCCGATTTTGCTATTTCACCAAGTACTGGTAAAGCTAAATTTCCTTCTCCAAGGATTAGCAAAGAACCTGCTGATTGAAGTCTTATTTCAGGATCCTTATTTTTAATAAGTCCCTTTAAAATTGGTATTGCCCTTTTGTCTTGGTACCATCCTATCGCCTCTGCTGCACAGGTAACGGCTTTTGGGAAGGATGTTTTTATCTTAATGACTTTTAAAGTTAAATCAAATTCATCTTTAAGTTTCAATACGGGAAGTGCTTTAGATTGCGCCCTTGCTTTAATTGCAGGAAATGCTTTAACTGTTGCTATTTTTTTAACAGCTGCGCATAAATCGTCTTCATATCTGTCTCGTATATGTTCCTCATTAAAGTTGTATTTCTTCCCCCATTCTTGATACCATCGTATAGTTTTATAGTCTCCTTTGATAAGAATTCTTAAACTCTTTAATGCCTCTTCGAATGTAATTTCGCCTTCTAACCCTCCTTTAAACTCCTTCTGTTCTTCCTCAGTTAATACAGTTGGTTCTATCTCTTTAATCTTGTTGTTTTTCCCCTCCATTTTTAAGATATGGGGTATTTGTTTTTCTTGTTTAGGCTGGACTTCTGTAGCAATGTCTGAGGGCTGCTGTTTAACCTCTTCCTTTTGTACAGGTTCCTTTGCTTTCTGACAGGCTGTAAACAAATAGCTTGCAAGCATTAACGCAAATAAAATAATTGCTATCTTTTTCATCCTCTTGATCTCCTCTAGGCATTAACGACCTTCTTTAGTAGCAGAAAACTCAAAAGCCGAGCATACCAAAGTTCGTCTTCTGGCAACTCGGCCACCTTGTTACTCATCCAGACCCTTACTTTCTGATCCTATTCGTTAAAGGTTTGGTTTTCAGAAAAGTAGTTTTCTCAAAGAAGAATATGACAAAATTTTTTTTAAGTCAAACAAAATATTTGAATATCTAAAACTTACTGAATCGAAATGCGATTTTGACCTGGCATGACGCGTTATTCTGTCATTCCGTGCTTGACACGGAATCCAGTCCCTTAGTTTCTGGATTCCTGCCTCCGCAGGAATGACATAAGGAAACCCAGTAGAAAGCTACAGGGAATTGTGAAGAACCCTGCGGCAGAGACCGCAGGGCGTCAAAGTCAAAATTCAAACAGCCTGAGTTGTTCAAGGTCTTTTTCTCCAATAGCTCTAAGTGCATCGGAACTGCGGCAGAGACTGCAGGGTGTTTTAATTATCAAGTTAAAAGGACTGTTACAGACAGGCCATATAATTTTCACAAGGTACCTAAAAGATAAACTCATGAAATCATAAAATCTTAAATGGTACAGGTATAAACGTGATGACAAATATCAGGAATGAGAGCCACCCGAGAAATATCCTTTTCCCATCTAAAGGAATCTCACTATAAAAGACAGGTGGATGTTTTAGTCCAAGAATTAATAATAAAATCGCCCAGACAGCCCATCCTTCCCACAAAAAAAGACCAAGGATAAACAATATAGGAATGAGTATCTTCGAGAAATAGGAATGTTTTTCTCCAAAGAGTGCATAGGCAATATGTCCTCCGTCGAGTTGTCCGATTGGTAAAAGATTCAAAGATGTAACAAAGAAACCGATCCAACCAGCAAAGGCTACGGGATGAAGGAGCACGTCTTGAGCACCAGGTCGAAAATCAAGAATTAATTGAGAGAGAGTAGAAAAGAGCAAAGAATCACCAATGTTGAGGGATCCTTCCGTCTTTTGGATTGGGACTACCTGAGATAGGGAAAGCCCAACTATTGTTACCACAATCGATATGATGAAACCTGCAAGAGGTCCAGATACCCCGATATCCAGGAGAGCTTGTCTTGTAGTAATAGGAGATTTCATTTTAATAAAGGCACCAAAGGTACCAATGATTGTAGGGGCAGGGATAAAATAAGGAAGCGTTGCCTTTACACTGTGTTTCCTTGATGCCAAATAATGTGATAGTTCATGAGCGAGGAGAATTGACATGAGAGTTAATGAAAAGGGAATTCCTTTATAAAACTTCTCTGGATCTTCAAGGATATTCACTCCGGACTGCAGTGCCCCTGCAAGAACAGTTGTAAGAAATGTAACACCAAAGAGAAGAATATGTAATAAAAGCTTCTTTTGTGCCATAGTGATTATTATATCGTTTAAAGTGAGTAAGAATCCTCTGAAAAAATCTTTTTCCAAAAAATGTTTGGAGGAAGATTTATTAAAGAAATGCTTTACTGTAATAAAGTTTTAAAGCATTTTCACAGCTCTACTCATATCTCAATGCCTCTATAGGGTTAAGAAACGATGCTTTATACGCAGGATAAAATCCAAAGAATATTCCAACTAAACCCGAAAAACCGAAGGCCAGCAGAATTGAGAAGGGAGATATGATAGTAGACCAGCCTGCAAGCGTGGAGATTATTTTTGATCCTGATATTCCTACGATGATCCCGGCTACTCCGCCGATTAATGATAAGGTGAGTGCCTCGATTATGAACTGCAGCCTTATGTCCCATGTTTTTGCACCCATAGCCATTCTTATTCCTATCTCTCTCGTCCTCTCTGTAACTGATACGAGCATAATGTTCATAATTCCGATTCCTCCGACGATGAGGGAGACGGATGCAATGGCGCCGAGCAATATTGTCATTACTTTTGTTGACTGTTCCGCTGTCTGCATGATCTGGGTAAGATTTCTTACAGTAAAGTCATTCTCCTGTTTTTGACCGATATGATGCCTCTGCTTAAGCAACTCGTTAATCTGTCTCTCGGCAGGTGCTAAGTCTTCTGTACTCTTAGCCTTTACCATAATTATCCTCACCATCCCAGGGAAAGATGTTCCGAAAAGCTTTTTCTGTGCAGTTGTTACTGGAACATAAATAGTATCGTCCTGATCCTGACCTTGCGGAGACTGTCCTTTTCGTGCAAGGACACCGATAACGGTGAAAGGAAGATTCTTGATTCTGATAGATTGACCTATAGGATCCATATCGCCAAAAAGGTTGTCCACAACTGTCTGTCCCAATAAACACACCTTCGTAGCACTCTTGATATCCTGCGCCGTAAAGGGCCTGCCCGCAGCAAACGGCCAGTCCCTGACAGTCAGCATACTTGGAGTTGTGCCGACTACCCCCGTTGACCAGTTCTGGTGTCCATAAATAACCTGCGCGACTCCGTTGAGAACAGGGGCAACATCTTGAACCGCCGGGCATTCTCTCTGAATAGCTTCTGCGTCTGCCATGGTAAGAGTAGGTTGGGTTCCGGCGCCCATTCTAACACCTCCTGCTGTTGTGGCCCCCGGAAGAATAATAAGGAGATTGCTCCCCATACTCGAGATCTGTTCGGAGATCCTCCTGCTTGCTCCGGTACCTACTGCAAGCATGGCTATAACAGCACCAACACCAATAATGATTCCTAACATTGCAAGAGCTGAACGCATCTTGTTCACTCTTAATGCCCTGAATGATATCCTGAATGTTGACGGTATGTTAATCACAGCCTCTCCTTTTGTTCATCACTGATAATACGTCCGTCCAGAAATTTTATTATCCGACGGCTGTATGCAGCGATATCATTTTCGTGGGTTACAAGTATTATCGTAATGTTTGATTTAGCATTCAGTTTTGCAAGTGTCTCCATTATCTCAGCACTTGTCTTTGTGTCGAGGTTTCCCGTTGGTTCGTCTGCAAGGATAATGGGCGCGTCATTCACAAGTGCCCTGGCTATTGCAACCCTTTGCTGCTGTCCACCTGAAAGCTGATTGGGATGATGGTCTTCTCTCCCCTCAAGACCAACGCTCTTGAGTGCCTCCATTGCCTTCTGCCTTCTTTCTTTCGCGGGAATCCCGTCATAAAGCATCGGGAGTTCGACATTTTCTATTGCTGATGCCCTCGGAAGCAGATTAAATCCCTGAAAAACAAAACCTATTTTTTTGTTCCTTATGGCTGCCAGTTCATCCCTGTCAAGATCACCAATATCAGTATTTTCTAAAATATATTTGCCGCTCGTAGGTTTATCAAGGCATCCTAAAATGTTCATGAAGGTTGATTTGCCTGAGCCTGATGGACCCATTACTGAAACAAAGTCACCTTTTTCTATTGTTAAAGACACACCTCTGAGTGCATTCACATCAATATCACCAAGACTGTAGACTTTCGTGATTTCTTCTGCCTCAATAATTGCCATGCTAAAACATCCTTGGACCGGAAGGCGCTGGTTGTGTTATCTTTGTAACAGTTTCTACAACTACGTCCTGCCCTTCTTTAATCTCGCCCGAGACAAGCTCTGTATAATTCCCGTCACTTATCCCTATCGAAATCGGTACGCGTTTTAGTTGCCCCTGTTCAAGTATCCAGACCCCCGCTCCTTTTTGTTGCACCGCTGTCTTACCCTTCTCAGCAGGCTTGAATCTCAGAGCAGCGTTCGGTATCTTCAGAACATCTTTTTTTATTGAGATGATTATGGATACATTAGCGGTCATCCCCGGTTTAAGCTTAAGCTCGGGGTTATCGACCTGAATCACCACATCATATGTCACGACATTCTGGACCGTAATCGGGGCATTCCTGACCTGTAATACCTTGCCCTTGAAAGTGGTGTCAGGATAAGCATCTACGGTAAATTCCACATCCTGTCTGACTTTTACGTTCCCTATATCCGCCTCAGCTACATTCGTATCGATCTGCATCTTTGTAAGATCCTGTGCAATACTAAAAAGTGTCGGCGTCTGAAAGCTTGCAGCAACAGTCTGCCCGACGTCTACATTTCTCGATACAACAATCCCATCTACAGGGGACACTATCTTCGTATAATAAAGATTTGTCTCAGCAGAGCTTAAAGCTGCCTCGCTCTGGGCAACCTGAGACTTTGCAGCGCTTACCGAAGCCTTTGCAGTTTCATAGTTCGTTTCTGCTGTGTCGAAATCACTCTGGGCAATGAGGTTTTTCGCTAAAAGTTCTTTATTTCTTTCCATTGTCCTTTTTGCATCAACTTGTGTTGCTTCTGCTTTCTCCAGATTTGCTTTGGCCGAAAGGAGATTCGCTCTCGCCTGATTCACCTGTGCCTCAAATAAAGCCGGGTCTATCCGGGCTATCAGCTGGCCTTTCTTCACAGGAGAATTAAAATCAACATATATATTCTTTATAGTACCTGATACCTGCGTTCCCACAAGGACAGTGGTCACAGGGTTTACTGTGCCTGTGGCGGTAACCGCCATTTCTATATCGCCTCTGATAACCTTTTCTGTTCTGAATTTTGGTTCATTGCCTTTACCCCTGAAAAAAATAATTCCGGCGGCGGTAATAACAATAATGACTGCACCGATAATCAATATCTTTTTCATCTCATCGCCATCGCCTTCTCAAGGTTTGCCCGTGCAACTTTATAATCATAAAGTGCCTGTATGTAAGACAGCTTTGCATTCAAGAGCAATATCTCCGCATCAGTAACTTCGATTGGATTCCCTACACCAGCCGTATACCTGCCGTTTGCTATCTCAAAATTCTCCTCTGCCTGTATTACTCCAAGTTCTGCCGCAGGGATACTATCTTCCGCCTGCTTAAGATTCAGATATGCTTGTTGTACGTCCAGAAAAACCGTCTGTCTCAGTGACTCTTCATTTGCCGACAGGACATTCAGATTTGCCTTCGCTTCCTCTACCTGATATTTTGTAAGAAAGCCGCTGAATAAAGGGAATGAAAAAGTTGCCCCTATATTCCACCCTCTCTCAAGTGGGAAGGTGTTTCCCGCATACTCATAACCGGCCGTACCTGTCAATACCGGATAGTAACCTTTCTTTGCAAGATCAACAGATCTTTCCGCAGCCTGTTTCTTAGCAATGATTGAAATTAAATCGGGCCTGTTTTTATATGCCTTAGTCAGGGCATCTTCAAAAGTTATATTGTATTTCTGGAATGAAAGATTATCCTCGAGAATATATTCGGGTGCATCGGGGACGCCCATTGCATTGTTCAGGTTCGCAACTGCTATCCTGACTGCGTTTTCTGCCTTTATTAGATTCAACTTTGCATTACTCAGGTCCACTTCTGCCTTCGTCACATCAAATTTCGGTTTTGTGCCTACTTCGTAAAATCCCTTTGCCTGATCAAGGTGCTGCTGAAACTGTTTTACCGTGTCTGCAGAAACATCCCTGTTTCGCTTTGCCTGTAATACTCCATAGTATGTCTGTTTAACATTAAAGATTATCTGGTTTGACACATTCTCAAAATCTGAAAGGGAAGAATCATAATTCAGCCTCTGAATCTTGACCTGCGATGCGGTTTTTCCAAAATCGAAGATGTTTTGATTAAGGGTAACACCTGTTGAATAGGAATTATATATTACAGACCTCGTTGCAAAGCCAAAAGATGTCCTTTGTCCTACAGATGTTCGACTGGCACTTGAGGACCAGTCTATCTGCGGATAGTAATTTGCCTTTGCCTCTCCAATCTTATTCTGGTTTGCATTTGCTGTATTCATGGCGGCAATGATAGTAGGCTGTCTTTTGAGCGCTATCTCGACACATCTCTCCAGATTAAGAGATTCCCCTTTTTTAATAATATCCTCTGCCCCGGCCTTAAAAGGCATAATGAATATAAGAAATAAAACGATAGTAACAAACTGCTTCATTTTAACCGCCTCCATATATAAGTTATTTACCAAATTATGTTCCGTTTAGCTTTCTACCTTAAAGTAATGCATCGTAAACATACTATAAAAAAATCAAAGTGTCCTTTTGAACATCGCTATCGCTATCGTCATCATCACAAACGTAAAAATCAAAAGAAAAGTTACATCTCCTGGGATGTTGATAATGCTCTCACCTTTAAAGAGAATAGATTTTAATGCGTCTACGGCATATGCTTCAGGGTTAATCTTCGCAAAAGCCTTGAGCCATCCTGGAAAGCTCGCAATCGGATATATTGCGCCGCTTGGGAAGAAAAGTATAACATTGAGAAATCCGCTTAAGACTCCTACAATCCTTGGATGGTTCACCCTTCCTATCATAACGAACATCAGACTGAGGAGACAGAGGGTGGTAAGAATTATGACAATCAAAACGGAAGCAGACTGTTCTATTCCTTTTGAAAGTGGGATGCCTGTTATGATCATACTTACCGTAAATATTAAAATGGCAATAAGAGTTGTGATAGACAGACCACTTATAATAAGTCCTGCAACGATATGAGATTTGGAAAGTGGTGTAAGCAGATAACTTTCATCTATCCCGAGAAATCTGTCCATAACCAGATTAAAGGCACCTGTAGTCAAGGCTCCAAGGAAAATAGCCATAATCACAACGCCCGGGACAAGGGACTGATAGTAATCAACCTGCCTGTAAAGGTTGATGTCTCTAAGATATACCTCATCCGTCCTTTCTCTTATGGGTACATAGTCCGCATAAACTGATGATGTAAGCGCACCGTTTACGGCACCTTTTATAGCATCGGCGGATATGGCATCGGTGTTATCAAGAAACAACCCCACTTCAGGCCGGCCCTTCAAATCCACCTTTTTACTGAAACCAGATGGTATTATAAGCACGGCTTTATATTCACCATCTCTCACTCCATCAATCGCCTTCTTATCATCTATAGCATTAATTATTGTCACGATCTTTGGCTGCACTTCAACAGCCCGCAAATTATCCACGAGTCTCCTCGCATAAAAACCTGAGTCCTTGTTGACTATAACCAGCGGCAAAGCCTGTAGTTTTCCTTGGAATGAATTCCCCAGGATCAGAAGGTAGATGATGGGCATAAAGATGCTCATTGCAAGCACCATCGGATTACGCTTGAACTTTTTTAAATCCCTTTCCACAACAGCAAGCAGTTTAACCATGTTGATCTAAACCACTCTTATCTTCCCCATCTCTGGGGTATTCCGGCACCTATAAGTAAACTCACCTTTTTGGCCTCTTCTTCCCTGATAGTTTTGCCTGTATAATGTATAAAAACATCTTCAAGAGATTGTTCGTGGACAGTCGCCGATAGAATTTTCCCTCCAAAAGACTTAACATCATCTATTAGTTGTGGAAGATTTTGAGCACCGCTGTCCACATATATCCTTAAATTATTATCTTCAATATTGACATTATGCACAAAAGTCAAAGTCTTTATTCTGTCAACAATGTCTTCCGAAAGATTTTCAAAGGTAAGAGATATGATATCATTCCCCGGTATTTGCGCCTTAAGCTCCTCAGGGCTTCCGATTGCAATTATCTTTCCTGAATCTATGATAGCTACCCTGTTACACAATGCCTCTGCCTCTTCCATATAATGCGTAGTAAGAAAAACCGTTATCGAATCCCCTTCAATGAGCTTTCTCAGAAAATCCCAGACAACATGCCTGGACTGAGGGTCAAGTCCGATGGTCGGCTCATCAAGAAAGAGTATTTTGGGCTGGTGTACAAGAACCCTCGCCACTTCGAGTCTTCTCCTCATCCCGCCTGAATACGATGCTACAAGGTCATGTGCCCTTGTGGTAAGGCCAACCATATCGAGGATATACTTTATTCTTTCTTTCCTTTCTTTAGAAGGAATCCCATAGAACCTTCCATAAATATCCATATTTTCATAGCCTGTAAGATCAAGATCACTTGTCATGGCCTGCGGCACTACTCCGATCTGGCGTCTTACCTTTTCAGGATTTTTAACAACATCACAGCACGCGACAATGGCATTTCCGTCTGTCGGTTTCAATAAGGTTGTAAGCATTCTGATAAGGGTGGTCTTCCCGGCGCCGTTCGGGCCGAGGAAACCAAAGATTTCCCCTTCCATCACATAAAAGCTTACGTTATCGACAGCAGTAAGAGATCCGTATCTTTTTGTTATTCCAGAAACCTCTACAGCCTTTCCCTTTTGCATATCCCTTCGCCTAAATAAAGTAGCTGATATAATGTTCCGATCACACATAGATTGTGAAAAATGCAGTTCATGGCAGGCATATGTGTAGAAAAAGCTCTCCGGCAGAACCTTTGTAATCGGGTTAAGAACTCAGATATCTTGCACGTTTTTATTTTAATCGCCAAGATGACCATACAAACGTAAATTCTGCGTTGGAGAGGTTTTTGTGCATATGTGTCTGTCATAATTTTATCCAGATGCAATTTTTGCATTAACAATGTCTGCATAATTTTGGGTTTATTTCTTCTTAGGTATTTCAACTTCTACAGTCATCCCGGGTTTTAATACTCCACTCGCATTGACAAACTTTACCTTGACCCTGAAAGTCTTTATGTCCTGCCGTCCACGTGTTACCTCTTTCTGCGTTGCAAACTCCCCATATCTGCCTATCTCTGAAACCCATCCCTTAAAAATCCTTCCCGGTGTGCCTTCCGGACTGATTAATGCATCACTGTTGAGTGCAACGTTGTCGATCAAAGTCTCGTCAATGTCAACCCTCGCGTAAAGATCTTCCATATCCACAATCGTTAAAACCGTCATGCCGGGACTCACTGTCTCACCTTTCTCCAACGATTTTAATACAACAACCCCTGAAATGGGAGTTGTTATTGTTGCATAATCCAACCTTGCAAGGTTATACGCCAAATTTGCTTCTGATTGTTTAAGATCAGCCTCAGCAGATTTAAGTTGGTTCTCGGCAGTGTTTAATTGCGCTACGGCGGCATCCCTTTTTGAGTTTGATGAGGCAAGCATTGACTTTGAAGATTCATAGTCTGCTACAGAAGCATTGTATTGTGTAACTGCTACATCAACGGAATCCCTTGAAACGAAGTTCTGCCTGTAAAGTGTAGTTGCCCTGTCCATCTCTTTTTTAGCAAGTTCCATCTGAACACGGGCTTTTTCCGTATTGGCCTGGGCGGTTTTTATATCAGCCTCGGAGCTTTTAATGTATGCACTGGCATTTTTTATTTCAGATTCTGAAACCCTGATACTGGCCTTTGCTTTCTTTACACCTGCTTTTGCCTGCTCAACTAAGGCCCTGAGATCGTGGCTTTCCAATTTAAAGGCAATCTCGCCTTCTTTAACAGAATCACCTTCGTCACAGCACATATATGAAATATTACCCGATATTTCTGAGGAAAGATTTACCTCTATTCCTTCGATAATGCCGGTTGTCTTGATAGTCACGCTCTTTTTTCCCTTGCTGACATATATAATAATGAAGACGGCAATGACTATCAGAACAGCAACTGCAATAAAAATTGTTTTTTTCTTCATAAATCAACCTTATTTCTTTTTGTGCCTGCTAAGCCAGCTGCTCAGCTTTTGCTGAAACTTATCCATATAATAAAAAACCACAGGTGTTATATACAGTGTCAATAGCTGGGAGACAACGAGGCCGCCAACGACAGCAAGACCAAGCGGACGGCGTGATTCTGCGCCGGCGCCAAAGCCGATAGCGATCGGGAGTGTCCCCATCAGTGCTGACATAGTGGTCATCATGATCGGACGGAAACGTATCAGAGCGCCCTCATAGATCGCATCCATCGGCGCCTTCCTTTCCTTTCTCTGCGCTTCGAGGGCAAAGTCTATCATCATGATGGCATTTTTCTTAACTATCCCGAGCAGCATGATAACGCCCACAAAAGCATAGATATTAAGGTCTTTATGAAAAAGCATAAGGGTTATGAGTGCTCCGAACGCAGCCGCGGGAAGCCCTGAAAGGATGGTCAAAGGATGTATAAAGCTTTCATAGAGTATCCCAAGCACGATGTAGATGATCAGGATGGCCATAATCAGCAAAAGGAAAAGACCTTTCATGGATGACTGAAAGGCCTGGGCAGTCCCCTGGAAGCTTGTGCTGACTGTTTGCGGCAAACTTGCACGGGCAAGTTTGCCCACGACATTCACGGCATCACCGAGTGCTACTCCCGGCTTAAGGTTAAACGAGATGGTGACCGCAGGAAGCTGCCCCAGATGATTTACTGTCAAGGGACCGACATTCCGTATCAGAGTCGCAAGATTGTTCAACTGCACCAGTTGACCCGAATTTGAACGGACATACAGCATCGACAGGGCCGAAGGGTCCATCTGGTACTGAGGCTCCAGTTCCAGGATCACCTGATACTGGTTATTAGTAGCATAAATAGTCGAAACCTGACGGGAGCCGTAGGCATAATAAAGGGCGTCCTCTATCTGATCAGCCGTAATGCCGAGGGCAGATGCCTTATCGCGGTCGATATCGACATTGACTTGGGGGTTTTTGATCTGCAGGTCACTGGTAACATCTTGCAACTGAGGAAGCTCCCGCATCTTTGCCTCAAGCAGGGTAGAATACTTGTAAAGTTCTCCTGTGTCAGGGCTCTGAAGGGTAAACTGGTATTGGCTTTTCGTCAGCATACCTCCTATACGGATAGGCGGAAGATTCTGCATAAACATATTAATACCGACAACCCCGGCAACCTTGGCCCGTAACTCCTGGATAATTTCATCTGCGCTTAATTTCCGTTCGCTGCGAGGTTTCAGGCGCATGAAAATTCGGCCGGTATTATTTGCAACACTTATTCCGCTTGCGCCGACAGCGGACATGAAGGCATCAATATTTGGATCGTTGGCAACTATTGCGGCAAGTTCCTTCTGGTGCTTCACCATATCTTCAAAGGAAATGCCTTGGGCTGCCTCGGTAAAGGCAAATATCTGGCCGGTATCCTCTGACGGAAGGAATCCCATTGGGATTTTTGTGAATAAAAAGGCTGTTGCGATCGTGAGAAGAATAATAATAATCAGAGTGATCAAGCGGTAGTTTAATACGATTTTTAGAGTCCTTTCATAAGTGTGCAGCATATTATCGAAGAAGCGTTCCATAAGAATATAAAGGCGGCCGTGCCGCTCTGTACC
>Ga0315268_10006592_pt1 | contig 12336 bp, 10 predicted proteins | sample C1_top_MG_FD_204535 | JGI IMG/M metagenome (GOLD analysis project Ga0315268, IMG submission 204535) | Sediment microbial communities from Yellowstone Lake, YNP, Wyoming, USA - C1_top | ecosystem: Environmental > Aquatic > Freshwater > Lake > Sediment | place: USA: Wyoming | collected 2017-08-01 | reverse complement strand
TGGCTTCAGTTCCCCACTCCTGGCCGTCGTTTCACCGGCCGGTGCGGCTCTCAATTGGGTTTGGCAGTCGCCCCGAGATCGTTTGACTCCGGCAAGTCTCGCGTGCTCCGCGAGGGCAAGCCAGCTTGGCGGATCTTATAGAGCAATGCCCGATAGCTGATCTTCAATTTGCGAGCCGACACTTTGCGGTTCCAGTGATTGGCCTGCAGAACCTGCAGAATAATTTTCCGCTCCAACTCCTGGACCGCCTGGCGGGTGATCTCTTTGAGAGAAACCGAGTCGCCTTGCAGGATCCGCGGAGTGAAATGCGTCTGGCCGTGACTCACCAGCTCGGAGGTAATCGCCTCTTCGGTGCCCAGAATCACAAACCGCTTGATGAGATTCTCAAGCTCACGGATGTTGCCCGGCCAGTCGTAGCGCTGCAAAAGCTGCATCACGTGGCTCGAGAGTGGCGCTGCCTGCATGCCGAAAGTCTGGCTGTAGCACTCCAGGAAATAGCTAATCAAAGGCGGGATGTCGGACCGCCTTTCCCGCAGCGGTGGGACGGTGAGGTTAATCACATTGATGCGATAGTAGAGGTCCTGGCGGAACCCGCCCGTCTGGATTTCCTGGTCCAGTTGCCGGTTGGTGGCGCAGAGAACTCGCACCTCAACTCGCCGGTCCTCCTGCGCCCCGATTCGACAGAATTGCCCGTCCTGGAGTAGCTGGAGCAGCTTGGCCTGTAGCGACATATCCAGCTCCGAGATCTCGTCAAGGAAGAGTGTGCCGCGGTTAGCCAGTTCCACTCGCCCGGGCTTGGTGCCGTACGCTCCGGTGAAGGCGCCCTTTTCGTAGCCGAACAGCTCGCTTTCCAGCAGCGTGCCCGGAATGGCGGGACAGTTTACCTTTACGAAAGGACCTTCCTGCCACGGTGAGAGCTTGTGGACCAGCTTCGCCAACACTTCCTTTCCCGTTCCGCTCTCTCCCTGGATGAGAACCGGGACATTGGTCCCGGCGAGTTTTTCGACCTTCTGCCTCACCAGACGCATAACGTCTGACCGGCCAAAAACCACATCGTCAGGCGGGAGTGTGCCAAGCGGTGTGAAGATAGACGGACTTATTGGCGGCGCAGTTGCCATGACTATCCCCTCAAGTTTATGCGAGCAGTTACGGTTAGTGCATATCAAGTGCCAAAGTTTTTCCTCATCTATGCCAAAAGCAACATTTCGGCTAGAGCCGCGTACATCGTTCTAATCAGCTGAAAATACAAGGCTTGAATATTGGAAACGGCAGAGTTCAAAAAGTGCAGACAACTTGCGTCCCTGCGCAGTGCGCATACCACGTAAAAAGATTGCACACCTGGGTAAACAAATTCCCTTGTCGGGAAGGTCAGAGATTGGTGGGTGAAAATGGTACCTGGAGCCCTCGCGCTCGACTGGGACCTAGGAGTTATCCAGCCCGTACTGCCGGATTTTGTAGAGTAGCGCTTTATAACTGATATTAAGGATTGAAGCGGCCTTTTTCCGGTTCCAGTTCGTCTGTTCAAGTGCTTGGCGGATCGCCTGCATTTCAGCCTCGTCCTTCAGGCTCCGGACCAGCGACTTCAATCCCGGCGGACGCTCCGATGGGACGGGCGCCGACGGCGGAAGAGGGGGTGCCATTTCGTCCTTGGTCTCCAGTTCTGCCAAGGCAAGGCTTTCATCTCCCAGGATCAGGAAGCGCTTAACAAAGTTCTCCAGCTCACGCAGGTTTCCGTGCCACGAATACTTCAAGCAGGACTCAAGCAACCGTGGCGAGAGGGGCAGAGGGGTCCGGGCGTAGCGCGCCGCGAAGCGGGCCATGAAGTGACGAATCATGGCCGGAATCTCCTCCCGGCGCTCGCGCAAAGGGGGCAACAGGATGCTTAGCGTGTTGAGGCGATAGTAGAGGTCCTGACGAAGCTTCTTGGACGCCATGGCCTGCTGGACGTCGATGTTGGTGGCCGCCAAAATCCGCACGTCCACACGCACCACGGAGCGGCTGCCCAGGCGCGAGAACTGCTGGTCCTGGAGCACGTGCAGCAGCTTGGCCTGCATGGCAACCGGCATCTCGCCGATTTCGTCGAGGAAGATCGTTCCTCTGTCGCAGAGTTCAAACTTGCCGGGCTTGGGTCTAACGGCTCCGGTGAAAGCGCCTGCTTCAAAGCCGAAGAGTTCGCTCTCGAGCAGCTCTCCCGGCAAGGCAGCGCAATTGACCTTTAAGAACGTGCGACGTGCGCGAGTCGAAAGCTTATGGATCAGTCGGGCCACAATCTCCTTGCCGGTCCCGCTCTCTCCCAGAATCAGGACAGGCACATCGACTCCGGCGACCTGGTCAACTTGGGCGCGCACCCGCCGCATGGCCGGACTGGCAGCCAGGAAGTAGAGGTCATCGCCCAAGTCCACAGCTTCTTCTTGCCCCAGACTGTGCTCCGCGATGCCCGACTGGGGATCCAGGTATTGCTTGAGCAAAGAATCGAGCTGGGCTTTCTGGAAGGGTTTGGTCAGGTAGTCCGTGGCGCCGTGGCGGCCGGCTTCGACAACCTTGCGCGGGTCGCTGACGCAGGAAAGCATGATGACCTTCAGATCCGGGCGAGCTTTGCGGAGTTGGGCCAACGTTCCTAGGCCGTCCATCTCCGGCATCAACATGTCGAGGAGTACCAGATCCGGTGGCGGCTCCTTCTCGACCCGCTTAAGCGCCTCTCTGCCGCTTCCCACCGTCTCGACGAGGTAGTCTTCTACCTCCAAGAGCGTCCGCATGTACCGAAGCACGCTCGGCTCGTCATCGACAACCAGAATATTGGGCGGCGAATGCATTTGCTTCCTTACCCTCAGCGCGGCTCCTGCTTCGGAGCCTACCCCAGGGGGAGCAGGAAGGAGACTCTGCTCCCCGCGCCGGGCTCGCTCTCGACCCAGATCTTTCCGCCGTGGGCTTGAACCAGCCTGCGGGCAATGGCCAAGCCCAGTCCCGTGCCTTCCGAGCTATCGCTCACGCCAGGGACACGGAAGAAATCATCGAATATCTCCAAGTGGTATTCCGGCTCGATCCCTGGACCGGTATCCGCCACGGTGACCCGCACCGCGTTGGCGGCAGTGACAGCGCGCTTTCTCCGTTCGTTGGGCCCCCAGTGCTCCTGCCGAATCCGGCGGTCCCAGGAATGTTCTTCGGCAGAAATCCAGACCGATCCCCCCACAGGGGTGAATTTGAGCGAGTTGTCAAGCAGGTTGGAGACAACCTCCTCGATCTTGAAGGAGTCAAATGGGAACGGATCGAGTTTCGCTCCGGGCTGCAGATACAAGGCCACGCCCTTCTTCTGGAAGCGCGGGAACCAGAGTTCGTAGACTTCCGCCAGACAGACGCTGAGATCCCCAACTTCCAGCTTGATGGACACCGCTCCGGTTTCAAGGGCGCTGTAAGTCAGGAAATCCTGGATGAATCGCTGCAGCCGGTCGCAGTTGCCCCGCGACTCCTCGAGGATTTCGTGCTGCTTGGGAAGCAGTGGGCCCGACTTCTGACTGAGGAGGAGCTCGATGTAACCCGAGATGATAGCCAGCGGCGTTTTGAGGCGGTGAGCGGCCGTCGCCAGGGCGATGGTGCGTCGCTGGGCATCTTCCTTCAGGCGCGCATTGGCTTGCAGAAGTTCGCCGCAGAGATGCTGCAAATCGGCGGCGCTTGCGTCTGGCATCTTGGTCCCCATCGCCGCCTGGTCGCGCGAAGGCTTCGTTTCCCGGGGCTCTGGGAATCTTCGACCATTCTTGTCTTGCGGTGCTTGGGGCATCAGGGTCTCGCTCCTGCCTCGCGGGCGCGCGAGGCCTTGCCGAGGGGTCGGGTCTCCTTAGCGCCCATCTCCACTCGATACCACATCAACACAGTATACTACTCTGCTCAAAGCCTCCACCCCCTTACAACACGTTCACGCCCCTTGATTAGCATGTGCACATGCCCGGGCGGAACAGACCTGACTCCGTGCTTGGTGAGGCGTGTCGGTAGTGGCGTTCGTTAACTTGAAATGCCCTCTTGCCGGTTGGGGGACATGCCCATAGTATAAGCGTGATGCGAGCCCCCCACCCAATTCCGTACCAGGGAAGTAAACGGCTCCTAACTTCCGCCATCTTAGTCTATTTCCCCAAAAACCCCGTACGGTTGCTAGAGCCGTTCGCTGGAGCTGCTGCTGTGTCGATAGCCGCCGCTCTTAAGGGCCAAGCAGATCGGATAGTACTGAACGACATCAACGAACCGCTGATGCGCCTGTGGGAAAGCATCATCGAATCACCCGAGACCATTGCATCGTCTTATGAACGGCTCTGGAAGGCCCAGCTCGGCAGGCAACGGGAATACTATGATGTAGTGCGCGCCAAATTCAACGAAACCCACAGGCCCCACTACCTGCTATACCTTTTGGCCCGTTGCGTGAAGGCGTCTGTTCGCTACAACTCCCAAGGCGAGTTCAATCAGAGTCCTGACAATAGGCGCCTAGGCATGAATCCAGACGCAATGCGCTGGCACATCCTAACGGCATCGCGCCTACTGAGGGGAAAGACTACGGTCACTGTTGGAGACTACCAAACGACCCTTGAAGCAGCGCAAGCCGAGGATGTTGTCTACATGGACCCTCCTTATCAGGGTGTGGGCGCGGAACGGGACCGGCGTTACATCGGTCTCTTGGAATTCGAGGCGTTCACTGCCAGCCTTCGCAGGCTCAATCAGAAGCAGATTTCATTCATCCTGAGCTACGACGGCAAGACAGGGGACAAGTCCTATGGGAAGCCTATGCCGGAGGACCTCGGTCTCGTGCACATCGAAATCGACGCTGGCAGATCATCGCAGGCTACCCTACTCGGTCGAGATCAAATCACCTACGAATCGATCTACCTTTCGCCCGCGTTAATTGCACGAGTCGGCATGGTAAGTAAGGGGCCTTTGACGATTGCACCAAAACAGTCTACAAGCCATTTCAAAACGCTGTACAATGGGCTGATTTTGCAGCAGTTGTTCTTTATTGCAGGGGGATCATGAAGGTGAGAAGCGCCTGGGGGAGGGCGGATGGTGCGATACGTTCGGCTGCTGACCGACGCCCAGTGGGAAAAGATCCGCCCCTTGCTGCCCAAGCGGCCGCCTGGCGCAACGCGGCACCGAATTGATCGCCGCGCATCGCAAGAATCGGCGCAAACCTCCGACACAGGACGGTCGGGTGTTGCGCCCCTATAAGCGACGGGGGATAGTGGAGCGCACCTTCGCCTGGCTGGGCAACTTCCGCCGACTCGTTGTGTGCTACGACCGTTCGCTGAGCATTTACTGAGCGATCTTGCACATCGCCTGCTTCATCATCGTCTTGCGGAGGATTTCAAAATAGTCTCTAGATAAGTCCCGGAGGTCCTGAAGACGCACGATAAAATCATGGCATCCGAACAGAGAATCGTAATTGTTGGCGGCTGCGGGCACGTCGGTCTGCCCTTGGGATTGGTATTCGCAAGCCATGGGGCGCATGTGACTCTGCTAGACATTGATCCCTCAAAAGTGGACTGCGTCAATCACGGCCAGATACCGTTCAGGGAAGAGGGGGCTGCGGACCTTCTCAAGCAGGTGGTGGGAACACGGTTGGATGCGACGCTTGATGACACGTGTATCGCCACGGCCGACACTGTGATTACGGTGGTCGGAACCCCCGTGGACAAGCACTTGAATCCGACCGTGAACGAGCTTTGTGAGAATGTCGATCGCCTGCTCGAGCGGATGAAAGAGGACGCTCTGCTCGTGCTCCGAAGCACCGTCTACCCGGGCGTCACCAGGCTAGTCTATGACCGGATGCAGACGCTGCGACGGAAAGTTCGTATCGCCTTTTGCCCGGAGAGGATCTCGGAGGGTAGGGCGCTGGAAGAACTCGTCAAACTGCCCCAGATCGTGGCTGCCTTCGAACCAGAGGCCATGGAACGAGCGCACCAGCTTTTCTCGATCGTCACCTCCACCATAATTGAGTTGTCGCCCCTGGAAGCGGAACTAGCCAAGTTGTTCACCAATTGCTGGCGGTACCTGAATTTCGCAATTTCCAATCAGTTTTACATCTTGGCTCAGAGCTATGGTCTGGACTTCTACCGGATCTTTGATGCCGTCACCCGTGATTACCCGCGGATGCGGGGCTTCGCTCGACCTGGCTTTGCGGCCGGCCCCTGTCTATTGAAGGATACACTCCAACTCGCCGCCTTTGCAGGCAACAGCTTCTTCATGGGACACGCCGCCATGCTCATTAATGAGGGTTTACCCAACTTCATAGTCAGCCAACTGCGCCCATTCGAACTTGCGAAGCGCAAGGTCGCCATTCTGGGCATGGCTTTTAAGGCTGATTCCGACGACAAGCGGGATAGCCTTTCGTTCAAGTTGCGCAAACTGCTGGAAGTGGAAGCCCGAGAGGTATTGTGCACCGACCCATATGTGCAGGACTCTTCGCTAGTCCCACTGGAAGAGGCACTAGCTCGGGCAGATGTCATCATCCTGGGTGCACCACACTCTGTTTACCGTCAGTTATCCTTTCCGCCAGATAAGATTATTATCGACGTCTGGAAGCATTGGCCCGATTTCAGCAACGCGGCTCAGGAGAAAAATCAATCTGCCGCCCGCTAGAGAGCGATCATTGCGACCTATGAGGATTCTTGTTTCCGGAGCTGCCGGATTTATCTCCGGTTATCTCATCGAGGAGTTACTGAAGGCTGGCCATGAAGTGATCGGACTCGACAACTTCAGCAAGTACGGGCCCGTCAGCAAGTCCTACGACAGCCATTCCCGCTATACCTTCGTCAAAGGCGATGCGAAGGATGTACAACTACTCGTGAACCTGCTTGAGGATTGTGACCATTTCGTGGCGGCTGCCGCCATGATTGGCGGAATCGCGTATTTTCATGAGTACGCTTACGACCTGCTAGCGGAGAACGAGCGCATCACTGCTGCGGCATTCGATGCCGCCATCCACGCACACCAGCGCTTCCGGCTGCAGAAGATAACCGTGTCGTCTTCCAGCATGGTGTATGAAAGCACCACAGAGCTCCCCACGCCGGAAGGAGCCGAACGGCGCTCTCCTCCGCCGCGCTCCACCTATGGGTTTGAAAAGCTCGCGGTGGAATACTTCGCTCAAGGAGCCTGGGAGCAATACCGCCTCCCTTACACAATCGTTCGCCCGTTCAACTGCGTGGGAATAGGGGAAAAACGCGCCTTACGTGACCGCGACATCGCCAGCGGTAACGTGAAACTGACCATGTCACACGTAGTTCCCGACCTCGTTCAAAAGGTGCTCAAAGGACAAGACCCCCTGCACATCCTGGGCTCCGGCTCCCAGCTCAGGCATTACACTTACGGCGGGGATTTGGCGCGCGGAATCCGGCTCTGCATTGAGCACCCAGGCGCGATGAACGAAGACTTCAACCTCTCCACACCTGTAGGGACTACCGTCTTGGAATTGGCCACAATGATCTGGCAAAAGATCCAGGGCGACACTAAGCCCTTCCGCTACGTATCGGATCCGCCTTACGAATACGATGTCCAAGAACGTTCGCCGGATACCAGCAAAGCCGCGAAAGTGCTCGGATTTCATGCCACCACAAGCCTGAGCGAGATTCTTGATGAGGTCATCCCGTGGGTAGAAAAGCAAATTGAAGCGGGCCAAATCTGAGGCTGGTATGACGCATCACCCGGTTCTTGAGGCAATTCACAGCCGTCGCCTTGCAGGAAAAGAAGCACAGCGAAACCAGGTCTGGCAGGTCGTCACTCGTCACTATTCCCAGCGATGGATAAAGACAGCGGACACCGTCCTGGATCTGGGTGTGGGATACTGCGAGCTTGTTAACAACATCCAGGCAGCCCGCAAGTACACCCTTGATCTTGACCCTGTGACTCCCCTCAAAGCGGCCAACGATGTTGTGGTGTTTTCGGAAGACGTAGCCAAATCATGCCCTCCAGCCTCGGAGTCCGTCAATGTGGTGTTCAGCAGTAATTTCTTTGAGCATCTTCCCACCAAACAGGATTTCAAGCACCGCCTATCCGATATCTACTGGGTACTCTGTTCCCAGGGACTCTTGATTGCCCCGGGGCCGAGTATCCGTTTCGCCTATGATGTTTCTTGGGACTTTCTTGATCATTACCTGCCATTAAGCGATCAGTTGGTCGTCGAGGCCACGGAATTTGCCGGGTTCGGCACGGAATTCGTTGTTCCAGGGTTCTTACCTTCTACCATGCAGGGAAAGCTGCCCTCGTAGCGGGCTTTGGTCCGCCTCTATTTGTCGTTCCCGCTGGCCCAGCGGATTTTGGGTAAGCAGTTCCTGGTGGTCATGCGCAGACTGTGATGTTGAGTCAACTTAGCATAGTCATTCCGGTCTATAACGAAGGGGCCAGTTTCCCGTCTCTCTGGACGGCTCTCTGCTCGCAGATTAGAGCGGATTTCACTGCCCTGGTTGTCTACGATTTCGACGAAGACAACACGGTTCCAGTCGTCCAACAGATAATTGCCCAGGGGGAACGCAGGCTCCGGTTGCTCAAGAACGCTGTCCGTAGAGGGGTCGTCGGGGCTATTCTCACGGGTTTCAACGCAGTTGCTAGTGGCCCGGTTTTGGTGGTCATGGCGGATCTTTCTGATGACCTCGGCCAAGTGGACCGAATGTTGGAACTCTATCGGGAAGGTTATGACGTAGTAGTTGGAAGCAGGTATATGCATGGAGGGAAGATCATCGGCGGCCCGTTGTTAAAGCAAGGGCTATCACGCTTGGCCGGGCTCACCCTGCACTGGCTCCGCCGCATTCCTACTCACGATGCAGCCAATGCCTTCAAAATCTACGACCGTGAAATGTTGAAGTCGCTCCCCATCGAGAGCCGGGCGGGATTCGAGCTGAACTTGGAAATTACGGTGAAGGCCTTTCTGAGCGGCTATCGCATCACTGAAATCCCCGCTACCTGGAGGGAACGAAGCGCCGGCAAGTCCCGATTCCGCTTGTGGGCATGGCTGCCGAAATACTTGCGCTGGTACTTCCACGCTTTCCGGCGACGGCAAAGAGCCCTGCCTTTGCGGCGGTCATCAGCGAACTCTCGCACAGATTGATAAGACTTCTGGCCTGACTTGTAAACATCTCTAGACCTCTTCCTGGGCCATGCTCGGTGAATACATGATGCTTGCCCTTGATGCCTTGCAGGCAGACTGCCAAGCAATTGTCCTCAATGACCGGAGACCATGAGCGATTTGAGCTACCAGAAGATTGTTCGACAGGCCTGCTGGTTTGGCTGCTTCTGTCTTGTCTTTGTTTCGTCCTTCTTCCTCAGTGGTCTGTATTCCCCGACACTCGGACTCGACCCGTCTTGGCAGGCTGTGCTTGAGTATGCGGCCAGCCATCATTTCCAATTCGGCAGGGATATCGTTTTTACTTACGGGCCCCTCGGCTTCCTGGTTTCGCATATAAGTCAGGGACAGCTGCTTGTGGCACGAGTGGTCTTCGCACTCTTGTTGAGCGCTGCCGTGGCCCTGTGCGCAATAGGGCTGGCACGGCGTATGTTGGGATGGGGCAGGTACGCCTTTCTTGGATGGATTGTGGTCGTTCCGCTTTCTTACGGCCTCGATCTACTCGTATTCTTAATGATGATGTATGGCACCGTGTTGCTTCTTGGGGACGACCGCAAGCAACGGTGGCAAGCCCCGATTTTCCTTCTCGTGTTAATCGTCCTCTCTCTCATCAAGTTCACGTTCTTGACGGTAGCGGTCGGAAGCCTCGGCATAATCATGGGTATTCGAGTGCTCCAGGGGAAAACCAGGGAGGGGGTTTTGCTTCCGGCGGCCGCATGCGTCGGTTTTGTCGTGGGTTGGCTTGCCCTCAGCCAAGGGCTTACAAACTTGCCAAGGTGGATCAGACAGTGCGTGGAGATATCGTCGGGTTACAACTTGGCCATGAACGTCGTCCCACAAGTCAATGTTCTCCGCGCCGCAGTGGCCGCCCTGATCCTATTCTTTGCGACGTTGGCGCTCATTCTTAGAAAAGTGCCTCTCAACCTATATCGAGCGGGCATCCTCGTCACCGTGACGCTATATGTTTTCGTGGCATGGAAGGAGGGCTTCGTACGTGCAGGCGACCACGTCTTTATCTTTATATGGTTCCTGCCCCTCGCTTTTGGCTTTTATTGCCTGAGAGATGTCATTGGTCCACTCGTTCCACGTTGGCAGATGGCATTGACGGCCCTCTATGCTGGAACCATGGTGCTCTGTCTGGGAGCGGCGCACTTTCAGCAACAGAACTCTGTGACGCGGCAATTTTCCGAATGGCCGAGGCGCATGAGCAATAACCTGAAGAGCATCGATGCCATCATCTTGGGCCGGGCCAGCAGCCTATATGCCGCCCGCAGGAGCCCCGCCGTTAATCGAGAACCCATCCTCGCCCGCGCCAAAGCCGAGATCGGGAGCGAACCCATGGATGTGATGAACTACTTCCAGTGGGCTGCCTTGGCGAATGAACTGAATTACTGTCCCCGCCCGGTCATGCAGGGGTACTCTGCATACACTCCGTATCTTCAAGATCTTAATGAGGCGCACTTCAGGAGTCCAGACCGGCCGCGTTTCGTCCTGTTGCGCCAGCAGACCATTGACGGTCGGTTCCCAACGCTCGATGATTCGGCGGCGCTGAACTACGTGCTCAACAACTACACTCCGATTGCCCGGGACCATGACTTTCTCGTGCTGCGCCAAACCGTGGGAGAGGACATCTCGTTCCGACTCGTGCATGAGCAGATCCTCCGATATGGGGACAAGCTCGACGCAAGCCAGTGGGCGCGCGAGCCCCTGTTCATGTCTGTATCTATGCAGCCTAGCCTGCTTGGGCGAGCTATGGCATTCGTGTTTCAACCGCGGCCCCTGACTATCTTGCTTTCGAGAGGAACATCCCAGGAGCGATACCGCTTCGTTCCTGTCATGTCGGAGCGACCTTTTCTACTGAACCCCGTGCTCAGGAGCACCTCTGACGTTTTGAATCTATACGGGCCCTTTCCGTGGAAGGCTGTCGATACCGTCACCTTTGAACGGCCGCACCGGGGGTCCATGCAGTTCAAGGATACGTTTGCCGTCCGACTCTACACCGCGCCTGAATTTCTTCGCTCCGCGAGGCATATGCTCGACCCCCGGCTGCTGGCAGATCTCCAAGGCCGCGCCTTCTGGCCCGATCCGCTGTCTGTCGAAGGTGTGGCATCGTCCTATTACGTGGACTTTGAGGGATCTCCTAGCCTGTTCGTACGTGCGCCTGGCAAGGTGATTGTTGAAATCCCGGAGCAAGCAACGTCGTTTTCGGGATTCTTTGGCATCCTGCGAGGAGCGTACACGCGGGGGGGCAAGACCGATGGCGTTGAATTTGTCATCGATGTTCAAAATAGGGCCGGTAAGACTCGACGGGCCTTTGCCCGGCTTGTGCAGCCGCTCACCCGAGCCAGTGACCGGGGCAGGCTTTCATTCAGCATTCCTATTGACAGCAGGCGTGATAGGAAGGTCATCCTCTCCACGGGCGTCGGCCCGAAAGGGAATGGCAATTGGGACTGGTCCGTATGGTCAGACTGCCGGTTCGGAGAGAGGCGTAACCAGTAAGCATTTGTTTCCAACACCGATGCCAGACTGCGCGAAGAGCATTCTCCGGTAAGCCGTCTTGAAGAAGCAACAGCCCGGATGAATGTTTGGAACGTACGGGAGGAGGACCCAAAACGATTTCTGGCTATCCCGCCCGTTGGCAGATTTCAGCCTCCTGCGCAGAGAGGAACAATCTGAACTGTCGGACTTGTTCCGCACCGGTTGATCCGATTGACAAACGCATCCTCAAAGCACGTGGAGAGTCATACCGCTGGGCTGTGGCTGTATTTCGCCCATTACAATTTCTGCCGGATTCATGGCTCGCTCAGGACTACACGGGCGACGGCTGCGGGCGTGGTAGGTTCCACTTGGACAATCGAGGATTTGCCTAATGCGGGCGTTTCGAGTCAAAGCGCAAGATATTTCCTTCTCGTTACAAAATATTGCGCTTCTGTGAATGGGACAGCGCGCATCGCACGTCTTCCCATGCAGTGCAGAAATACTCCTATTCGTAACTGATTGAAAACAAAGTACATTTTTGGGGTGCTGTAAAATTTATCGACATGACGATTTGGAAGCTTGCATGCTAACTCGTTAAGTCTCTGAGAGGGTACTTCCGGGTGTCCAACCATCCTCAACCCAACGAGCGACGCCAATGGGAAAGGCTGCCCTTGGCAATTCCCGTGTTTGCCCGCGGGAGCGACGAAAAGGGTAAGGACTTCCTCGATTTTACAACGGTACTGGATGTGAGCGCCGGAGGGGCGTTG